>Ga0182021_10005835_pt1 | contig 14643 bp, 17 predicted proteins | sample 612E3MmetaG_FD_120493 | JGI IMG/M metagenome (GOLD analysis project Ga0182021, IMG submission 120493) | Permafrost microbial communities from Stordalen Mire, Sweden - 612E3M metaG (Illumina Assembly) | ecosystem: Environmental > Terrestrial > Soil > Wetlands > Permafrost | place: Sweden... | reverse complement strand
CCTTGGCTTTTGCACCCGGTGCGCCCGTCATGCCCTGCGCGCCCGGCCCGAAACCACCACCACCACTAGGCCTGCCGATCAAGTTCGTCCTCCGAAAGTTGAGACTGGGCAATTTCACGGTAGACTTCACAACTGCGCAGTAGCTCGCGGTGTGTTCCTCGACCGACAATTTCGCCATTATCGAGCACGATGATCTGGTCCGCGGTCAGGATGGTGCCCACGCGCTGCGCGACAATCAGCAGGGTGCTCGAACCCGTCTCGCGGTGCAGCGCCTCGCGTAGGGCGGCGTCGGTTTTCATATCCAGGGCCGAGAAGCTGTCGTCGAAGATGTAAATGGGCGCGTTTTTCACCAGGGCCCGCGCAATCGACAGCCGCTGTTTTTGCCCGCCCGAGAAATTGGTTCCGCCCTGGGCGACGTGCGCCTCGTAGCCATCCGACACGGTGGAGATGAATTCCTCCGCCTGGGCGATGCGCGCCGCGCGTTGAAGGGTCTCAAAGGTAGCGTTGCTGTCGGCATACTGCAGGTTGGACTTGATGGTTCCCGAGAACAGCATGGCTTTTTGCGGGATGTAGCCGATTTTGTCGCGCAGGTCGCTGCGTTTCATATCGCGGATGTCGACCCCGTCCACCAGGATGCGCCCTGAGGTTACGTCGTAAAAGCGGATCAGCAGGTTTACCAGGGTCGATTTCCCGCTGCCGGTCACGCCGATAAAGGCGGTTGTTTGCCCATGTCTGGCGGTAAAGCTGATATTCTTCAGCACCGGTTCCTCACCGCCGGGATAGTAAAAGGTCACGTTATCATATGCAATATCCGGGACAAAATCCGCTCTGGGTCGGACCACCTTGATCTTGTCTTTCACCACCGTTTTGGTTTCGAGGACCTCTTTGATTCTGCCCGCGCTGACCATGGCCCGCGGGATCAAGATAAACATGATGGAAAGCATCAGGAACGACATGATAATCTGCATGGCATACTGCATAAACGCCATCATCTTGCCGATATCAATCGCCATGTCCGCGATTTGGCGCGCGCCGAACCACACGATCAGCACGGTGGTCACGTTCATGATAAACATCATGGATGGCATCATGATCGCCATCGCGCGATTGATATACAGGCTGTTATCTGTTAGCGTCCGGTTGGCGGTGTCGAAGCGGGCCTCCTCGAATTTTTGCGAATTGAACGCGCGGATGACGAGCATGCCCTCTAGGTTTTCACGGCTGACCAGGTTCACCCTGTCCACCAGCGTTTGCACGATGCGCATTTTGGGCATCACCACGATGATGAGGATGATGATGAGGATCACCAGCGCCAACACTGCCCCAACGATCGTCCCAGATAGGCTGCGGCTTTCCGATATGGCCTTGATCGCCCCGCCGGTACCCAAGATGGCCGAATAAAAGACCATGCGCACCATCATGACGAGCAGCATCTGGATCTGGGTGATATCGTTGGTGGTGCGGGTGATCAGGCTGGCGGGCGAAAACTTGTCCAGTTCCGGGTTCGAAAACGTCTGCACCCGCTTGAACACATCCGCGCGCAGATCCCGGGCAGTATAGGCGGCCGTCCGGGCGGCCAAATACCCGGTCACGATCGTGCATGCGGCACTCACCAAGGTGACCAACAGCATCTTGCCGCCGATTTGCACAATAACGCTGACGTTGCCGCTGATCACGCCGTTGTTGACAATATCCCCCATATAATCCGGCAGCGCCAGGTCGCAGATTGCCTGTACAACTAAAAGCGCCAGGGCTCCCAATATCATACCGGCATATTCCGACATGTACTCCAATACCATGATCATTTGCGCTTCGCCCTTTTATATCGATTGACTATATTGATCATCGTCAGCCTTACCCATAACGTGAACTAATGACGCTAGTTCTTTTTGTACTCCGCATAATTGATCTGCGCCGCTATTTGAAGTTTGCTCATCAATCCATGCATCGTAAATTGCCGAGTACGGTGGTTTTGTTCTCGGCGCTCATAAAGAGCACCAGCCGGTTCTTTTCACTCTGGCGGACGGCAACGGGCACAGCATTTTGCACGCCGCCCTGCTGGATACCGTAATTAACGATATTGGACATGTAATCGGGCAGGGCCAGGTCGGCGTTGGCCTGGACAAATAACAGGGCGACAGCAATCAAGACCAGGAGAAGATAAGGCTTTAAATATTTGGCTAGACGTAGCATGGTTATGAAGATTCCTTATAATCAGATGTGCCGCTGTATCTGGCACGTTAGATCAAGTGGTTCGTGGTATGGGCGAGGATTGAATGGTTCTTTGGTTATGCCATAACGCGTTTGGGAGTAAATGGAATCTGGCGCACACGCGCGCCGCAGAGCGCCAAAATCGGCTTGGGGGTATTCCGGCTTTCCATCCTGTTTAGGTTGTCCCCTCATAAGTCTTTCTCCTTTCCTCACAGCGGCTAACGTTGCTGTAGCTCAACACCCTTCAAAAACACATCCACCGCTACCTCAACTTCGTGCGCGGGCACTTTGCGCGGCTTATCCGGCTTGCCCTCATACGTCAGCGCGATGATCATACCGTACAGCAGGCGCGCGTAGAGCCGCACTTCGCCGGGATTGATCTCGCCGTCGGCCTGACCCTGCGTCAGGCGCTCGACCAGCGGACGCATCAGTTCGTGCTGCATTTCGCCGAACAATTTGTGGCCGCGCACATTTTCCACATTGCGCAGATCGCGCCAGAGCGTTTGAAACGACTGCCGCCGCTCGCACGTAATCGCGGCATACTGCGCCACCAGCTGCTTCAAATCTTCGCGCAGATCGCCGGGGCCGTTGGCCGCTTCGCGCAGGGAGGCCAGCGTCTGCTCGTGGTCGCGCTGCAGCATCGCCAAAAACAATTCCTCTTTGTTCTTGAAGTGATAGTACAGCGCGGCGTTCGTCATGCCGCACGCCTGCGCGATGTCGCGGATCGATACACCGTTGTAGCCTTGCTGGCTGAATAATTTGGTGGACGTGTCCAGAATGGCATCGCGTCCGCTGCTGTCCGAGGGCATAGGCTTCTCCTTTTAACTTACCAAACGTTCAGTAAACAGAGGAGAGTTTACCCGATCGAGCGAGAGTTGTCAACCGCGCACAGGAACGGATCGTAGGTTATCATATCAAATCCTGTTGAACACTGATCGCGTCCCGCCTAGCGCGCCGCTTCGCGGACACGGCGTGAGCGGAGCGGCGGGCGTGCTCTTGCCTGATCGCCTTGATCGGGTTGGCATCTCCCTACGCCTGTGGAGCGGCCTGGCGCTGGCGCTGGGCGAAGTTCACAATGGCGTCCGCCGCGCGCTTGTAGCCGCCGGCGTTGCGCACGTGCTGCTGCATTTCCAGAGCGTTCGTGCGATAGTCGGTGTTGGAGAGCGCCGCCTTAACTGTCGCATGCAGCTGCTCCACTGTTAACGTGTTCATATCGAGCGCCGTTCCCAGGCCAAGCTCCTGAATGCGCCGCGCCGTCATCATCTGCTCCGGCTGCTGCGGCAAGCCCACCAGTGGAACCCCATAATACAGGCTCTCCATCGTGCTATTCATGCCGCAGTGGGTGACGAACAAACTTGTATACTGGAGCACCTCTAGCTGAGGTACCTGAGGCCGCACGATGAAGTTCGCCGGAATGGGATCCAGGGTTGTCGGATCGACCTGCTTGCCGATCGAAAGCACCACCTGCCAGGGCTCATCCTTGAACGCGGCGAAGCACAGGTTATAGAATGCCGCCTGATTGTTGAAGACCGTACCCATTGAGATGTAGAGCGTCGTTCGTCCTTTCAACTGCTCGACTGGAAAATGGCTATTGTCCGGTCGAGGTTGGATCGACGGCCCCACGAAGACGAAGCGCTGTGCATCGAATTTATCGCCACCCGGCTGAAAGTCTTTCGGGATAAAGACAATGTTCAGTGCCTCGTTGCCAAAGAACGCCTCCAGCCCCGTAAAGGGTTCCGCAGCATACGTCCGGCACAGCTCGGCCAACCGGCCATCGATTTGGCGAAACCCGGCGAAGAAGTCCGGCCCGTTCGTCCCCGCAGCGGCTCCCGGCGGAGCACCCGCGGCAGGATTCGTGCCTATCGCAGGCCAATTCCCACCAGTCCCCGTTCCCATCATCCGGCCTGGATTGAATTGACCATCCGATGCGAAGGTAGGACGGGTGAGAATGGCTGGAACGTGCAAAGCGCGAGTTACGATCTTCGCCCAAAAGCTCATCGTATCGTAGAGAATGAGGTCGGGCTGATCGGCGCGGATGCGCTCGAACACCTGGGGGAGCACGGTTTCGCTCTCGCCAATTAAAGCGAAGGGTAGCGGATTCTGCGGCATTGACTCCGGCGAAACATTGCTGATTGATCCCAAACGACCCATCTGCGACTCATAGCCGCGAAAGGTTGCCCCCGTTGCCTCAATCGCGGCGCGGAACTCCTCGGTCATATAATAGATCACTCGTTCTCCGCGTTGCACCAATTCCTGTGCCACGGCCAGCGTCGCGTTCACATGCCCATGTCCTGGAACATTTAAAAACATGAATGTCGTCATAGCATCCCTTTCTCGATTACTCACTTGTTATGAGGCATTGTGCCCCTTATCGTCCTCGTTGGAGCGCCACGACCGGGCCACTATCGTCGGGGACATGATCGGCCATGTCACCGGCCTCTGCCGGGCGCCAGGCCACGGCCGCTACTTCGGCAACCTTGCGGGACTGCTGCAAGAAGCGCACTCGTTCCTCACCTTCGACGAACGTGGCAGTGGCCGTGAAGGACTCGGTGCCCAGTTCAACCTGGACCTGGGGATTAGCCAGAACGTTGAGATACCAGTCGTTTTTGGCATTGCCCGGAACGACGATCAACCGCCCCGCATCGGTGAAATAGCCCACCGGCGTCGTATAGGGGTTGCCGCTCTTCCGACCGATGGTGGTCAGCAACAGCACAGGGGTAGGCAGCATCGCGACTTTTCCGCCATTAGCCCGGAACTGTTCGATGACCATTTTGTTCCAGTTACCCGGATCACCCTGATTCGCGTTCCACTGACCGGCATTCTGCTGACCTGCTCCCCATTGGCCCGCGTTCTGCTGACCCCCGGCCCACTGACCGGCATTCTGCTGACCTGCGTTCTGCTGATTCGCTCCCCATTGGCCCGCGTTCTGCTGACCGGGGTTCCAGCCGCCTGGGTTCTGCTGACCCGCTCCCCACCCATGAGCCGCATTCCACTCAGCCGCCGTCGTCCGGGTACCTCCCGCGAAGTGCTCTCGCAAGAGTTCGACATCGTGCATAATCTCCTCCTCTGGACGATCGAGGTTGATCGGCATGACCTGGAAATCATTCGGAACCCAAACGCCGGTCCGCCAGAAGAACTCGATATTGTGGCCCTCCGGGTCGTCGAAGTAGAAGGACAACCAGAAGCCATGATTGAACGTAAACTTGATGGGCACCCCTTTGTCCTTCACTTCGCGGTGGGATGTCAGCAATTCCGCTAACGACGCGACTTCGAAGGCCGTGTGCGCAAACACCGGGTTGCTGAAGAAGACCAGATCATGGTGTTCATGCCCGTCAGGATGGCGGGCCAGGAACAGGGTGGCCCCCATATGTGAATCCGCTGGCAACTCGGTCACGACCGTCATTCCCACCACATCGCCATAGAACGCCGCTAATGCGACAGGGTCCTTGACCCCCCAACCCACGTGACGAAGTCCAATAAAGTTAGGCATGGTAAATCTCTCCTTAGCTGATATTAAAAGTATCGAGACAGCGAGTGAAAACGTTTCACCCTTTCGAGATCGTTGAAACAAGCTTATCTATAGTTGAAGCAGGTTAATCCATAGGCTTTTCTCCAGTTGCTTGATTAACGAACGTTCATTAAGTTTATCAATGCTAGACATTCTACCAAAAGAATGTGTCGAAATTGTGAATACGCTTGGGAAAGAGGATGAGGGTTTCGCGTCTTAAGGGCGAATGGCCCGCATGACCATATCGACCAGTTGCGTGACGAGCTCGTCAACGGCCGCGCCGTTTTTGATGAGCCGTTCGTAATCGATGCCAAAAACATTGACGACGAATTGTTGAATCAAGGCCGCGGATACGTCGGCACGAATGGATCCCTCCTGCTGCATCTCTCGGATCAACGCATCCACCGATTCGCGAGCCCGCCGTCGGGCTTTTTGGAACGCTGGATCATTATGGATGGCCTGCGGCACATCTTCTATCTGGGTCGTGCCCATGTTTGCGCGATGCCGAATCCCGTTCTCCAGCGCTCGCTGGAACCGTTCAACGGCCGGCAGCGACTGATCAATCGTCCAGATGCTGGCTTCTGCTTCTTCAAGGTTTTGGACGACGACCTTCAAGACCAATTCATCTTTCGATTTGAAATGGAGATACAGCGTCGCCTTGCTGATGCCGACTTCCGCTGCCACGTCATCCATGGTGGTCGCCGCGTACCCTTTCTGGATTAGCAAGCGATGCATCGCTTCGACGATGGTGGTTTCTCGCAACTGGTATTGGCGCTCTTTCAGTGTGGTCATGGTTTTCCCGTTCATTTTTGAATTGGCTTCAGGCCGTGTAAATACTGGTACATGTCGCCAAGTTCGGCATCGGTATACGCTGCCGAAAACTGCTTCCAGGGCATGGCGGTGATCAGTTGGTGACCGGTCGGATCAACTCCGGTTCGGATCGTCTTGACGAAATCGCTTTCGCTCCAGCCTGGAACGATGGCGGTCAGGTTAGGTCCTTTGACCACAAAGTTGTTGGTTCCACCGGCAAAATCTTGTCCATGACAGGTTTGGCAATTGGAAAAATCGACCAGATACTTACCATACTCGGGTGTACCAATCGGCGGGGCACTCACCGGCTGCGCGATCGGCGGCTGCTGGTTCGTCGCAAGGAACCCGGCGCCCAGGGCAAAGTCACCGAACAGGTTCAGGTTGGTATCCGGCAGGTCGTGCGAGACGGCCGGCTGGGAGCGTAAGTAGGCGACGATATCTTGAACATCGGCATCGCTGAGACCGTGGAACTTATCGGATGGCATGACGATCAACGCCCGACCGGTATCGTCCACCCCCTCGCGGATCGCACGGATAATTTCACCATCCGACCAGTCCTTGATGGAACCGGCGGGTGTCAGGTTCGGCGGATAGAGCGTACCGAACGGCCCTGCCATGTTATTCGCTGACCCGTCGAGAGGCGGATTACCCGTCGTCGAATGGCAGTTCGCACAGACGTAGGCCAACTTCTCGCCCCGGGCGATTTGATCGGCGCTGGATGTAACCTGAACGTCGGCCACCGGGTTGCTCTGCTGCGCATTGAATTTGGTGAGGCCGATCACGGCGACAAGGGTAAATGCCGTCAACATCAGGGTGACGATTCCGGTCAACACAACCCCCACCCACTTCACCACGGCGTGGCGCGATTTCCAGGCGCGGCGTGCCAGCCAGGCAAACAACACGATCAGGACGATCGGTACAAGCAAGGTAACTAGATTGGTCATCATCACTCCTTCATATTCTGGAAACTTGGTGGTTCTTTTATAAAACTCTATAGTTTTTATTATACACCGATCAGTTTGTTTGTCAATAGGGAAATCCTGTCATTCAGGATTTTCTCATGTGTTTGTCTCGGGCCGAGGAGATGAATGCGATAGCCCGGCATGCACTGCTTACCTGAAGCGAGCAGAGGGCATCAGCGCCAGACAGGACTATTCCCGTGGGTGTTGGGCGGCAGCAAATCCTGGTTTATCAGGCAACATCGAAGAAGCTCGGGGCTAGCTATTCGGTATAGGGGCCGTAGTCGAGTACGCGCGGGTGAGAGGGTTCAAAGACTTAATCGTAGGGTTGAAACGTGGTCAAAGGCGATCGCTCAAAGAGCTTAGCCAATTTCTTTTCGCTGAAGCCGCCGCGTCTGCTCCACGATGTCGCGGATCGCCACACCGTTGTAGCCATGCTGGCTGAATAACTTCGCGGATGTATCCAGAATGGCATCGCGTCCACTGTTCTCAGAGGTCATGGGCGTCTCCTGAGTGGATTTACTTACCAAGCGTTCAGTATTTACTTACCAAACGTTCAGTAACAACGGGCGGCAGTTTACAGCTCCCGGGGGCGGTTGCCAAGGGCAGATTTCAAAGAGGGACCCGACGCGCCCGGCTCCCAACTGTGCTACAATCACGGCGCACATTCACGCAATACGCATCACGTAATACTCATCATGCATCTTCGTCATCTGTCACTCACCAACTTCCGCCTGTATTCACGCCTCGAAGTCGATTTGCCTTCACAGGCGATTTTGCTCTACGGCGACAACGCGCAGGGCAAGACGAGTTTGCTCGAAGCGATCTACGTGCTGGCCACGGGCCGCTCGTCCCACACCACCAGCGATCGGCAGTTGATCAATTGGCTGGCGAGTGAAGAAGGACTCACGCCTCACGCGCGTCTGGCGGCGGATGTCGTGCGCGCCGATCGATCGCTGCACATCGATATGGTCCTGATGCTGGAACCGGCCAAGACCGAGGATGGCTGGCGCTTTCGCAAGCAGATCAAAGTCAACGGCGCGGTGGTGCGCACCACGGACTTGATCGGACAGATCGCGGTGGTGATGTTTCTGCCCGACGATGTGGAGATCGTCAGCGGAAGTCCGGCCAATCGTCGCCGGTATCTGGATAACGCGTTGGCGCAAGTGGATGTGGACTATGCCCGCGCGCTCGATCTGTACGGCGAGGTGTTGTCGCAGCGCAATGCGTTGTTGCGGCAGTTAGCCGAAACGGGCGGCGATCTAGACCAGTTGATCTACTGGGACGAGCAACTCGCTTCAGCCGGAACCACGATTACGCTGAAACGCCAGAGCATGATCGCCGAGTTGGAAGCATTGGCCGATCGTTTACACCGCGATCTCACCCACGAGCGGCACACGCTGCGCCTGCGCTATCAGCCTGCCTTCAACGCCGATCTGCCCACGGCACACGTGTATCAACCCGGCCTGAATCTTGATCTGCCGACACGCTCGCCTGAAGCGACGTTCGAGCAGGCCCGGCAATCTTTTCTCAAGCAACTTCACACCAAACGCAGCGAAGAGCTGGCGCGCGGCTCCACGCTGGTCGGCCCGCATCGCGACGAGCTGCGCTTCATTGCGGATGAAATCGATCTGGGGGTTTACGGATCGCGCGGACAGCAGCGCACGGCGATCCTGGCGATGAAGTTGGCCGAAGTCCACTGGATGCGTGAGAAGATCAACGACTGGCCGATTCTGCTGCTGGACGAAGTGATGGCCGAACTCGACGTGCACCGGCGCGGCTTCTTGCTGAATCAAATCAACGGCGCAAATCAAGCCATCCTCACCAGCACCGATCCGGAGATGTTCACGGCGGAGTTTCGCAGGCAGGCGAAGATGGTGAAGGTGATACGGGGACGAATTGAGATCTGACAAGACGACAAGATGAAGGGATGACAAGATCATCTTGTCATCCCTTCATCTTGTCGGTCTTACGGCAGTTCCAACGGCTCCAACCAGTCCACGATCGAGCGCGCGGTCTCCCAATAGCTTTGCTCCATCATCAAGTTGTGCCCCGCCTCCGGCACGATGAGGTGCGCGGCCTGATAGAATTCCGCCGAGCGCGTGGCACCTGCCACGCTGATGGTGGCGTCCTGCTCGCCGGTCAACCACAACAGCGGCGTGCGGACATCGTCGGGCGGAGACCAGAACGGCGGATTGTGCTGGAACACGACGAGGCTGGATTCCGGCCCCAAGTGATCGTGCAATTCTTCCGGTGAGACGAGGGCCCCCTCGGTAATGAATAGGCGCGCGGCTCGTTCGGGGCTGCGTATCCACGGATTCGAACTCCACGCCAACGAAACCAACGGCAACAATACTGGATCGAGTGACAGCAGAAGCGGCATGCCGTCCAATATAGCGCTGTGCGACACCCACGGCGCGACCAGCACCGTCGCCGGTAAATCGCCGCAGTATTTGAGGTACCACTGCGCGAGCGCGCCGCCCATGCTATGCCCCATCAACACCGGCGGCTGCTCAAACCGATCGACCTCGGCCTTCAAGAAGCCCAGATAGTAATCCAGCGTGCAGAGTTCGATTTGGCGCTGCGTAGGCGACGCGCCATGACCGGGCAGGCTCACGGCCACACTCTCCCAGCCCCATTCGGCAAACAAGGCTTGCCACCACTGCCAACACCATGCGCTATGAAACATACCGTGCTGCATCAAGATGGGCGTCACATGCTTGCGTACCTTCGGTATGTAGGTGATGCGCTCGAGGCCGTCTTCGACGGTATGCCGCATGACGTACTGATCTGTTTCTCGATCGGCCAACGAGCGCGATCCCGGTTCACCCCGATTGACATGCTGCGCCAACGTGACCGCCGGATCGATGCGCGCCAGCTTCGTGGCCCACCACGCCGTCTGCGCGATGAACCAACCCGCGGGCAGACCCAGCCCTAACCCCAAACCGAATTTCTTGAAAGTAGACAGCGACATTTTTCCTCCATCACACCAGTGGTTTTTTCGACGGCACGCCCGTCCGGCGCGGATAATCGCCGGAGGTGGCCGTGATCTTTTCCATCACGATCAAGGTGCGTTCGTCCGGCAAACCGGGCACGTTTACGGCGATGACGCCGCGGCCCAGTCCGCCCAATAACAGAATGGCGGTATCAGCCCGATCGAGTTCGTCTTCCGCGCCGCGCGATTTTTGCGCGATGGCAATGCCGCCCACTTTGACAAAGGGGAGCAGATACTCGGCCAGCACCGGCAGATCGGCCACCGCGCGGGCGATGGCGATGTCATACGCTTCGCGGTGCTCAACCATCCGACCGGCTTCCTCGGCCCGACCGTTCACCACGATCACGTCGGTCAGTTGCAGATCGGCGACGACGGCCTTCAGGAAGTCGCACTTTTTGCGCGTGGCTTCCAGCAGGGTGAGGGTCACGTCGGGGCGCACCAGCTTGATCGGCAGGCCGGGCAGCCCCGCCCCCGCGCCCACATCGATCAACTTGAGCGGGCCGGCGGGGATCGATCGGGCGGTCGATAAACTATCGAGAAAGTGTTTAGTCACGATGTCGCGCGGTTCGACGATCGAGGTGAGGTTGAAGCGCAGGTTCCATTCGATCAAGAGATCGGCATAGCGGGAAAATTGATCGAGTTGAGCGGGCGTCAGATCGAGATCGAGTTCACGCGCGCCCACGGCGAGCAGGTTGAGGTCTATCTTGGCGTCAGTCATGTTCCTGAGTATAATACCAGTTGAGCGAATGGGCGAACTGTTTGGAGGGAGGCATCATGATCGATACGGCAACCCACTGGTTTTATGGCGAACGCCACGTCAGCCCCGGCGCGACGATCGAGGAGCTGCGGCACGAGTTGTGGGCCGGCGGTTATTATAATATCTGGCTGCGCCTGGTGAAGAAGGATGCGCCCTATGTGGCGAGTGGCTTGTACAGCGCCGAAAAATTCGAGTTGGAGTTTGAGCCGCGCCAGTACGTCATCCTCCGCGCCAACGCCGACAATGCGTGGTTGATTAAGGGCTTTACGCGCACACTGGGGATGAAGCCGCATTTTCAATATCAGGACCGGCAGGGCCAGTTGGTAACGGAGTGGCGCATGGCCGGCCGCGAGGCGCGCTGGTCGTCGATGCAGGGGATACCGACGTATAATAATCCCAAGCGGTTGTATGGGGTGGAAGAGTAAACAGGGAGCGGGGATCAGGGATTAGAGATCAGGAGGCCCGGTGGGTGTAATGAACGCTCGTCGGGCTTTTTTGTTCAGAGTGCGCTGACATCGAAGCCATTAGGCCGCTGCACAACCAAGAGGATCACTATGCCACTCAATATTGATGAAGGAAAATTCCAGATCGCACACGAGGCTTTTGAGCAGTTCGAGTACAGTAAATCTGGGGGGATACGCTTTACTGATTTTCAGCATCCTTTTTTTGTAAAAGACGAAACAGCATGGAAGTGGAAAGTTTACTATGATGCTATGAAAGCACTCAACCTTGAAAAATGGGAGCAATGGAAAAGAACTCCAGGCAAGATTGTTCAAGCTACAAAGCAAGCCTGCAATGCAAGTTTGTATTTTCTTGACCACAAACACGGTCAACAAAACTTCTCTGATGCCGCTTTATACCGAGTCAGCGATACTGAGCAAATCAAAAATTTGGAACATCAACTCTTTGAATTCTTCAAGGGTGGCCTCAGCACGCCCACAGATTTTGGCGTTCGTTTTGATGCTTTCGCGGCTTATCTTGGAAGAAATCGTCTGGCATGCAAATGGGATTTTATTTCATATCTCGCCTTTCTGTTATGCCCCCAGATTTACTTCCCTATTCGCGCTACCTACGTTGATGCGTTGCTAAACCATTACGGAGTTGCAGAGAAAATTTCCCATCATATCTCTTGGGAACAGTACTGTATTTTGCTTGAACTCGCAGAAATCCTCAAGTCAAAGTTGGCCTTGTATGGCGAAGCCGATGCAGTTCAAATACAATCCTATATGTGGGTCATCGCCGACTTAATCAAAGACAAGCGTATTCCAGGGCGACGAAACATCCCGACCCCAAATATCGAGACTGAGTTACAGAAGAGAATACGGAAAGCAATAGAAAGAGAACGTATCGGACTACTCGGTGAGAAACTTATATATGAGGAAGAAAAGACCAAACTAACAAAGGATGGTCGTAGTGATTTAGCAGACAAGGTCAAATGGAATTCGTTAAGTGATGACAATTCTGGCTTTGACATTCTCTCATTCGAGCCAAGCGGACATGAACTTCATATCGAAGTAAAAACGACAACTCGCTCAGTATCTGAAGACTATGGATTTTGGCTATCTCAGAATGAGAGGACCCAGGCGGAGAAGGATAGCGGCTGGGTCATTTATCGTGTGTGGAATATAGACTCAATACCAAGCCATGAAAATCTTGGCAATATTGTTGTAGACCAAGATAAGGGTTGGGCATTGGAAGTGTCTAGCTGGCATGCAAAGTATACGAAAAATGCAAACGCGGCCTAACCCGCGTTTGCAGCCTGTTACGGTACTGTCTTGCAGGAAGGCAGCAAATGAGGACCGTCAACGGATTTGTTAAACAGACAAGCGGATAACAACGGACGCGGACTCGACATACCCTGCCGATCTAATCCGCGCCCGCAGATCCTTGGCATCGACTAAGATTCTACCGTATCCCGGCGATTGCCTCGGCCATCTTGAGATAACGGTAGATCGCCGGGATATGGTCTGATCGTCGGGCGCGGATTAGATTGGGCAAGCCGGCAGGTATTGAACTTTATTTGGAACGTGGAGGTTGTCCTATGGCTCCAACGCGCATCGAACACGATTTGCTCGGCGAGCGCGAGGTACCCGCCGAGCGCTATGGCCGCGTCATTCAAGAAGCCGGCCAGGTCGCGGGAATTCAGCGCGTAAGGTAATCGATAAAGATGGCAGGAAAAGCAGAGACTAAAAAAGTATACGGTGATTTTCAAACGCCGCCGCCACTGGCTGAGGCCGCTATCGCTGCGTTGCAGCGTCTTGAAATCAAACCGGGGAGCGTTCTTGAACCGACCTGTGGAAAAGGTGCTTTCTTGCTCGCTGCGTTTCAGGCTTTTCCAGAAGCCGCACGTTTTATCGGCGTTGATATCAATGCCGAATACCTCCAGGAATTGCGACTCCAGAGTTCTTCTCTCGCCAGACAAGACACCATTCAACTGTGGCGCGAAAATTTTTTCTCCTTTGATTGGCAAGCGTTGTTGAGTGACTTACCCCAACCGATCCTGATAGTTGGCAATCCCCCCTGGGTGACAAGTTCTGACTTGGGAATATGGAATAGCGATAATCTTCCTCCCAAATCCAACTTTCAAAAACGGCGTGGCTTTGAGGCCGTCACAGGGAAAAGTAAATTCGACATCTCGGAATGGATGTTATTGCAGCATCGTGAAGACGGGGACGAGCTCTTCGAACTCGTCAGCCGCACGGAAAGTTTGGTGCGACAACAGGGCCTGTATCCCGAGGCGCAGGTCGATTTGGAGCGGCGCTTGGCGCAGGTGGCCGAGGAGCAAGCCCACGCGCGTCCCAACGAGCGCCTGCTGGGGAGCAGTGAAGTGATCGAATCGGTGTTAGGCAAAATGAAACGCTTGGAGCAAGACTAGGCCAAGAGCGGTTTTACGGGGCTGGTCTTGAGCATTAGTGCGATGGTGTCCACCACCTCCCTCGAGATCATCCACCACGCTTTGGAAACCGTTTCCACCCAACAGGTCTTAGCTTGGTGCAAGGAAAAGTTGGGACGATCGGTTCAGTCCAAGCGCCGAGAAATGTTTGCCGCCTTGGGCGGATCGGAACAAAAACGGACACCATTAGCAGAGAGTCCTTGACCCTCGTTTCATCGGCCCAGTTTCAACGTGAGTTACGATGACAAATTCCGGCTCTGCTCGTCACGGTGGGCGGATGGTACGACGTACAATTTGCGCACCGGGATGCTTGGCCGAGGCGTGGAACGATTTCGTGCCGTGTGTGCGCGACCTGCGTTCACAGAAGCCAGAATTTCTCAACACCTGCCGCAAGTGTGAGTTGGTGAACCTGTGCCTGTGGTGTCCGGCGCACGCGCATCTGGAAACTGGCGCGCTGGACGGCGACACGCCGCACTTTTGTGCGGTCGCGCACGCCCGCGCCGCGGCAAT
>Ga0182021_10005833_pt1 | contig 14643 bp, 14 predicted proteins | sample 612E3MmetaG_FD_120493 | JGI IMG/M metagenome (GOLD analysis project Ga0182021, IMG submission 120493) | Permafrost microbial communities from Stordalen Mire, Sweden - 612E3M metaG (Illumina Assembly) | ecosystem: Environmental > Terrestrial > Soil > Wetlands > Permafrost | place: Sweden... | reverse complement strand
TTCTCCTTTAGATTGAACGTCCTTCTTCCAGTATCGAGGGGTCACGTCTCGACATTCGACATTTCGGCCTCGTTCCCGCCTTCATCCTTCAACCCCTTGTCGCTTGTCCACGCCTGATGCCATGTGTTCTTCCATCCGCTCCACTCGTTCCCCTGTTTCGCCACTCTGTCGTCCTCGTGCTCAGCCTCTTATCTTCGCTACGAGACCAAAGGGTTGATTGCCAGCCAGCCCATCAGTAAGCATTGTTCACCAGTGCCGTGACTGCCTCTGTTCCTTGCTCCTGATGGAACAACTCAATGAGAGCCGAGGTGTCAGGGGAAAGGATCATATCCTCTCGCTTCTCATTTGGTCCAAGTCATCGCTCAATGATCCGGAACACGACCGCAAGGCCCGGCGAACTTGGAGATACGCCCTCGCCGAGGTAGGTTCGGGCGTTGGAACGTGGTGGGCCTTCAACGTAACGATAAGTCCATGCACGGCCAAAACGTCGGCGGCATCCAACGATTCCACATCCTTCAATAACTCTTCACGAAGTTTCATGTCCTTCCTTACTCCCTTCCCTTACCCTGGGACAACCCCTTAGCCGACAAGCGGATTCTTGATCTTCAGCGAGGGAAACCGCGAGAAATCCCTGTCGGCGGACCAGAATTGCCTGACACCGTGGCTCAAGCACAGCGCGGCGATGCGGGCGTCATGCACCATTGGCCCAACCGCCTTTGCCGCCAGAACCAGATGCTCAAACCGATCCCAATGATCGGGACCCTCGCCGAGAAGACGAAGCGTCGGCGAGGCCATCCAGGCCCGCGCGGACGCCAAGGCAATCGGCATGGGTGTTGGCGGCCGGTAGATTTTGGGGTGGGTCACAATGGCCAGAAACTCATGCAGGCACGGCCAGGGGATCCCCCATAAGGCGGATCCATCGGCCAACCCGGTCATCGCCTTCAAAGCCGCGGCATGCCACGGCGAATCTTCCCGATGGGCATAGACCAGCAGGTTGGTGTCCACGGCAATCACGCCCCGTGTCCCTCGTATGCGGCGTCGCGGATGGCGCCCCAGGAACCGTGACTGAATTCAGGCGCGAGGCCCTTGCCTTTGAACGTAACCGGCTTAACGTGGGTGGCGGGCGTGGCAGACCACTTCTCAAGGGCCTGGACCAGCCCCTCCGAAAGCAGTTCCCGGAACGTCACGCCCCGTTCCTTGGAAACCCGCTTCGAGCGCAGGAAGAGATCATCAGCAATATCTATGGTTGTCTTCATATGGGAAACAATACCGAAAGGGTTCCGCCCTGTCAATTCCGGGGCCCGAGGCCTTTCTTTACAGCCGTTACTCCTGGTCAACTGGTAATTTCTTTCCGGCGACGAGTGCGTCTAACTCGGCCCGGATCTTCTTCTCCAAGTCGGGCAACAGCCCGACGTGAACGGCCTGCACGGTCCCGTCCTTCCCGATTAGCACGGTCTGGGGAATGCCGCGGAGTTTGTAGAGGGTCCCCGCCTTGCCGTCTTCGTCCAGGGCGACCGGACAGGCGATGCCGTTCTTCTTCAGGTAGTCCTTGATCCGTTCCGGCTGCTCCTGTTGATTCACGGCGCAGAAGACGACGCCTTTGCCGGCATACTCCGAGGTCACTTTGGCGAGAATCGGAAGCGCGCGTTGGCAGGGGCCGCACCACGTCGCCCAGAAATCCAAAACGATCACGGCGTTCGTGAGCTTCGGATCGGGAACCCGCAGGCTGCCCCCGTCCAGAAGCGACAGGTCGAACGGCGGCGCCTTCTGCCCGATCAGCGTGCCGGGGGCTTCCCCTTCTTCGTCGTCCTGGACAGCCGCGAACGCGGAGTCCACTTTGCGCGCGCCTTCGGGCGGGGTGAATACAAACGCGTCTTCGGGCAACGGGCCGCCCAGAACCCAGTTCCTGAACGAGTTGACGGCCGTCATCTTCATCGGCTTCATGCCGGGCATCTGGGCGCTCATCGCCTCAAACCCTTTGGACATGTCCGTTTGAATGCGGACGACGACCGGCTTGTCGCCGGGGGTCAGCCACAGATCCCAGTCGAACTGTTCCTGCGAGAAGCGAAGGTGCTGGCACTCCTGGCCGCCCACTTTCTCTGTGCCCGCGGATTCGACTTTGTTCACGCTCTCCATGATCGCGGCGTAGACGTCCGTCCGCAGGAGATTGTCGATAAAGAGCATGTTGCCGGCCATGGGACCGTTCGACTGGAACAACTCCTCGAACGAAGCGGGCGCCGGTTTCTGTTCGTAAAGCTTGCGCGCTCCGACATAGACGAACATCTTCTTGCCGTCGCAGACGACGGTATTCCCGACCATGCCCGCTTTGTGCCGTAGGGCCAGCTTGTTCGGCGGCTCCGAGGCGAACCCGTAGGTCGTCGTGACCTCCTGCTTCATCCCTTCCGACTCCGTCGTCATGACGAGCGTCATCTCGCAGGACACGGTCTTGGCCGTCTGCAGGGTTGACGCCAGGGCGCGCAAGGCCTTTTCCGCCGCGGCGTCAATCTTGGCGGCCGGCTTGTCGTCCACCGCGGCAGCGCCGGCAACGATCGCGCCGGCCGCGACAACGCCCCACACCAATCCGACGCCCATTCCCAATTGCTTCTTCATGACATCCCTCTTTCTTTACAGACCGAAACCTCTCAAACACGGTCTCAATCTACGCATTGAAGGAACCGATTGCAAGAGCGCCCGTATTCTCTTTCGTGACGCGGGGGGGCATTCTGTCCTTGTAGGGCCGCCGCTTGCGGCGTGCCCTGTAGTATGCGCTTCGCTTAACTACAGGGCGTGCCGGTACACGGCGTGGCGCAAGCGCCAGCCCTACATGACCGGAGGGCATGCCCCCTGCGTCACTGACGCCGTACGAGCGCCCGGGCCGCAAATCCTCGGCTAAAACCTTCACTGAGGCGCGGTTCAAAAACGTCAAATTCCAATCTCTTTGTATTGCAAAGTACTTTGCTTCAGTCTATTGTTCGTTCCGTAACAAAGAGGCAACCCATGGTCGCACATCATATCCACGACGCCTTGAGCCAGGTCCACCGCCTCCAGGAACTCATCCTGAACAAGAAGAGGTTTCAGGGCTATTCGGGGAAGGCCCGAATCCTGTCGGGCCTTCTCGCGCTCGCCACCTCCGCCGTGCTCTCCCACCCGGCCTTCCCCCGCACCGCCAATGCGCATCTCGCCGGCTGGACAATCGCCCTGGCCGCGGCCCTCGTCCTCAATTACGGCGCGTTGGCCAAATGGTTTCTGTTCAACCCCGCGGTGCGCCGCGATCCCCGCATGCTCAAGCCGGCGCTCGACGCCGTTCCCGCCCTGGCCGTTGGCGCCGTCCTCTCCCTGGTCTTGATCCTGAACGGACAGCACCGCTTTCTTTTTGGAATCTGGATGTCGCTCTACGGCGTCGCCCAGACCGCTTACCGCCAGTCCCTGCCTCCGGGCATCTACGGGGTGGGCGTGGCCTATATTGCCGCCGGCCTGCTTTGCCTCCTGTGGCCGGGCAGTTCCTTCACGAACCCGTGGTCCATGGGCCTTGTTTTCTTTGCCGGCGAAGTCGCGGGCGGAGTGATCCTGCTGCAGAATCAAAGTGAAACGGACGAAAGGACATCGAAGGAATGAAAGACAAGACCAAACCGGCCGTAGAAGCGTCTCCCCCGGAAATCCTGGAACGAATCTTCCACGAACCCAACCGCCTCGCGATCATGTCGGCCTTGTGCGCCGCCGAGGGCGGATTGGCCTTCGGCGAACTGAAGACCCTGTGCAATCTGACCGACGGCAACCTGAACCGGCACCTGAAAGCGCTCGAAGAAACCGGCTCGGTGCGGATCGAGAAGACGTTTGTCGAGCTCAAGCCGCGCACCACCGTCTTTCTTTCCCCCGCGGGTCTGGACCGGTTCCGCCAGTATCTCGACGCCCTGGAAGACGTGCTCAAGAAAGCCCGCCACGCAATCCCTGAGACCAAGAAAGCAAGGACCATTCTATTGGCCCGCACGGCCCACGCTTAGAAAGGAGACCGAGAAAATGGATACGCCAAGTTCGCCCAATCCCGCTTACAACACAAACCCCACCGGCACCGCGAATCTCCCCGGCGGCGTAGCCGCCCCGGTCTTTTCCACAACTCCTCCGTTGGACCGGATCGCCCGGCCACCCGCGCTTCCGCCCGAGCGCCGACACCAAGGCGCGTTCGCCGATGACTATGCCGCCATCCCCGGGAAACTCACCGCCCACAGCCTGATCGAACGCCTGCTCAAGGCGCCAGGCGCCGTGGCCTTCGAACTGACCGAGGGTCGGCGCCTATCGGCCGGTCTGGGGCTACTGATTATCGCCGCCCTTTGTTTCCTCAGCTACGGCTTCATCATCGGCACGTTCTCCGCGGGCGAACAACTCCTGATCGTTCCGGTCAAGGTGCTGGGCGGTGTGCTCTTCTCCGCCGCCATCTGCTTCCCGAGTCTGTACATCTCTTCCTGCTTCTCCGGAGGTCGGCAGTCGCTCGGTGACACCATCGGTCTCTTCGTCCTGGGGCTTGCCATGTGGAGCGTCCTGCTGGTCGGATTCGCGCCGATCGCGTGGCTCTTCTCCCAGTCAACCGAGACAGTGGCCTTCATGGGCCTGCTCCATATCATCTTCTGGACCATTGCCGCTTGCTTCGGGCTGAAGTTGTTGAGCGAGGGCCTCGAACACATCAACGGGAGGAACCTCGGAATCCTTCGCGTTTGGGGCGTGATCTTTCTCGTGGTCACTATGCAGGTCGCCACGATGCTGCGCCCGTTGATCGGAACATCGGCGCCGCTGCAGTTAAACGAGAAGAAGTTCTTCCTCGCCCACTGGAGCGATTGCATCAACGGGAAAGACGGCAACAGGAAGTAGACTGACTGAACGATAAAGCGCGCCTCAACCATGAAACTTTCTCTCCCCGCAATTCGCATCTCGGTCACTAACGACGGGAAGGTTTCGCGGGCTCAACCATTCCCGCCCTACAGGGACCGCGCAAACTGTAGGGCGGGAAGGGTCGAAGACCTTCCCGCCGCGTGCCCGGAGTGACCATCATGAGAATGTCTGTTTCTCTTCCAACGCTTTGCCGGATGGGCGAAGACCTCGTTCAGCTCCTGAAGAATGGGGTCTGCGGCTCAGTCGCCTTGGCTGCCGTCGTTTGGGCCTTCTCGGGCGCCGCCTTGTTCGGTCTGGTCTTCGGCATCTGGCGGTCCGTCGGGCAGTCGGCCTATTCCGGAATCAAAATGCCGGCGATGATCCTTGCTCTCGTCGCGGTTAGCGGCTTGATCAATATTATGCTGGCCCACGTCTTGGGCTCGCGACTCTCCGCCGCGCAGACGACGACGTGCGTGTTGCTCAGTCTCGCCCTCACCGCCGTGGTACTGGCCGCCGTGTCGCCCGTCGCGCTTCTCTTCGCCTTCCAGTGTCCCGGACCGGGGGATCCCGGAGCCATGACGTCCTACCGCTGGCTGCTCGCGGGGAACACGGGCCTCGTGGGATTCGCCGGCCTGGTCGGCAATGTCCGGCTTCACCGGTTGCTGTGCGATCTGACCGGCTCGAAGGCCATGGCCTCCCGCGTCTTGCTGAGCTGGATTCTGGTGACCGGTCTGGCGGGATGCGAACTCTCGTGGATCTTCAGTCCGTTCCTCGCCCGGCCGGACCTCCCAGTGCCGTTCCTCAATCCCAATGCGTTCAAGAGCAACTTCTTCGAGTACCTGTGGCATACGGTCTCGGGAACGTTGATGTAGAGAAAAGACAACACCGAAAAGGAATATGAACCGAATTCGTAACTTCCTCTGGACCACCTCTGGAGTCGCCATGCTGCTCGGGCTGCCGTTGCTCGGTGTGCAGATGAACGGGCAGGCCCTGGAGACCTATCTGGAATTCCCGCCCCTGACGCACTATGTGGCTCACGCCGGCTTCTCCTGGCCCGTCTTCATCGCGCTCGCCCTCGGCATCGCCGCCGTTGTGGCGCCGTTCGTCCTGAAGGTGTCAGGTGTCAGGTGTCAGGTGTCAGGCGTCACGGGCCTATGGTGCTTCGCGCGTCATGGCCGTCACTCGATGAACGACGCTCTCCGCGCCAAAAAGCACGAGGGAGTACCGACGGGAACATCGTCCCCTCCTGAAACCCGAAACCTGAAACCTGAAACCCTGAATCATCCTTCATCCTTCCTCCTTCATCCTTTCCCCCTCTGGGGCTGGCTTGGCGTCACCACCGGCCTCCTCGCCTGGGTGCTCGCGTGGACCCGGTTCCCCTGGTTCGCGCCCTTGCAGCCGTTCACGTTCAGCCCGCTCTGGTTCTCCTACATTCTGGTGATCAACGCGCTTACGTTCCGCCGCACCGGCCGCTGCATGATGCTGGACCGCACCGGCCGGTTCCTTTTGCTCTTCCCCTTGAGCGCCGGCTTCTGGTGGTTCTTCGAATACCTCAACCGGTTCGTGCAGAACTGGTCCTACGAAGGTGTCGGCGCCCTTACGCCCGGCCAGTACTTCCTCTATGCCACGCTTCCGTTCGCAACGGTCCTGCCCGCGGTACTCGGCACCCGCGAGTTCCTCCGCACGTTCCCGCGCCTGACCGCCGGCCTGGACCGATTCGCGCCGATCCGCGTCCGCCGGCCCGACCGGATCGCGGTCGCCGCACTGGCCCTTTCCGCCATCGGGCTGGCCTGGATCGGCGTGCTCCCGGATTACCTGTTCCCTCTTCTCTGGATCTCGCCGCTGGTCATCATCCTCTCACTCCAGACGTTGGCCGGGCGCTCCACCCTGCTGGCGCCGCTGCGCTCCGGCGACTGGCGCGACGTGTGTCTGCTGGCGCTGTCGGCGCTGATCTGCGGGTTCTTCTGGGAACTGTGGAACTACTTGAGCCTGGCCAAATGGATCTACGCCGTCCCCTTCGTGAACCGTTTCCACGTTTTCGAGATGCCGCTACTTGGCTATTCAGGTTATTTGCCTTTTGGGTTAGAATGTGGGGCGATCGGAAGTCTAATCATGAAAGAGAAGGAAGCCTGATGCCGTTTACGGTCTCCCATGCCGCCATTGCCGCGCCGCTGGCGAGGCGGGGGCTCATCCTGTCCGCCGTCGTCGCCGGCAGCATGGCGCCGGACTTCCAATACTTCCTCACCTTGAGTGTGGACGACCGGGGCTGGCACGTCTTCCCCGGCCTGTTTCTCTACGCCCTTCCCGCCGCGCTCATTGCCCTCTGGGTCTTTCACCGAGTTCTGAAACGGCCGCTCGTGCGCATCCTCCCGGAGAATCACAGAATCCGGCTGGCCAAGGTGGACGCGGACTTCCCGTTTCTTCCGCTCCGCCGCTTCGCGCTGATCGTGGCCTCGACGCTGGTCGGGCTGTTGACGCACGTAGGCCTCGATGCCTTCACGCACCGGGACGGCATCGTTGTCGAACTGCTGCCCGTGTTCCGGACGCACGTTCTTGCCAATTCGCTCGTAACCCTCGCGCTCTGTGATTTATTGCAAGACATTGGCACCGTTCTTCTGTCGGTCGTTCTGGTGGCGCAGTACTGGCGGTGGTTTCGCGCTCAACCCGTTGCCGGACGAGCGGGGCTGGCCCAGTTCTTCGATGTTCGGCGCGAATGGCCGTTCCTTGTCGCCTTCTCGGCGGCGGCCGGCGTCGCGGCCCTGATTCTCGCCCACAGTTGCGGTCCCAATCCCAGGAATCCGCAAGCCTTCCGTTCCCTTGGAGAATATGTCCTTGTGGCGGCCATGGCCCTGTTGGCGGTCGAGCTGACGGTGTTCAGCCTCATCCTCGACCGGTTCGTCTTCCGGCCCGCGCGCGACAAGAAGCCGTGATCGCCCCATTGACTTCTCCCTGCCGCCGCTTATCCTGTGCGGCAAAGGAGTTCATCGTATGGGCCTCTGGAAGTTTTCAGCCGGAACGCTGCCGTGGACGAAATCGTGCTTTGTCTGCGGCGAAACCAACCCGCACGGATTCCGGCTCCGGTCACGAATCGAAGGCGACCGCATCGTGCTGAACTACACGACGCGCGAAGCCGATCTCGGATACCGGCATCTCGTCCACGGCGGAATTTCCATGACCCTGCTCGACGAGGCGATGACGTGGGCCGCGATTCTCAGCCTGGAGCGGGCCTGCGTGGCGGCTGAACTCACCGTCCGACTGCGACAGCCGGTCTCGGTCAACCAGGCCCTCCGGGTCGAGGGCTGGACGAAAATGGCGAAGTCGCGGCTGGCCTTGTCCGAAGGGCACGTCCTTGACGCCGAGGGGCGCGTGTTGGCAACCGCGGAAGGGAAGTACGTGCCCATGCCGTCGTCCGAACACCAGCTCTGCCTGAAGGATTTCGTCGCCAGTCCCGACGCCGTCGCCCTGCCGTTCCTGACCTGAAGGCGCACGCCGAAGCCCTTGCCTCGACAGAAGGAAGGCGATGGGCTAGGGGGGAAGGAAGTAGTCCATAGGCAATCGTGTTCCTGATGGGTAGGAATTTACGACGATTGCCCCCGGGAAGGAAAATTGGGAGGAAATAGGGCGGAAATTCGGGCCGCCGCCGGAGGCTACTTGGCGCCTGACAACGGCACCCGAGCCTTTTCCGTCAGGCGGTATTTCTGGAGCCGGCTTTGCTCGTCGGCAAAGGTTGGTTCATCGGCGCCAGGCGCTTGGCTGAGAAACTTGCAGATGGTCGGATTCTTCGCAACGTCGTAGGAATCGATCAGGTTGGTGGACACAACGAGACGGTCGGCGGACAGCACTTACATTTCTGTTTCTTCGCAGCCTCCGCGCCTTGCTTAATCTTGTTTGTGTTGTCGATAGTAATTCTTGCCTTTACGACACCATCAACTGCAAGAATGGCACTGACGATTGTGGCAGCAATCCCTTTTCCTGCCCCGAAAAGCGGCAAGCGCGTCAAGAGCAACACCGATTACGCCCGGAGCATCGGCATCCACGATGTAACCAAGTGCTTTTGTGGTCAGGTGGTCAGACTTTCGCCCTACCGACTCCCCATCAACAAGTTACGGCTGAAAAATCAGGTGGTCAGGTGGTGGTCAGGTGGTCAGGTTCATTCTTCACGCGAAAGCCAACCGCCGGCCCTTGGGCTCCGGCACGGCATCGCCGAATTCCGCGGCCATCTTGATCCACAAGGCCGCCGCCTGCCGCACGTTGGCCAATGCCTCGCGCTGGTTCTTCCCGTGCGCCATGCAGCCCGGCAGTTCGGGAATCTCGGCGACATAGACCGCGTCTTCCGCGCTCCAATAGATGATGACCTCGTACTTGTCCATGTCAGTCTCCCAAACGGTACTTCAGTATGACGTTCCGCACCTGCTTCACCTGTTCCCCCTTCGCCTTCCCTTCGCCTTGGTTTCGCCTTTCTTCCGCTTCTTTGAAGATAGGATCGGGTGCCATCACCCAATGATCATCGGCGGAAGAATCGCGCCACGGCCCAGTCGTTGCGTCACTTCAACATCTGAACAAACTCAATCCAATCCTTTTCAAATTCGTCGAGGGGTTTTCCATACACCTTTTCCAGGGTCTTGATGCCCGTGGGGTCAGCCGCATAGTCGTCGCAATACCGGGCGTACCAGGGAAAGAGAAGCTGCTTGCTTTGCAGGAAGAATAGGAGATAGCGGGACATGGCATAGGCGATGTCCACATTCGCGGTGAAACACCGGCGGCTGTCTTCCATGAGCGCGCGCAGTGGGAAGGCTTTTCCGGTTTGCAGCGCTTTCTTCAGGATCGGCAGACGCCAGTTCACCAAGCCTTCGAGATGATCTGCGCGGGGATCGGACTCTTCATAGAGCGACCCGAAGCCCTCGCGCACCCACGACGGATGTATCTGCCCGCGCGCTTCCATGTCCGTGAAATGCAGGGCATGCGTGAACTCATGCACGATCGTCCCCGTGCCGGTGCCGCGTCTGATGGTGAGGGTGCGATTGGCTTGGTTGTAGAAGCCGGCCGAGGTGGGCTTCCCGCCCAGCTTCTGCGTGAAGTCCTGCATGTCACTTGCAATGACGACGATGAAGCTGGAGGTGGGCTTGTTCGTGAAAAGGGTTCTTCCCAGCAGGCCTGAAACCACGTTCAACACGTCATCCACGACCTTCAGGTTTGCCGGGTTCGCATCGCCGATCACAACATAAGGACTGTTGGTCGGTGTCACGACCTTGTAGCCGTCGCCCAATTGCTTTAGGAATGCGGCGGTCGTGTTCGTGATGAACTCGGCCAGGCTCTTGTCCTTGTTCGCGAGCAGCTCTTTGAATAGCTTCTCCTCACGGATGGGATCCAGCGCTTTGTCGTTCTGGAGAAGGGCGAAATTGATGAAGCCGGCCGCGACAGCCCGGTTCAGCAAGGCGATCGCTTCCGCCTTGTCCCCCTGCAAGGCGTACTCGCGGGCGCCTGCGTAAAGGGCGTCGGAGCCAGACACGTCCGTCCGTCGGGCCGACGCCGCCTCCTGGGGCGGCGCGGATTGGCCCGCTCGCAACTTCTCCACAAAGGCCCTGCCGGACGGGTCCAGCTTGTCGATGGAGAACGTGATGGCGTCGCCCTTCGCGGGCTTCAGTCGCAGGGTCTGCTCGTTCATCTCCAGCAACGCGGCCGAAATCTCCGTTCCATCCAGGGTCTTCCAGTTGCGGAACAGGGCAAACTCAATCTGGGACAGTTGTCCGCTGCTGTTCTGCCGGTGCTTGATAAAATCGGTGAAGGTGACCTCCCAATCCGCCCACCGGCCGGGGTCATGGATGATGAGTCGTTCGCGGTCGAGATCGTAACCGATCAGGAGCACGATATGATCGAAGGTCGTGCCGGGCTGTTGCGCCTGATGACGGCCCCACAGCCCAAGCAGGACGGGGTGGTTCTTTTGCAGGCAGGACAGCAGGCGCATCCGTTCCGCGAGAAAATCGTCCGGGGTTCTTCCGGGCCATCCGTCATCGGAGGCGATCTTCAGATCCAGTTTGTTGAGGACGGCGACGAGTTCCTCGGCGTGGCAGCCCCGCTTGCCGCCCAGCCCGGCCAGTTCGTTGACCTTGTCCTGGGACACGGGCCGGTCCAGAAAAGTGGAAAGCATTTCAACGCACGCTTCGCCGCAAAAGTCCGGTTTCTGCCGCACGTACGGCACGTCCAGAATATGGCGCGGCTTCATGGCGGGGTAGAGCACCGCCTCCCGGGTATCCGTGAGGGGGAGCGTGGCGGGCTTTCCCTCCGCATCCCTTCCCGCAAAGCGAAGGTTCTCGAACGACGACAGGACGAGAAGGCTGCTGTGGCCGTCCGCGGTTGTGCAGCGGGCGCGCCGGTCGCCTGCACGGAAGTCGAGCGTGAAGCTCTTGACCGTATCCCTCGCCAGCGTCTTGGTCTTGCCGTCTTCCTGCAGGAGTAGAATGGAATTCGTGGTGAGATGGAGAACCGTTCCCGTGACGGCGGCGCCGTTGGAGAGGGCGATATTGTCCGCCATGCCGGCGCGCGCCGCCAGCAGAAAGAGCGCCACCGCCCATGTGATCCGTCTCATTGAATTGATAAGTAATCGCTTTTCGGTTGGCACCGGCCCGCATCGGCCGAAAACGTTCCGGAACCGGTCGGGAGCAACGCTGTCAGCGAAGGAGCGTACCAGAAACCGGGGAATAATGTCCAAATCATCGCAAGTCGCGGCATGGCTTCCACGCATAGGGCATTCCAACTTGCCATTCTTCCGCAACGGGGTAAATATCAAGTATGCGCCGTTGGATGGGTATCTCAAGGCGGGAACTCAGCCAACGTTCCCCCGCCGCCTGCCTGCCATACCACCATCATCGTTATTGCACCCAGCGCGGAACCCATCCGCGCCAGACCGTGTTTGCTTTGCTTTCGGCCCATCGCTTATTCCCGCACTTCTTACTCCTTCCCCAACTCCTTCGCCACCTCCCCGGCCAGGTCCAGCAGCTTCGCATCCTCTTCCGGGTTTGGCATGCCGCTCGTCACGAACCAATTCTTGATGAATGCATTGCTCCGGTCTTCCAACTGCCTTTCCGCTCGCTTCTGGAGCGCCGCGCTGAGTTTCTTCTCCTGGATGGCCCGCTCGATGAACAGTAGCGCCTCGCATAGTTCCACGCCCTCCCGGAACATCTCGTAGCGCTCGGTGGCCACCGGGCCGTCAGGGCCGGGGTATACCAGCGCCAGCCCCATCGAATCCCTGGGGTTACGGGGCCAGCCGCAAGCCATGTAAGAGTACTTGCCTTGGGCGTTCTTGACCGGGAACAGATCCGCCCCGTAACGGCCCAGGCCGTCGTGTCCCGACATGATCATGTCTTCGACGATCCCCCGGCAATCCGCCAGCGGCGCTGCCTCGCCAAAGCTCCCCCCCCAGAAACTGGTGAAACTCCGGCGCGGTTTCAACAACTCGCGATAGCCCCGGACGAAAGGCATGCCGGCATCATAGACACCGTTCAAGAAAAGCTCGTCCTTTCCCAGGGCGTCATGACAGGTAAGGCTCCAAACACCATCGGGCCAGAGTTTCCGGGCAATATCTTTGACATCTTCCGGCACGCCCCCATATACCGTATTCCACTCCAGGGCCGTCACCTTCAGCCAGTTGCGCGCCTTGAGCCTCTTCAAAATCTCATCAAACACGGGCCGCCAGAACTCGTAACTCTCCTCGGTGCCCAAGGCCGGCTGCGCCCTGCATTCCGTCTTGCCCGTGGCAGGATCGAGCAGCGTTACACCCTTCACCCCGCCCCAGCCCTGCCAGCTTCCCTCTCTCGCTTTCCCTGGCCCCGGCAGTTCTCCCCAGCAGTTCAGTTGCAGGGGAAACGGCTCGCCAACGTATTGGGCCACCATGTCCAGGTACTTGTCGAAGACGGTGAAGTCGTGCTTGTAGCTCCCATCCGGCTGCCTGATCCACCGGACGAGCGATTCGGCATTGCTGGGCATCCAACGGTTTCCAAAGTACTCCACGGACAGGTTGGCGAAAACCTGACGCGAGCCCGCTTCAGCCATCAGGGCCAGCGATTTGCCCATCAACTCGAAATGCTTGTCCGACCACCGCGCAACCCCATAGTGCAGGGCCACGGCATCCTCCGAATGATGGGCGAAATTCTTCACCCGGAAGTCCCGGGGATCCGGCATCCTCCAGGCGGAAACGCTCACGCGCAGCGGCACGTCCATGGACGGCAGTCCCTCGGCCGTAATTGTTGCCGTGCCCTCATACAAGCCTGGGGCGGTATCCTTCGGCACCCGCACCGTAAACCACAGCGGCGCCACCGCGCCCGGGCCGCCAAGCCGCCCGTTCCGGTCATATCGCCAATGGAAGAACCTGTGCTCAGTAGACGCGATGTCCTCCTGCGAAAAACCATCGGCCACAGGGAGTACCGCCGGAATAGCGTCGAGAAGGCCGTCGAAACGGTGTTCCGTCAGCCAGGACTTCCCCGGTTCCGCCACCACAGCGCAACGGACGCGCACCGCCGTTGAGGGAAGCTTGCCGCCGCCTCCGGTCTTCGTTAAGTCCGTCGCACTCACTTTGAGCCCCTGGATGGGCTGCGTGGAACTGACCATCAGCCGCCCCGAAAAGACGCTGTTGCGAGCGGCATGAATCAGGACAGGCCGCAAAGGCCCGGTTGGGTCGCCGTAGTCGAATACCGTAACCGTCTCATAAGACTCGCAGTTCCACACTTGCGGCCCCGGCGGCCTCTGCACATTTGGAGCCGCGACGCCAGGGGGTGACACCGTCAACCGCGCACTCAGCAGCCCAACGGGCAGCCAATCGTAGCCCTGCTTATTGAAGGCCCTGGAATCCATCGGGGCGGCATCGATCTGGATGGCCAGGATATTGAGTCCCTGTCGCAACAGGGCGGTCGGAATCTCCACCTCCAGCTTGCGATCACGGAGCGCAAGGCGGTCCGCGTTTTCTTTGTCAGCACACGACAGCGGCCTACCTTTCGGAGTTGTCCATGCCTCTGCCGGGTAGTCCTCGGCGATGGCCTCCTGGGGCGTGCGGTTGGTTGGCATATGCCCGCGAGCGGCTTCCTTTCCGTTGACATAAGCCACCACCCCGCCCCAGTAGTCCAGGGACAAGCGGCACGACTTCACCTGCGCGGGGTCCTTGACCTCGAACTTGCCGCGCACCAGGAGCGCGGCCGGTAAGCCCCCCTGCATGTGCTGACGGCGCCCGATCGGAACGGGTTGGGGCAACCGGACGCGCGGCCAGACGCCGTCGTCAAAGTTCGGGCTGACCCACTCCGCCGGAGGAAACCGCCAAGGTGCAGTCGAAGCCGCCGGTTCGAACCTCATGTGCAGCCAGTCCCTGTTCGAAGAGGAATCCAGGGCAAAGTCCCACGGTTCCAACTTGCCGTCGGCAGTGCGGACATAGAAACATCGCGACACCAGGAAGTGCCGCCAGAGACTCTTGTCGTCCAGCACCACGGCGGCATCCGAGTTCGTGCCGGCCGTGCCCGCCGGCTCAACGGCCCAAGCGCCCCCGCCTCCCGCCACTCCTGCCGCCAGCATGGCCAGTGTACCCAGCGTGGGCCACACCCGCGCCATTCCGGGCCAACGTTGCTTTCGGCTCATCGCCTGTTCATTCCTCTCCATCGATTGCTGTCGACAGCTACGACTTGCCCGTTCTTCAGCGCGCGGATTTCGTCAACGGTCCCCAGTGAGGTGTGCCAGTGCCACGAATCCAGCAGCAGGCCGGCATTGGATCCGACGGCGTCCGTCCCGCGGAAATCGCAG
>Ga0182021_10005831_pt1 | contig 14645 bp, 10 predicted proteins | sample 612E3MmetaG_FD_120493 | JGI IMG/M metagenome (GOLD analysis project Ga0182021, IMG submission 120493) | Permafrost microbial communities from Stordalen Mire, Sweden - 612E3M metaG (Illumina Assembly) | ecosystem: Environmental > Terrestrial > Soil > Wetlands > Permafrost | place: Sweden... | reverse complement strand
GATGAGTTTAGCAAATCAATTATACTTTCGCACCTTGATTCAATTTTAAAATATGCCCAACGTTTTTATAAAAGGCAATTTATTGACAGAAAGCCATTAACAGGAAAAACTATTACAAAATTTAATGAGTACCTGAATGAATATTTTGAAAAAGGAATTGTTGCGGAAAAAGGATTACCTACAGTAAATTACATGGCCTCAAATCTTTTTCTTTCTCCAAAATACTTAAGTGATTTATTGAAGCAGGAGACAGGAAAAACTGCTCTGGAATTGATACACCTCCATTTAATTTCGAAAGCCAAAAATTTGCTTGTTGAGGGCGAACAAAGTATATCTGAGATAGCATACCACCTTGGATTTGAAAATCCTCCTTATTTTTCAAGGCTATTTAAAAAAGAAACCGGTATGAGTCCGAAAGAATACAAAGGAAGTTTACTGAATTAATTTTTAAGAGACTTTATCTTTGTAAAATTAAATTTTATAGAAAAAAATTCTGTCGGTAGTATATAAGTAATCTAAGGTAAAATGAGGTAATCTGAAGTAAATTCAGGTAAACTCATATCCTCTCGTTCCCAACGTCCTCGTTGGGAACGCCACAAAGAGTGCCGATACTTCCCTGCACAAGAAAAAATTATGATTAATTAAGAGAAAGAAATTATATTATCATATTCGTTATTATTTGAAAAGCAGGGAATATTTCTTCCGGTTTCAGACCTGCGTCTGTACCTGCATTTTTCAAACAGTAAATAAAAAGAGCTTGATATATTTAAAAAATTATTATTATATTAAATCAATCCAAAAATGCCATATATCGAATAATAAAGCCAATATTTGAGTTTTATTACGTCTTTCCTGAATGGAGTTTAATTGTCCAGTCAATTAACAAAATCGCGTTATTTAAAACCTTTAATAACAAATTATGAAAAAATTAATTTACACTTTAGCATTTATTTCAATTGTACATTTCGCATTTAACATTGATTACTGCGAAGCCCAATGGGAACAGGCATCAAACGGAATTAGTACGGCGATGAATATTTATTCTCTAACAGCAATCGGAAGTGATATTTTTGCAAGGAGTGACAGCGGTATTTATCTATCAACAAATAACGGTACGAGCTGGACGAAAACTGCTTTGAATAACAAAATTGTTTATTCACTCGCGACGCTCGGAACAGTTATTTATGCAGGGACAGGGGCGAATGGTGTATATAGCTCTGCAAATAACGGAGCTAACTGGACACAAACTTCCCTGAATAATCAAACCATTTATTCCCTTACCATAAACGGGAATAATATTTTTGCCGGAGCAAGTGGAAATGGCGTATATCTCTCAACAAATAACGGCACAAACTGGATTCAATATAATTTAAGTTCCCATACAGTTCTTTCCCTTGTCGCGAGTGGAACAAATATTTTTGCGGGAACGAGTCTTTTTGGAGTTTATCGCTCCACTAATAACGGCACAAACTGGACTCAAACTAATTTATCTAATACATCTATAAAATCCTTTGCTATACTGGGTACTTATTATTTTGCAGGCTCGTATTCTCTTTCCAACCCGACCGGTATCTATCGTTCCACTGATGGTGGGACATGGACTTCGATAGGATTAAATTCTTTAACCGTTTTATCCCTTGCTGTAAGCGGAAACAATATTTTTGCGGGTACGGATAATGGCATTTATCTTTCAACTAATAACGGGGCAAACTGGATTATTAAAAATCAGGGATTTAGTTCTATTCCACATATTGAAGCATTATTAGTTGTAAATAATTATGTATTCGCGGGATCAAATGGTGCGTCTATATGGCGGCGTTTATTGGCAGAATCTATAGGGATAAAAAAAATCAGCACTGAAATACCGTCTGAATATTCATTGTCTCAAAACTATCCCAATCCTTTTAATCCGACTACTAATATTCGTTATGAAATTCCAAAGAGCGGGAATGTAAAACTTGTTGTGTTAGATGCACTCGGTCGGGAAATTGAATCACTGGTAAATGAAAAACAATCTCCCGGAACATATGAAGCCGCATTCAACGCCTCTCAATATCCAAGCGGAGTTTATTTTTATAAAATATCAGCTGACAGATTCAGTCAGGTAAAAAAGATGATGCTGATAAAATAATTTATAATTTATTTAATTAGTAATTCAAAGCCGTTCCTTGCCGAACGGCTTTTTTTGTTATTTAATTGGTTTTTTTTTGTTTTGTTAATGGCATAAAAAAGTATTAGAGGGAACGATTTGTACCGGGAGTTCCAAAGAGCGGAGACTTCCCGGCACAACTAAGATAATTAATTATTTATAACCAATTTATTTAATATCAAGAAATATAAAAATACGGATTTTGGTTTTAGTTGATACATACCGGTTTCAAAAGGTAATGTAAAATTGGAAGTAATACAGTTCTGAAAGCAGGATATTATTTCTGATAATCGAGATTAGGTTAGTACAGTTTTTACTTTTTTGGTAAAATAAATTAAACAAAATTTTAGGAATCTTAAAAATTTTTCGCTTTACTATAAGAATCACCCATTATTATCAATATTTAATATCTCTTAAAAGTTTGTTTATTATAATATTTCGTGTCAGGCTTAATGCATCTTTTTTATTGAATATCCCTCTGTGTTCAAATTCCACTTTGGATGCTGCAATATGCGCCCTTACATAGGGAAACTTTTTATATTTCATTAATGTCCGTTCCAGAAATTCGTGTAAAATAATTACAGGAATTTCGTCTTGCTTTACTATTTTTTCAATCCATATCTCATCAAACGGAATCCAGTCATAAACATAAGCATGGCCGCCTTCTACATAATCAGTTTTATATAAATCACGGACTGCTTCTCCGTTTATTATAAAAACATTTACATTTTCTTCTTTGTCTTTTATTACACCGTATTTTTTTACATAAACTTTTTTCGGAATATTTTTATGCGTTGGTTTATCAGAAGACTTGTATTTTTTAATCCGCAATTTATTAATGGCATCTTTCGTGCGGACTGATTTTTCTTTATTTATAGCTTTATCATATGAATCACCCGGATTTAAACCCCTTTCAATACCCCTTATATATGCCAGAGCATTACTTACTATGTAATTCCTTTCAGAAGGTTTTATTGATTTTGCAATCCATATCTCATTTTCGGGAATGAATTTAAAATTCAATGTCGATAACCCTTTCTTACCTAAATTCAAACCGTAATCACTGAACTCTTCTGCATATTCTGCGGAGTCTCTGATTATTTCATCATTGACAGTAAATATAGTGTATTTGCCCCATTTACCAATGATTCTTTTACCGAATTTATTTTTAGTATCCATTAATTTATATAATATTAAAAAATTTATTATATGATTTTTTTACTTAAATTAAATATTTTCTTATAGCTTTACTTTTTTATAAAAAATTGTTTTCGTAATTTCAGCAGTGAAAATATATAGTACTACAATCAGTAATAGGAGCAAAAGTGTCGTTATACTAAGAGGACTGAATCCAAATACAATTCCAAGCGGAGTGTAAGGTAATATTAAAGTTAAAATTACAATTGAGAATGTAGCAATTTGCAGATATTTTCCCGGCCTGCTTTTGAAAAAAGGTTTACGGCTTCGGATTACAAGCACAATGAATGAAGCTGATATTACGGATTCAAGAAACCATCCTGTTCTGAACTGCCCCTCGTCAACTTTAAGAATCAGCAAAAGCAAACCAAATGTAAGATAGTCAAATACAGAACTGACGAGTCCGAATGTAATCATAAATTTGCGTATAGCTTTAATATCCCAACGGCGCGGGTGTTCAACCATTTCATTATCCACATTATCAGTTGCAATAGTCATTTCGGGGAAATCTGTCATCAGATTTGTGAGCAGAATCTGCTTCGGCAGCAGCGGAAGAAACGGAATGAAAAGAGAAACACCCGCCATGCTGAACATATTTCCGAAGTTAGCACTTGTCGCCATAAACACGTATTTCAGCGTATTTGCAAAAGTAGTCCGTCCTTCACGGACACCTTCTATAAGGACTCCCAGATCCTTTTCCAGCAATACTATATCGGCAGCATCTTTTGCAACATCGGCGGCAGTATCAACTGAAATTCCTACATCTGCAGCATGCAGAGCAGAAGCATCATTTATTCCGTCACCCATATATCCGACAACATTTCCCGCTTTCCGCATTGCGATGATTATCCGTTCTTTTTGATTTGGTTCTGTCTCGGCAAAAACATCCACTTCATTAACAAGATTAAGAAGTGCACTGTCACTCATCTTGTTTATATCGGTTCCAGTAATGATTTTCATATCAGTAAGTCCCATCTTTTCACTGATGTTCGCGGCTACGAGATGGTTATCTCCGGTGATTACTTTAAGTGAAACACCAAGGCTCTTTAAACTTGCAATGGTATCTTTTATATTCGGTTTTGGAGGGTCAAAAAGTGTAATGAAACCTAAGAAAGTCATACCGGTTTCATCGTTTTTACTGATTGGAGAATTAACGGGTAAATCTTTATAAGCAATGCCCAGTGTACGGAATCCTTTATTGCTGAATTCTTCAAAGTGTTTCTGAATCTTATCTTTGAATGAATTAATATCAACAACATTTCCTTCGGATGATTCTGCGGACGTGCAGACTCCGAGAATATTATCCAGAGCACCTTTTGTTATCATCAGATGCTTATCTCCGTTTATAACAGAGATGCTCAGGCGTTTCCTGAGAAAATCATAGGGAATTTCGTCATTTTTTTTGTAGCCGGAAATATCAATCGTATGGAATTTACGGATTGCTTCATCTATGGGATTTGTAAATCCTGTTTCATAAGAAGCATTAATATATGCAAAAAGAAAAACTCTGTCGCTTGAAGTCCCGTTGAGATCAACTGCCGATTCCACATTCACCATGCCTTCCGTGAGTGTGCCTGTTTTATCCGAGCAAATAATATTCATGCTGCCGAAGTTTTCTATTGATGCAAGCCTTTTGACAATAACTTTTTTCTTAGCCATATTTTTTGCACCGTGAGCAAGGTTAATGCTAATGATAGCTGGAAGCAGCTGCGGTGTCAGACCGACTGCGAGGGCAAGTGAAAATAGAAAGGAATCCAGAACAGGTCGGTGCAGATACACGTTGATGCCAAAAATAATAACTACCAGGACCAGTGTGACCTCTCCGAGGAAATAACCGAATCTTCTGATGCCGTGTTCAAAATCCGTTTCAGGTGCTTTAAGTTTAAGCCTCTCGGATACTTTACCAAATTCCGTATCTTTACCTGTCAGAACGACAATTGCTTTTGCATTGCCGCTAACAATATGCGTACCCATCCACAATGTATTTGAACGCTTCGCGAGTGCAGTTTCCGGGGGTAAAACCGAAAGACATTTTTCAACAGGGAAAGTTTCACCCGTCAGCATTGCCTCATCAACGAATATATCTTTAGATTCGATTAGCAAAGAGTCTCCGGGAACAATATCTCCCGCATTCAAAATAATAATATCTCCGGGTACAATATCTTCAATGTGAATCTCCTGTTCTTTTCCATCCCGCAGTATAGATGCTTTAATCTGTACAATTGCAAGCAGTTTAGCCACAGCATTGGATGCACCGTGCTCCTGCCAAAAGCCAAGAAGCCCGCTGATTAAAACTATGGCAAGAATTATTGAAGCATCCACATAATTGTTTAAAAATAATGATAACCCGGTCGCAAATAAAAGAATGAGAATTATAGGGCTTTTGAACTGCGAGATAAGAAGTGTGAATGTATCAGATTTCTTTTTGGGTTTAATACGGTTTGCACCATAGACGGAAAGCCGTTCGACGACTTCTTTATCCGTAAGTCCGCTGACATTAGTCTGAAGTTTTTCAATCAATTCAGTAACAGTGAAACTCCAAAAAGTTTGTATATTCTGGTTCATGCTGATATTTTATAATTAGAACATTGCTTAAATTGTAAATATTATCATTAATGATAACAAAATAATACGTGTTTAATTCATACTTTAGAATTACGAAACTAATTTTAAAGTATCAGATATTAATAATTTTGTGAAAATTCCCGAAAGTTCAATTCTCTATTATTTATATTATCAAATGTCCTTTTTTACTTGAAATTATGCTAAATTTATACTAAAATTACAATTACATAATATTTATGAAGCCGATTAAAAAAATAAGTATCTTAATTATAGAAGATAACCGCTTGTTGCGTGACGGTATTACATCCATGATTAACGAACAGCCTGACATGAGAATAATTGCATCAATCACAGAAAGAGAAGATTCTTTGTCCCGGATTTTAAATGTTAAACCTGATGTAGTACTGATAGACCTTGGTTTAAGCAGTCAAAACAGTCTTGAGGTAGTTAAATCCGTAAAAGAAAAATCTACCGGTATTAAAATTATTGTTATGGATCTTATGCCTGTTGAGAACGATATTCTTGATTTTGTAAAAGCAGGTGCTTCTGGTTTTATACTTAAGAATGCCATTGTTAATGAATTTCTGAAAACAATACGCCTGGTTGCATCGGGTGAAAAAGTTCTTCCTCCGCATATGACAGATTCACTTTTTTCCCAGATTGTCGAAAGAGCCGTTAACGGTTCGGACCATGTTGATTTGAAGTATGCTGTTCGGATGACAAAACGTGAACGCGAAGTAATTGATTTGATTGCAGACGGATTGACCAACAAAGAAATCGGACAGATTCTGCATCTTTCGCCTTATACAGTAAAAAGCCACGTTCATAATATTTTAGAAAAGATGACATTACACACAAGGGTACAAATTGCAAAGTTTGCGCATACAAACAAAGATTTTAAAGACAGCACTGACCCTGCTTCCAAATAATTAAATATTCAATCTTATTTTTTATACAGTATTTTTAACAAATTTATCTGCTTTTCTGCTTTTAGCCATTTTTTTCCTGTCCTGTTCAAACCTTTCAGTTTTTGCTTTTTCCATTTCAATCATTTTAAGAGTTTCAGATTCTTCCTCTTTAAATTCAGATTTTAGAACCACAATTTGAGCATCTGTAGCAGCGCGTTTAAGTTCCAAGCCATATTGATTGCGTTCAATTTCCTGTTTACGCATTAATTGTTCTGCCTGGTTTTTTGCTTCCTGTGATAGACGGGCTGAGCCGGTCAATACACCTTCCGGACCAACATAGACATCAAGCAATTCAATGCCGTGGTCGGTAAGAATGAATTCTCTAATCTGATTTGAATGTGCCATACCGCGTGATTTAAGTATATACAGACCCCTGTTACGTTCACCTCCGATTTCTATATCGCGCAAAAGCAGCCAGGTATCTATCAGGGAAGAAATTGACATATCGGTGAGCTCCTGATTTTCACCTGAGTTCGTAAGGCTTGCAAAAAATGCTGTAATATTGTTCGTCTTTAAAAAGTCGACAAGACGAAGCAGCATTGTCTTTACTTCGGTTTCATTTCCTCCGATAACAAAAGCATCGATAGGGTCAAGGATAACAATTTTCGGTTCAACTTTATTAATTAATTTAATAGATGTTGTCAAGTGGTGTTCAAGTCCGTGTAATGTCGGACGCGTTGCATGAAAGTTAAGTAATCCTTTTTTTACATATTGTTCCAGATGTATTCCGATTGAAGACATGTTTCGCATAAACTGGCTCGGGGATTCTTCAAAAGCAAAATAGAGAACTTTCTCCCCGCGCTTGCAACCTGCTTCGACAAATTGCGCTGCAAGGCTTGTCTTTCCTGTACCTGCGGAACCGGAAACAAGAACTGTACTCCCTCTGTAGTATCCTTTGCCTGAAAGCATTGTATCGAGACGAGGAATACCCGTAGATATTCTTTCGTTGGATGAGACATGATTTAAGCCCAGCGAAGTAACAGGCAGAATTGAAAAACCGTCTTCATCAATTAAGAAAGGATATTCATTTGTTCCATGAGTAGAACCTCTGTATTTAACAATTCGTAAACGTCTTATAGATGATTGGTCTTTGACCCGATGGTCAAGCAATATTACGCAATCCGAAACGTATTCTTCAAGTCCCTGGCGGGTTAATGAACCATTGCCCTTTTCGCCTGTGATTATTGCCGTAATATCTTTCTTTTTCAGCCAGCCGAATAATCTCCGCAGTTCAGTACGAATAACCGTAGTATTGGGAAGAGCAGAAAAAAGAGATTCAATAGTATCAAGAACAATACGCTTGGCATTAATGCTTTCAATTGCAAGATGGATGCGGACAAACAGCCCTTTCAAATCATATTCACCGTCATCTTCGATTTCTCCTCTCTCAATTTTAATGTGCTCGAGCCAAATCTTTTTTTGAGCTACAAGTTTATCCAGATCAAAACCAAGTGATGCGACATTTGCCGTGAGTTCTTTTTCAGTTTCTTCGAATGAAATAAAAACACCGGGTTCATTATAAAGTGTTGCACCTTTAACTAGAAATTCCATAGCAAAGAGAGTCTTTCCGCATCCTGCACTGCCGCAAACAAGTGTAGGTCTGCCTTTAGGAAGTCCTCCGCCTGTAATTTCATCAAAACCCTGAATACTTGTCGGGGATTTAGGGAGTGTGTTTTGTCTAAATTTTTTATTGCTCTTTTTCATAGTGGTTATTCCAAATTTTTCATAATATAAAATTTGTTGTTCCTCAACATAATTTATTTAATCTAAAATACAAAATATAAATTATTATTAGCACTGACCAAAAGGATGAAAAAGGAACTAAATCCAATGGATTAGTTTTTAAAAAAAGACAAATCTTAATTATTATTTTTATATAGAATCCAGGTTAGTTAGTTCTCAATCTAAAGATGTAGTTCCTTTTTCATCCTTCTGCACTATTACTTTATCTTTTGTAAATATATATCTTTGCCAATAAAAGAGTATAAAATCATTTTTAGCAAAATAAGTACAAATAGAATTTGCGCATATATAGAATGAATAAAAAATTGTAAATATTCAGCAACAATATTTAAAACGATAATACGCGTGGAAAATATGGAAAATAAATACACAGATTCTAAGGGAGAAGAAAATAGACCCCCCGAATTAAATATTCGTGACCACATGATGTCAATGGAATTTGATACAGAATTTGAAGCCACCGAAAATGGTATAGTATCATTGAAATCGCTTAAAGTGTTTCAGTCATATGAAATAAAATCAGTTCAGTTATACCGGTCCAATGAAGAATCAAATTCAATGAAAAGTTCAGTTGTGTGTATTATAGAGGCAAATAATGGTGAAAAGGGTATCTTAGTTGACGGATGCAGTTCGCACGGCAATTCAAAGGTCTCTCATTCGGAAAATGAAGAACCAGAAATTAAAAAATAATTTTAAAGAATTTACTTTCTGATAATCGATAACTAACAAATCGAATAAACTTTTAAAAATGAAAAAACAAATGAAAGCTAACAGTCTTTCCAAAACACTTGCTTCTGCATTGAATGCACAAATGAATAAAAAAGTCGATGCGTCGCAAATTTATTTAAATTATGCATTATGGGCTGAAGACCGGGGATTTGAATGTCTGGCAAAATTATTATTCAAGTATGCACAGGAAGAGCATAACCACGTGATGAAAATATTGAAATTCATATTAAATAGAGGAGCAGAAATATATGTAACGGCTATAATTGTTCCTTTTGAAGAACCGGATAGTATAGACAATTTTTTTGAAAAAATATTTGAATATGAAGTGGATATTACCAAAGCATTTTATAATCTTACTGAGTTGAGTCTAAATGAAGAAGACTGGGAAACGTTGAGATTTATGAAAGGGTTTGTAAACGGACAGACGGTAGAAGAAAATCTTTCGACCGGCTTGCTGGATAAGATGGATAAAATGAAAATAGCCGCTTGTGATAAGCTAAACAGCTATGCTTTATTTTCATTGGACTGGGACTTCGTAAATATTACAGAGGGTGCGTTATCAGCATAGGATATCAATACAGAGAAAATTAATTAATAAATGGTAAGACTGTAAAAAAATAATTTTTATAAAACAATGAAAAAACTAAAATGTAAATTGAATTCCGAAAAAGTCGCAGCAGAATATATTGAAGTGGAACCAAATGTATACCTGCATATAACAGATGCCGGAAAAGGAAGACCTGTTGTGCTGATACACGGCTGGCCGTTAAGCGACGAAATGTATGAATACCAGTATAAGGATTTAGTTGACAGCAATTTCCGTGTAATTGGAATTACTTTAAGGGGTTTTGGCAAATCAAGTAAACCCTATGGAGCATATAACTATGATATATTCGCATCAGATATTAAAAAAGTTCTGAGAAAATTGAATATTAAAAATGCTGTACTGGGAGGTTTTTCGATGGGAGGCTCGGTTGCGATACATTATGTATCGATTTACAAAGGAGCACGCGTTTCCAAACTTGCCTTGTTCGGAGCGGCAGCACCGATATGGACACAGAGAAAGGACTTTCCCTACAATCTTCCTAAAAGTGCGGTTGACGATTTAATTGAATTGAACTATAAGGACAGACCAAAGTTATTGTCTGATTTTGCAAAGATATTTTCCGCTGAAGATACTTCATTGAACAAGGGTATTGGAAACTGGCTGTACGGGATTTGTATAAGCGCTTCTTCTTATGCAACTGCTCAATGTTTAATTGCTCTGCGGGATACAGATTTGAGAAATGACATGGCTAAAATTAAAATACCTACGCTAATTATGCACGGAAAAAAAGACAAAATATGTGCTTTTGTTCTTGCTGAATTGATGAACGCCGGAATCGCAAATTCACATCTGGTTGCATTTGGAAACAGCGGTCATAGTATGTTTCTGGAGGAAACAAAGAAATTCAATTCAGAACTTATAAAATTTGCAGGTGAGAGCAGTAATATCCGTTTAAAGAAATGAAAAATTAAGTTAATAAAGAAGATTTACTGAAATAATTTATAAAATTTTAAAGAAAAATATTAACAAGAAAAAATTAAACCAGATGAATTACACAATAATTAATAAATCAAATACATTTGCTGTTTTGATTATGATTTCTTTTTTGACATTCTCATCATTATGCTTCTGTCAGACTATATCTGATGTACGGGAAGTTAAAGCTGAAAATACAATACAAAAATATGTTATGTTTAATGGGTCGACTGATGTTAAACAAATTAATGAAACCGGTAATTTACATCCTGACAATTTTTCTGCCTTCTCGAAAGATACAATTCCAAATGATACGGGAATGACAAAGCAAGCTGATACAATAAGGAATACGAAAGACGAAAAGAAGGACGAGAAGATTGTAAAATCAAATGACACTGCTAAAACTGAAGAAGGTAAGATTAAGTCCTATGACTCGACCAGATTCAATATGTTTGGTGATTTACTGCGGGATGATACTTTATACAATAAAAAATATCCTATATGGAGACCAATAGCAGGAGTACTTGAGCAGCATGCTTTCGTAGGATTATACAACAGGTTTATTGCTAATGTGGATTTTGGAAGAGTTGGTTTTAATTCCTGGAGTCATAACATAAAAACCGGGTGGGAGTGGGACAGAGACAGATTCGGAATGAACTTTCTAATGCACCCGTTCTCCGGGGGAAACCATTTTATGACAGCCCGCTCTAACGGATATAATTACTGGGAATCTTTACCATTTGCATTTGGGGGAAGCTTAATGTGGGAGTATTTTGGTGAAAATACTCTTCCTTCGTATAATGACCAAATAAATACGACAATCAGCGGGGGATTCTACGGGGAAATTCTATATAGGCTAAGCTCAAATTTGCTTGATGACAGAACGACCGGATATAATAGATTTTTTAGAGAATTAGGAGCCGCAATTATCAGTCCTACAAGATTTTTTAGCAGGTTTCTACAGGGAAAACTGACAAGAGTAACAAAAGAGGAAGTATATCAGAAAGAACCGCTTAATATAGAAATATCAGCTGGTATGAGAAAAGCAAATGTTGGTAACAGTTTCGGAACGGGACCCAATAACACATTAGTAAACATTCAACTTGATTATGGATATCCGTTTGAAAAAAGAGAATGGAAGCCGTTTGATTTCTTTACTATACATGCAGGCGTAAATTTGGGTGTAGGAAGGAAAATTGCTGAAAATGTAGTTGGATACGGAGTCTTATTCGGTAAAACCGTTCAATCGGGTAAACTTGAAATGCTGATAGGGGCATTCCAGCATTATGACTACTATGATAATTTGACATTCGAACTTGGAACCATTGGCTTAGGCGGCGGAATTATGTCTAAATATCCTATATCCAAAGGAACTTATATATTTACAAATGTTCATCTGGATTTAGTTCCTTTAGCCGGCAATAGTACGCGACTTGGTCCTGATACATCACAGGTAAGAGATTATACTTATGGCGGCGGACTTGAGACAAAACTCGAAACGGGTATTAATTTCGGTTGGGCAAGTTTCCAGGTAAACGGTAATTTTTACTGGATTCATACTTATGTCGGACCTGTTGGAAATAATTATATAGGTATATTCAGACCCAGAGTTACAGTAAAACTAATAGGAAATCTGTACGCAGGGTTTGAACAGTTGGTGTACTACTCAACCAGGAATACCTCTGATTTCGGTAATTTCCGAAGTGTCAGAACAGAACAGAGACTTTATCTTATGGTTAATGTAGGAAATTTCAAACTTTAATAATTAATAATAATACATCCAATTGTTCTAGATAAGTTTATTTAATGAACAATTAATAATAATATAATCAATGCGGTATAAAATTCTAATATTAATTCTATTTATCACATTATTTGAATCTTCTGTATTTGCTCAAAACAAATACACTTTTTCTCAATTCGCAAATGAAACAGTTGATTTTATAAAACAGCCTTTGAAATGGGAAGGTAATGATTATCTCAAATTCGGCGTGATAGCAGTCGGCGGGGGACTGTCAATTTTTGCCGACCAGCCAATAAGGGATGCGGTTTTACGGAACCAGAGATACACTAAAAGTGCTCCTGTAGAATTCGGAAGAATGTACGGTGAATTATATTCTCCGGTTGCTTTCTTTATGGGATTTGGTTTGTATTCGGTGATAGCAAAAGATATAACTGCAAGGAAAATTGCATATGAAATCGGGCAGGCATCACTTTATGCAGGAGGAATTAATTACGCATTAAAGTTTGCAATCGGCAGGGCCAGACCGAATTTAAATCTGGGTGCAGGAAAATACCGCCCCTTTTACAGTCCGTTTAAAGAGGATTATCATTCGATGCCGGGAGGACATTCTACCGCTGCATTTGTAATTTCAACAGTTCTTTCAAGAAATATCAAGCCTTTATGGTTAAAAGTCTTAGTGTATGTTCCTGCTGTTCTTACTATGACATCCAGAGTTTATCAGGACTGGCACTGGACATCAGACTGTTTAATAGGAGCGGCATTTGGATTTTATATAGGCACATGGGTAGTCGATAAACATGAAAAAACGGAAAAATCGGATTTAAAATTTAAAGACAAAGGTCTCATTAAGCAAATTCAGGTTCAGCCGCTGTATACGGGAAGTGCTTACGGTTTAAACGTTTGTGTAAGTTTATTGTAAGTACTTGTCTGATTTGAAAAGCAATAAGATGTAAAAAGAATTACTGAAAAGATAATTCTCAAAAATAAAAAAGAACAAATTTTAAAGATAGACTAACTAAGAATTCAAATTATTTATAGAACAACAAAAAAATATTAAATGAAAAAATTAATTTTATTTTTCGCAGTTTTATTAATTGTCTTTGGTACAGGCTTGCTAAAATCCCAGACAGCGGAAGAATTTTTTGAAAGCGGGAACACAAAAAATGATGCAGATGATTTTAAGGGAGCAATTTCCGATTATAATAGTGCAGTTGATTTGAAACCGGACTTTATTGACGCATATTATAACAGGGGATTAGCAAAAGATAATTTACGCCATTTCCACGGCTCAATAGCAGATTATAATATGGTAATAGAACTGAACCCTGATTACGCTGAAGCTTATAACAGCAGAGGTGTGGCAAAAGGCAATTTGCAGGATTTTCAGGGTGCGTTGAAAGATTATAATAAAGCGATACAATTAAAATCCGATTATGCTGAGGCTTATAACAACAGGGGTGTTTTGAAGGATTATTTTAGTGATTTTGAAGGTGCAATTCTGGATTACAGCAAAGCAATCGAATTAAAAGATAATTATCCCGAAGCATATAACAACCGCGCGGTGGCTAAAATTAATTCTGAGGATTATAAAGGAGCCATCAGTGACTGCACAAGAGCATTAGAACTTAAACCAGACTTTGCCGAAGCTTATAATAACAGGGCACTGGCAAAAAATTATCTGCAGAATCCGAAAGATGCGCTTGATGATTACAATAAAGCCATTGAACTTAAACCTGATTATGCAGAGGCATATAACAACAGGGGCTTAACCAGAGATGATTTAATGGATTTAGAGGGCGCGATTGCAGATTTTTCGAAAGCTTTGGAACTGAAACCTGATTATCCGGAAGCATATAATAACAGGGGGCTATCAAGAGATGAATTAAAAGATTATACATATGCGGGTATGGATTATAATAAAGCTATAGAATTAAACCGAAAATATGCCGAAGCTTATAATAACCGCGGACTAAATAAAGTTAATGTAGAAGACTATTATGGTGCAATTTCAGATTTCAGCAAAGCAAT
>Ga0182021_10005830_pt1 | contig 14646 bp, 10 predicted proteins | sample 612E3MmetaG_FD_120493 | JGI IMG/M metagenome (GOLD analysis project Ga0182021, IMG submission 120493) | Permafrost microbial communities from Stordalen Mire, Sweden - 612E3M metaG (Illumina Assembly) | ecosystem: Environmental > Terrestrial > Soil > Wetlands > Permafrost | place: Sweden... | reverse complement strand
CGTGGATCTGGCGGAGATGGAAGCCGACGAGGCCAGCAACACGGTGCACATCAAGGCCCGCAGCTACATCGGGACGCTGATCGACGGGAAGATCAACCAGCACGCCAAGGCGTACCGCATCCAAGGGTCCTCGGAGCTTTTGACCGTCTACATCAACCGGATCTTGTCCCTGTATCCCCCGACTTCAGGCGACACGGGAGGCGACCCGTTCCGTGCCTACTGGTACGCGAGCCCCAAGGAGAAAGAGCCGACACTCGACCGCAAGACCCTCCTGCGCTCCCTCCAGACCGCCAAGAGCCGCAACGCCGGCGCGGGGCAGTCTCCCACCCAGGATGCGAACGCCCAGCAGGACCCCACGGGCGAAGCCGCAGACCCATCGGGGCAGGGAGACGCGGCCGGGGCTGGTTCCCCCATGATGCCGCCCAAGGCCGTGACCGAGGATGGGATGTCGATCTGGGACCTCATCACGCAGGCGTGCGAGCTGTGTGGCGTCATGCCGATGTACAAGCCGAGCCTGCCGCCATTCCCCAATCCCTCAGCGGGCACCGACGGACTGGCGATGATCGACCCGGTGAACTGCCTGCTGGTGACGCCACCCGAGGCGTTCTACGACGACATCACCAGCGTCGCTCAGATCAAGGGCGGGGCCCGGGATGGGTTCTCGCGGGACTTCGGCTACAACAGAGGCGGCGGCACCTTCAACTCAGACGGCCGCTTCATGGTGTGGGGGCACAACCTCGCCAAGATGAAGCTGGCGCGCCACATGGGGAAGGTCCGGCCCACCGCCGTTGAAGTTCGGGCCTACAATCCCGACGCCTCTGATACCTTGCGGGTGATGTCTTCCCGATTCCCCAAGCACAACCCGAAGAAGCCCAAGGGGAAGGGACGATCGGCCCACAAGATGACCGAGAAGGGCGGCGGGAAGATCGACGTGATCCGCACGTTCGTTCTGAAGGGAATCCGCGACCAGGAGGCATTGGACCGGGCGGCCGTGTCGCTGTACCACCAGCTGACCCAGGCCGAGCTGACGATGGGGCTGGAGACCGACGAGCTCGCCAGTTACATCGATCCGGTAGCGAGCGCCGCCGCTGGGGCACTCGTCGAGAACCACAACGAGAGCCCGGACATCCTGCGCCTCTGCGCCGGCAGCCCCGTTCACGTGACGGTGGCGAAGAAGTCGACCGACAGTTCCGATCTGACGATTTGCAGCCTGTCGGAGTTCTACGACCTCAAGGGCGATCAGATCGTGGACCTGCTGACGAAGCAGAACGACCGCTGGGGCACGTTCCGCACCGACGGATCGCTGGACACCAACAAGCTACTGGGCACGGCCCAGAAGATTCAGGCGGCCTATCGGGCGGCCAAACTGCCGACCGTCTACTACTGCAAGGGGATCCGCCTGCAGTTCAAGGCTGATGACGAGTTCTTTCATTGCTCGATGGAGCTGGCGAACTACATGCCGAGCAACGATCCCGCGAACATGGACCAGGACAGCCAGGCCATGAACGACGCGCGGAAGAAGAAGCCGACCAGCAAGGCGGCGAAAGCCCAGCAGGCGGTGGACAAGGAAACGCAGGCCGTGATCGACGACGCCACCCGCCGCAGGGACTACATCCGGGCTCACCAACCCGGAGGGTCGCCATGAGCCGGCACAACTTCGGTACTGCGATCCGACGCGACATCAACGCCCAGATGCTCGGCAAGGCATTGGCGGCCCCCGGCATGGACCAGCGCTACTGGTGCAGCCTCGGGACCGTGTGCACCATCGACCCCGAGAGCGGCAAGATGGATCCCACCGACAAGCTCGCGATCTACAACGACTCGGCCGGCGTGGATGTGGACGTGGAGCTCGAACCCCTGGGACAGCCCTGCACTTGCAAGTACGCCGGCATTCAGTGCGGAGACGTCACCATCATGGCGCCGATTCGCCCCGGCGACATCGTGCTAGTGGAGTGCCCGGACGGGGACTTGTTCACCCCGGTCATCACCCACATCATGCAGAGCCGATCCAAGCGGCAGCCGACCGAGAACGGAAAGCCGATCTTCGACAACAACCGCCTTCTGGTCTACGCCAAGAACGTGCCGATCGATATCCGCACGGCCGGGGGTGCTCAGATCCTGATCGAGCAGGACGGAACCGTCACGGTCGAAGGGAAGGCCATCAAGCTGGGCGACGCGGGGGCGAGCCAGCACGTCATGCACGGCGAGAATTTCACAAGCGATCTGAGTGACACCCTGGGCGACATTCAAGCGGACCTCAACTTGGCATTCAAAATGCTGGGTCTCACTCCGCCGGGCCCGGTGTCCAATGTTTCGATCACGAAGATGCTGGTCAATATCGCATCCGGCACCTACCTCTCGCCAAAGGTGACCACCTCGTGAGCGCCGCGGGAGACGCCATCGGCGCGGCCATGGTCGCCAATAAGACGACGGCGGTAGCTGTATTCTCCGCCAGTCGCAAGTCTGGCCACTATACGCCCGCCGAGATGACTTGCTTGGCGCTTCTGACGGCGCAGGCCGAGGGCAACGCCATCGCGGACGCGATAGTGGCCGGTCGTCGAATCTTCGCCGGGACAAACCCGAATCCCGATCCCGCACAGTTTCAGAACGGAGACATCTACTTTCTCACGGAGGCATGACCATGCTCGTACTCGCAGACGCAGGGGCCGCATCACTCATCAAGGCGTACTTCAACAACACTTGGCCAGCGGGTGGGAAGAGCCTCACGCTCAAGCTGTTCGCCACGAACGTCACGCCGACCGACGCTTCGACGGCGGGATCATTCACCGAAGCGGCGGGCGGTGGGTACGCTGCCAAGACGCTGACCAATGGCTCTTGGACCGAGAGCAACGTCGGCGGCATCGAGCAGGTCGCCTATGCGGCCCAGACGTTCACCTTCACCGGGGCGCTTACGACGAACCCAACCATCTACGGCTACTACGTCGTGGACGCGGACGGGGTGCTGGTGTACGCGGAGGCTCAGGCCAGCTTCACGCCGGCCAACAACGGCGACAACATCACGATCACCCCGACATTCCAAGCATCGAAGGGCACCCCAGCGTAGGTCATCATGGCGCTCGACACCATGGACAAGCTCGTGGCTATGTTGGCCTCGGGTTCCAATGATCCAATCTACAAGGCCAGCATCGCCAATACGGCGGCGGGGCAGTTCGCGAGTCTGTGGAGAGCCACCGGGATGCCCACCCAGGGGGCTATCCCCGGTGCGTTTGCAGTCTGTGACAACAGCCTAGCCGGTGGTCTCGCACTGCCAAGCCTGGGAGCCCTCAAGGGCTACATCGCGCGCTTGGCGCTCATGGGTGCCACCGCCAACACGTGGCTGCTCTACGATCGACTCGGCCACATGGGCGGGCTCAGCGGTACCGTCGCGACCGCGCAGACCGTGAACGTCGACGTGGTGACGGCCTCGGGGAACGGGCGATGTCAGGCCAACGGATCGGACGTTGTTTGGTTCATCGAGATCTACGCCGACATGGGTTCGACGGCCGTGAACGCGACCGTCAACTACAACAACCAGAGCGACGCTGCCCAGAATGCGGCGGCGATTGCCCTGGGCGCGACCCCGCGGGCTTCGCGCCTGTACCAGATCATTCCGAACGCAGGCGATTCGATCAAGAAGGTCAACACTGTCACGCTGTCCGGGACGACCGGAACCGCGGGCAGCTTCGGCGTCACGGCGTGCTCTCGTCAGTGCAGCATCGGCCAGCTTGTCGCCAACGTGGCGCCCCCGGGTGACTTCGCCGCCATCGGTGCGCCCGAGTTCAAGCAGTCGTCTTGCCTGCAAATCGTCGCGCTCTGCACGACCACCGCCACCGGCATCCTGATCGGGGAGATACTCCTCGGGACGGCGTAACTGATGAAGCGAGCGCAGCATCTTTTGCAGTGGCAGCGAGTATCGAAGGAGATACTGCGCCTTAGATGCCCTGCGCGGAATGCGCTCGATGATCTGTTGCTGGAATCGACTCAGACCGCAGTATGGCCGGCAGTTGGAGGCACGGTCGCAGCCGGGGCTGCTGCAACCGCGTGCAGTCGGATAGACGTGGTGGTCGGTGGTGTCGTCGTGGGCGGGTCCGCCGGATACGCTTCGGCCCAGCATCAATCCCGCGTCTATGCGGTTTCAGGCGGCGTGGTGGCGGCCGGAGCTTCTCTCTGCACGGTTCGACGAGTGTATCCCGTGGCAGCGGGAGTCGTGGCGGCTGGGGTGGCGGGAGTTACCGATCGGCGCGCGTACTCGGTCAGCGCGGGCGCAGTCGCGGCTGGAACGGCGGCCAGAACCTCCAGGCGGGCCGACTTGGTTGGAGCCGGCGCGGTATGCGCTGGCACCGCTGGCCTGCTCATTCGTCGCGCCATGGTGGCGACAAGCGGCGCAGTGTTCGGCGGGGTGTCCTACGAGAGACGCGCGCTGCTTCAACCGGTGGCCGGTGGTGCCGTGGCTGGTGGCGGCGTGGCCCGTTTGGCGCGGAGGGCTTGGACGGCAAGTGCCGGGGCTGTCTCCGCCGGGACGTCTCCGAGTGTAAGGCGCCGAGCCATGACCGTATCTGGCGGCATCGTGGCAGGCGGCGCCGCCGGATGGACTGAGACTCGCAAGTTGGTGGCCGCGTGGGGAATGCTTGGCGGTGGGACGGCTGCGGTCACTCGTCGAAGATCCTACGCTCCCCAGGCGGGTGTCACGGTCGGCGGAGCGGCCTCGATCGACAGCTCCAGAACTTGGGCATCATCGGGCGGGGCCATCGCCGGAGGAACGTCTCCCCGTACGAACCGGCACACCGTTCTCTATCTGGCGACCGGGGGAGCCACTGTGGGCGGCATGGCGATCGCGCATAGCTGCCGCGCGTGGCGCCCGACCGGAGGGGCGATGTGTGGCGGCACGGCCCCGAATCTGTCCCATCAATCGCCCCACTGGACGGGGCTCGGCGGAGTCGTGGCGGCGGGGAGCGGGTGTGCCATGCGACGAAGGGCATGGATCCCGAGTGGCGGGGTTGGTGGCGGCACCGGAGGTCCCATTGGGTTGATCCTCGTAAACGGCGCCTGGAAGAAACTACTGCACGTGAGAACGATGTGACCAACCCAATGCCCAACCGCGCAGGTCTCGAAGTCGGCGGCCACCCGATGGGGCTCAGCGGCAGCTTCGCCGTCAGCCGCGCCATTGCGGTGGGTGGGCAGCTCGTGCGAGTCGTGTTCACCCAGGAGCCCAAGCACAGGAGCGCGTCGGCCATCGACGACGGCCGCAACCCCGCCAACTACGGCGTCGAGATCACGGCCGGCACTGGAGCGAACCTCATGGTGGTAGGGGTCAAGCCCGACGTCGTGGCGTGGCCGGCGTTCGGCCTGACGTCCGATACGGAGTTTGCCCTGGATATCCAGACCGACCGTTCGATGGTGGTCGGGCTCCAGTACCTTGTGACCGTCAAGTCTCCCGTGGTGGCGGCCGACGGAACCGCGATCGGATCGCCGTACTCCGCGGCCTTCATCGGCGCCGCTCGACCCTCGCGAACTCGCCAGATCCGCCGCAAGATCGGGTTGGTCGACTTCGCCAGTGACCCATTCTCCGGCGGCATCATGGTGGACAGCGCGGGCGACTGGGCGAGCCAGGAAGGTTTGCCGGGAACCCGCAAGCGCATCTGGCGGATCGCTTTGACGGGGCTGGGGAAGTTCTCGTTCCTGAAGAACTTCGGGCTCAAGTACGACATCAAGAAGCCCGCGACGGTCAGCATTCTATCGGGCCTGCGGACGGACCTGCGGCAGCAGATTGCAGCCCAACCGGACGTGGCGTCGTCGGAAACTTCGGTGGTGATGGACCAGCGGGGGATCCTGGAGCTGACCATCAAAGCCAAGACTTCGACGGGTCAGCAAATGAGCGATACCATCAGCGCGACCCCTGACGGAGGAATTTCGACCCCATGAGTCTCTTTGCATCAAGGGCCGACTTGTTCTCAATTGGGCGACGGGCCATCGCTTCCACGCCGGGCATCCGCATCAACCCGGCGGTGGTGGACATTCCAGGAAGCGATCTGAATCTGGCGGTGGGGACCGACGCGGTCATCGGCGAAGAGGTGTCGACCCGCGGCGCCGCTGCCATGCGGGGAGCGTTCGCCGAGACGGCCCGCCAGTCGCAGCTCGACCGCGTCATCTATGACCGCTCGGGCCTCACGCGATTCGGAGCCACTCCGGCCCACGTGGACTTGGTGCTGTCCCGCCCTTCGCCGAGCGTAGCCACGCCGGGCGTCGTGGATTCAGGCTCGGTCGTGCAGGCGGCCGACGGCACACAGTTCGCTCTCGACACGGACGCGGTTTTTCATGACGCCACCACGACGGTGACGGTGGCAGCCACGTCGGTCCTGTCTGGTGCTGACCAGAACGTCCCGGCCTACGACCCGACAACCGGGATGGGGATTGTGGCGTTCTCGAGCACGCCCTTCGATACGACCCTGACGGTCCACAATCCAGACTCAGCGGCCGGCGGGACCGACGCCGAGAGCGACATCGAGTATCTGGGACGCTATCGGGGCTTCTTCCCGACGCTCAGCAGGGGCGTCCTGGGGGCCATCGAGTACGGCGCCAAGCAGGTTCCGGGGGTTGTAGTCGCCACCGCTACGGAGATCTTGAACCCTCAGGGAGGCTTTCCAGCGGGCATCGTGCAACTGGTGATCGGCGATCGCTCGGGCAACGCCACCTCCGCCATGATTCAAGCGGTGTCGGACAAGCTCTTGAGCTACCGGGCCGGCGGCATGCCGGTCGTGGTGAGCGGCGGAACAGTGTTCTTCCAGTCGGTCACGTGGGCGCTCGCCTTCCAGACCGGCTTTGACGAGGACTTGGCGACGGCTCGGGTTCGCGCCGTCACGGTCGCGGTCTCACAGTTCTTGGCCCCGGGCCCGGACAACGGGGTGCTGTACAGGTCCTCGCTCCTGGCCGCGGCCAAGGCGGTGCCCGGAGTCATCCTCAGCGATGCGAGTTTGGTCTATCCGCTGGGCGACGTGGTTCCGACTGATCCGACGCAAATGATTCGCGTTCTTCCGACGAGCGTGACCTTCCAATGAGCGATAGCGGCCCCATCACTCAAGCCGAAGTCCTGGCGCTGCTGCGCCGGACCACAGACGACGGCTGGCTGAACGGCATGCTCCGCCAGCCCGACGGGCAGGCCATCATCGCCAGCAAGTGCTCGGTCTTCGAGGCCACCAGCAATGCCCTGATGGAGCAGGTCGACGCTTGCATGATCTCGACCGCGCCTTCTGGCTGCCCGGGCCGGTGCAATCTGACGTTGACCCGTGTGGACTCGATCGCGACCGCCACAATCCCCAAGGGCTACAAGTTTTTGACCAGCACGGGCGTCGAGCTGGCAGTGAGCCTGGATGTGCCGGTCGCGGCCCACCAGACCAGCATCACGCTTCCTCTCCAATCACTTCGATGGATCGACTTGGTCAACACAGTGGATCCGGCGTTCGACGACGTCCTGTCAATAGGCGACACACTCGACGTCATCCTGTCTCCCGATGACGGGGTCGTGCAGGACACCCTCGGTGTCTACCTGCTCGGCATCGGAGAAGGCACGCTCACCTACGCGGCTTCTACCACCATCGTGGGGGCCAAGATGGACTGGCTGTCCGCTCACGGCGACGAGCGCGGCTGTCATCGCCAGCCCAACGAGGACGGCGAAGCATACCGGCTGCGGGTTCGGGCCATCCCCGACGCCGTCACACCGATCGCGATTCAAGAGGCGGTCCATGGCGCGCAGTCGCAGGGCAACCTTCCGCCGGTCTACATGGTGGAACCCATGCGCGACCAGGCGACCGACGACGCGCGAACGGCCATCAATCTGGTGTTCGCCGACTCGGTCTTTTGCGACGATGGGTTCTGCGACGACCCACTGGGCGTGAGCGTGCCGGGCAAGGGGCCGTTCCGCACGTGCGAGACGCCTTCGATTCGGGAGGGACGGGCTTACTTCCGCCTGGCCATTGACGGCCCGCTGGAAGAGCCGGACGGCTCGGTCCTGTACTGTGATGACGGATTCTGCGACGATCCGGTGTGGGGATACCCGGACATCGGACTGCACCCCGTGCTGCGCGCGTCCCTGCGGGCAATTCAAGAAGAGGCGCGGGTTAAGAAGGCGGGCGGCATCCAGTTCGACACCTACGTCGAGTGCGTGGATGTCCTGTCGGCCACCGACTCAGTCACTCCGTCGCCAACCGGGGTAGTCGCGTTCACGTTCACGCCCACCAGTGGATCTTGGCTACTGCGCGATGGGCTCGTGACATGCGACGTCCCAGGCGGGGCACTGATTCTCGATCCGACGACCGACGCCTACAAGGTTCAGATCACGTTGTCGGACTCGACCGTTCTCGACTCGGGCTGGAAGACGAACACCGACGGGATGCCACTCAGGACGTTTGAACTCGAAAAGATCGGCTACTTCAGCCAGCGGGTCACTCAGATCCAAGGTCTCGTGAAGAGCAGTGTCGCCAGTTCCATGCGGCTCGTCGGCACCTTCTGGGTCAGCCCAATGCAGTGAAAGGTACACCATGCCAGGTATGCGCAGCAGAATGAATCAGTCGAATCGCGAGCAGGTCATCTCGTCCGACCTGAACCGCATCGGGAAACTCGCCAACAGGGAAGCACAGGACGCCGACGCATCTCGTGCTGTACGCCCGGACTTCTACAATCCCGCCAGCAATGCGTTCGACGATTTCTCAGCCAGCGCTCGCGCGGCCAACGCAGTTCCGATTTCCGGCGTGACGAAGCCCCCATCATTGGATGGGATCACCAGCTCGTTCAGCATGAACCTGGGGGCGGGTGAGGGCGAGTTGTACGTGGCTGGAACGCCCGCGGACGACGAGTCGACCTATCAGCTTTTGCGTTGGGCGGCCCAGACAGTCAGTATCGGGAACCCGGACCCATCGAACCCGAAGGTCTGCACCATCTACGCGACGCCGGCCGACTCGTTGACCGATCTGCAAAGTCGCAATATTCTGACTGACCCCGCGACGCGAATCTTGGTTCCGGCCAACGTCTACAAGACGTCCAACCCGCTGGCGACCATCAGCGTGGCAGTGGGGACGGCCGCCGCGTTTCCCACACCTCCAGCGGTTCCCGCAGGCTCTCTGGGGCTGATCGACGTGTACCTCCCAGCTGCGTCGGCGGACTCAACGGCCTTCATCCCCACCCGCCGCTCACAGCGACTCATCGAATTCCCCGGCAGTTCTCAGCACGGCATTCTCAAGGGCTGCGTGCCAGTGTGGGGCTACGCGACCGAGGCGGTCGGCGACTCAGCGCAGATGGATGCCAGCACGGCGGTGAACCGCCTCGTGATCGACGGCGAACTTCTCACGTTCAACCGAGTGGGCTACGGCCTCTCCGCCGCGGCCGACACTGCGCACACCCCTGGTAGTGCTCCAGCGGGCAACGACATGCCGACGTACCTCTACTTGTGCGGCGGTCGCAACTTCCCAGTGAGCCTGGCATTGCCCGTTGTCATGATCGAAAGTACGGTCGTGCCCGATGCCCTCGGATACCCGACTGCTACATTGGCGTGGAACGGGCGAACCATCCCCCGTGCCGCTGCGCTCTACGTCGGCGTGGCGTTCAAGGTCGCGAACAGCAACCGGGGCAAGTCACTGTTCTACGATGGCGACTGGGTGTACCCACAGGCCCACACGCCAGTGTCGGGATACCCGACTTCCGGAGGATGTTCGATTCAAGGTTTCTACGAGGCGAACGTCACCGGGTTCGGTGGTGTGGGAGGTCCTAGCCTGACCGCCTTCAATCTTGCGGGGATCCCAGCCCCCAGCACGGTCGTCGAGATTCAGGCCGACATCCTCATCACTTCGGGGCCGATAGGCGTATTCATGATCAATTCCTGCGTGGGCGGGCCACAGGTGTTGAATGTCCCGGCCGCTCAGCTCGGCACGCAGGTACAGAGCGCCAGGGCGAAGATCGCGAGACCGGCCTCTGACAACGTCGAGTTCACCGCCACGTCCGGCATCACTTCGTCGAGTACCATGATCCTCAACATCCGGCCCACCGGCTTCAACATGAACATCCCCCGCCTCGGTCGCTAGCCATGGGGTTCCAGTCCGCCACTCTCCAGTTCAGCCGAAACGGCGATGCGGCCGTCGCGGAGTGGCGTCAGGACCTGGCGATCGACGATGTCATCTCGGTGTCGCTCACCGACAACGTCGGGGCCAACTCCTACATCTGGCGACTCGTCGGAAGGCCCGAGGGTTCGGCGGCGGGCGGGCCCGGGCCGGAACCACGCTACCTCGGGACTGCTCAGGTGGCGTCGTTCACGGTCGACGTGGTGGGGACGTATATCGTCCAGTGCATCGTCAACGGTGGGGCGCCTGATGCTCTCGCGATCGGTGGAGGCGTGGCCATTCTGGAGAGCTTTCTCGCTCCAGGCAACCGTCCATTGAGGCTGTTGGGGCCGGGGGAGTCCGACGAGGACGTCTACGATCCGATGGTGGCCCAGGGCTGGATCAAGATGTTGAACCGCTGGCTCACCAAGATTCGATCCGGCGGCGGGACCACCGACACCTTCAAGGTGATGTCGGACGAGTACGACGACAGCCCCGACTACCTGTTCGGCAAGGTCGAGTCGACCGACGGCAGCGTCATCATCACGGACGACGTCTCAGGCAAGCGGGTGAATTTTGCGGTTCCAAGCAGGCCCATACCCGCCTTAACCAATCGGTACTATTTCACCCACGACCATTCAAACCTGACCGATGGGATAGCGGTCCACTCGCAGTTTTCTTTGACGAATCCGACCACCGAAGCAGGTGCCTACGACTTCGCGCCGTCGAGTGTGACGGGAACCAATTGGGGAGTAGCCAATACCGACTCCCCTGCGGGGACGCCGGGAATCCTCAACTGGTCCGGTGGCATCGTCAATGTCGTCATTCGAGCGCGCGTCCGCAATGCCCAGAGTGGCAACACCTACTATCTGAATTTCGGCACCGGAGAGGGGCAACTTGTTCTTGCACGGTATTGCGTCGGCGACGACCACGGACCGTTTGGCTATCAGACAGAGCCACTGCCGGGAGAGTTCGACTTCCCCATAACGTCGACCTACGTCACCTATTACGTAGCCATTGCGGTGCAGTCGCTGCCGGAGTATTGGCGCATCACCGGCATGAACGCGCTGGACCGTCTGCGATGGGCGATGACTCCACTCAAGGTAGGTCCCCACGCAATCGCGAGCGAGGTTTTCGAGATCCGATGTGGGGGTGACGACGCCAGCTACATCGACACCTTGTTTGCCCCGTCCGGAAATCCCACTGGAGCATCTGACCACAAGGTCTCGGTCGATGCAGGAGACATCGCGGACTATCTCTTCGCCAAGCTCTCCGCAGGTGCCAACGTCACGATCACGAAGGCCGGCAGCGAGCCGCACGAGACGGTTCAGATCGCGGCGACGGGCGGTGGCGGCGGAGGCAGCAACAGCGTCGAGTCGACCGATGGGAGCATCACGGTCACGAGCGCAGGCGGCGGTGTTCAGAACATCGAGCTGCCGGTATCAACCGCCATTCCGACAATCGACGGCGGTGCGGGTTCCGCGGGAGCATCTGGCCCGAAGTCGAATGAGGGTCACCAGCACCCGGCACAGCCCGTGGTGTCGCTGACCAAACGCTACTATCTGACCGGGCAGGGGAGCGATCTTCCGCGGGCTGACCCCGGCGACCCACAGACGGGCTACCTACTCTCGACGACCAACCCCTACGACGAAGCGCACGCGCTCGACGTCGGGCATCCCGGAACATCGCCGGTTTACATCTGGTTCGACTCGCCCCCCGGAGAGCCTGGCCTAACATCCTGGCCAAGCGGAACGGTGCTGGCAAATCTTCGCGTGCGGGTTCGCAATACCCACGGCGGGCTGACGTACACGCTGTACTCTGGTTCTGGCATCGTCTATGAGGCGATGTTGTACGACGTGACGGGCGGCTACATCTACCAGATGGCGCCCTATCCAACTGCACCTGTTCTCTCGTCGAGCTACCAAACGTTCCAACTTCCCCTGTACGTGACCGGGCTTTCTGGTTCTAGCGCGCGGCGGCTACGAGCTGATTTGATTTTGGTGGTCACGGGCGGCTCTCTCACCGACGAAGTCTTCGAGGTGCGCTGTGGTGGGGACAACGCTTCCTGGTTCGACACGCTCTTCACGCCGTCGAGTGGCGGCCCGACGGTCCACAATGACCTCACGGGACGTGGGACGTTCCTCACTCCAGCCAATGCGCCGCTTCTCGCGCACCCCATGAGCGACATCGAGCCGGGCTGGGTCCAAACCCCCACGACGGCCGTGGCGGTCGTCGGCGGGCTCCTCGCGCTCGCATCCGCCTCTCCTCCGGTCAAGAGCAACACGGTCGACGTCAGCGGCGCCGGCCCCCTCGTCGGCATCGAGCTGACTGGGAAAAATATAGGCGACTCTCTTGAGCTCTACTTCTCGAACACGATGACGATCACCAACCAGGGCTCACCCGGAAACGGTAGTTACGGGGCCGTGGCATTCGGCACGCTCGGCCAGAGCTACCCGTCGCCCGACGTGACAATCAACCAATACGGTGTCCTACGACTGCGACAATGTGGCGGCATCTGGCGCCCCGCTGGCCCGTGGTTCAGCCCGGAGACAACTTGATGAAGAAACGCAACACACTCCCTGCGCTCATCACTATCTTGGGGGCATCTCTGGCCTTCGCAGCCGCCGGCCCTGCCCTATTCGAGGACAACAATACCGGCAAGAGCTACCCAAACAAGACGACCGCCGGCTACCTGGCGACCGCCGATGGCGGAGTGGTGGCGACACTGGGTTCTCCCAAGCCGACGGGGGCCGGACAGATTCTCAGCACCACTGCTGCCGGAACTGCTGCGTTCGCCGCCGCTCCGACCGGGGCCGGGCAGATGTGCATGTCGACGTCCGCCAACGCGTGGGGATGGGGCACGGCCCCAACTGCAGCCGGTCAGATTTTCGCTTCCACGGCCGCCAACGCCGCCGGGTACGCGACGGCGCCCAGTGCTGCCAATCAATTCGTTTCCTCCACGGCCGCCAACGTCTGGGGGTGGCACGCTCTCAGCAGTGGTCAGGTGACGGGGGCTCTCGGGTTCACCCCAACCGTGTTGCCGAATTGTGCCCAGGGCCAAGTGCCTCAGACTCACGGCACATCGACCACGACCGCTACGGCGACCTACACGGACTACGTCTGCGGAAACCCGCAGAGCGGGCCTACGGGTCCCGCGGGACCGACAGGCCCCACCGGGGCGACTGGTTCGACGGGAGCAACGGGAGCCACAGGCGCCACCGGTAGCAATGGAACCAACGGGACCAACGGGGCTACTGGCGCAACGGGCCCCGCGGGACCGACAGGCCCCACCGGGGCGACTGGTTCGACGGGAGCAACGGGAGCCACGGGCCCGGCGGGTAGTGGTGTCCTCGGAACCTCGGCCCGCATCGGTACCACGACCAACACCGCCACAGCGTCGAGCACGTCAACGGTCGGAACGCCCAATGATGCCGTTGTGATTCTGCCCAAGGCCAGCACGTCTGGGCAAGGCATCGTGAAGCTCGATCCGAACAACCCACAGCCCGACGGCGTGGCGGCACCAGGCAATGGTGGCATGTGCTCGGACTCTCTGCATGTTCATCCTGTGGGCGCGATTCAGAATGGTACGCAGTGGATCGACACCGAGGGCGGGGGGATCGAGAATTCCACCATTCTGTCTTCGGCGCCTCCATCGGACCCTAACGATGTCATCTCGGTGACTATCAATTCTGGCAGCTCCAAGACCGCCGGCACGTTCTACACGGGTGCCACGATGATGCAAAGTTTGCCACTGAACGTGGCCTATTGGCCGGCGGGCACCCTGGGGACGAGGTTCTTCGCCCGGGTGAGTGGCGCGACGGCGACCATCCACGTCGACTATGGCAGGGGGCCGAATGGGTGCGGCAGCCCCACACTGCTCGTATCGGACGCCACCGTGGCGACAGTGAGCAGCGCTACTCTCACCGAGATAGATGCGAACATCTCGGTCGCCGCTCTCTCGGGAACGTTAACCGATCTGATTTGCATGCGCGTCTGGGCTGTCACCACCAGCGCATCGAACGTGACGGTGGGGCTGGCGGACAATTCGTACTATTCATCGCGGATCACTACACCCGTGGCGTGGCAGCCCGACCTGTCAATCTACGAGCTGGTGGCGCACAGGGGTTCAGGAAACGGGTACGCGCCTTTGAACTCAGGCGCGCAAGTCCCGACTGCCAACATTGGATCAGGCACTCCCTACCGTGGTCGAATTCTCGCCGTGGGAGCGCAGATTGGCACCGACACGTACACGGACGGAGAAGCTGGGTGGATCAACCCAACGCCAGTTCCCGGCGTGGATTACGTCGCGCCCATGCCTATCATTCCCAATACCGCCACAGCGACGGGAACCGACACCTACCCGTCGCCCGCGCTGCACTCCCACCGCTTCGGCGTCAACGCTGCTCAGGTGGGCGACCTGCCGACCATGCAGAGCGCGGGGGCCACGTCGGTCTCAACGGGTACCAACGCCAACCCGGCATCCGTCGTCGTCATGGGGCATCCGCCGATCGGGAGCATCAACGGATTGCAGGCGGCCCTCGACGGCAAGCAAAGCACCGTT
>Ga0182021_10005829_pt1 | contig 14647 bp, 11 predicted proteins | sample 612E3MmetaG_FD_120493 | JGI IMG/M metagenome (GOLD analysis project Ga0182021, IMG submission 120493) | Permafrost microbial communities from Stordalen Mire, Sweden - 612E3M metaG (Illumina Assembly) | ecosystem: Environmental > Terrestrial > Soil > Wetlands > Permafrost | place: Sweden... | reverse complement strand
GAAAAAAGAGGCGCAAGTCTCCGCTGCGCCGCCGCCGGTTAAAAAAGTTTCAAAACGGACAAGAATGATAATGAGCATCAGCGCTATTGTCCTGGTGGTGGCCGTTATCGCCGGTCTGGCCTATTATTTTATTGCGGTTATGCCGATGCAGCGTCCTATTTTAACTGTAAATAACGAAGATATTTCCACTGGTTATTTTCTGAAACGGATGGTGGCTAATCCCGGTGCCGACGTTAATTCCGCCGTGCAAGGAATGGAAGCGGAAGTGATCATAAAACAACAAGCTGCCGCCAACGGAGTAGTCCCGGTAACGGCGAAAGATGTTGATAATTATATGCGCGATCAGGCGAAAGGGACAAACAGCACCATTTCCGATGCCGATTTTAATAAATGGTTCAAACAGCAGTTGGAAAATACCGGATTATCTGCGTCCGAATTCCGGGAAGTAATGAGTCGTGAAGTACAGCGACAGCGACTGATGGACATATTGGCTTACGATATGCCTTCGACAGCTCCGCAAGTGCACCTCTGGGCTATGGTATTCAACTCCAACACTGCAGCTCTTACCGCGAAAGCAAAATTAGACGGCGGGGCGGATTTTGCCACGGTCGCCAACACGTTGGGACAACAGACAAACGGCGGCGATCAGGGGTGGGCGGTGACAGCGATGCTTCCTAACGAGATTACCACTGCGATCTCAAAACTAGATATCGGTAAAGTCAGTGATCCTGTAGCGTATACTCAATCAAGCACCAGTGCCAGCAGCGGAAATGTAACCAGTTATCTTCTGGTCAAGATTACAGAAAAAGACGATAACAGGACGTTGAGCGATGATGAGGTAACAATGGCGAAGCAACAGGTTTTGTATAACTGGTTAACCAAACAGCTATCGGCGGCCACGATAGTTATTCATGGTCTGAAAGGAAGCACCACGATGGATAGTCAGACCTCCAGCTGGTTGAATTATCAGGCACAGGAATTACTGAAGAAACGTCCGTCTGAGACATCAACAACCGGTCTCACCACCGCAACAACTGCAGTAACAACGACCGGCGCGAAACCTTAGGAATGGTTAAAGCGTATATTTATCAAGACAACTGACGAGAAAGCATCAATAATATTCGTTAATTATTCAATTACTTAACATAATATACTGCGGAGTAATTAAAATGAAGACCAAATTTGTATTTATTACGATACTGGCGATGATTATAGTGGCTTTGACCGGATGTATCGCAATTTCCCCTACTACGGAAACCGTCAGTCCGACAAGGTTGGAGAATACTACATCCGTGGCAGCAAGTGCCTATTCCGGTGCAGTTCCAGACTCGATACACAGCTTCGAATCAACGATTGAAGAGATATACAACCGTGTCAATCCATCGGTGGTAAATATTCAAGTTGTTCTGACGCCCAGCGCATCAAACCCCGGGGGCGGCGCTTTAGGTTCGGGCTTCGTGTGGGATAACCAGGGTGATATTGTTACCAATAACCATGTTATTAACGGAGCGACCCGTATTACGGTGGTTTTTTATGACGGCACAACGGTAGATGCCAAACTGGTAGGCGCTGATTCGGATAGCGATCTGGCTGTCATTAAAGTCGATCCGAACGGATTAACACTGCAGCCGGTGACGGTCGCGGATTCTGCGCTGGTTAAAGTGGGACAATTGGCAATTGCCATAGGTAATCCCTTCGGACTGCAAGGGACTATGACGGAAGGGTTCGTCAGCGGGGTCGGGAGGTTATTACCGGCTAATCAAAATACGCTGGGACCAAATTACAGCATTCCTGATATTATTCAAACCGACGCCGCGATCAATCCGGGGAATTCAGGTGGAGTGCTGCTGGACGATACCGGTGCGCTGATTGGTATTACCCAGTCAATAGCAACAACATCAGGTACTTCCTCCGGAGTCGGTTTTGCTATTCCTTCGGCAATTATCAAACAGGTTGTACCGGCTTTGATCAGTACAGGCCATTACGATCATCCATACCTGGGTGTTTCCGTCGCCACTTTAAATCCCGATATCGCCGGGGCAATGAAATTACCTGCGAACCAGCACGGCGCGCTGATTAACACAGTCACAGCAGGCGGCCCGGCGGAAAAAGCAGGGCTTAGGGGCAGCGGCACTAAAGCGACAATCGCCGGCACGCAAGTTAATGTCGGCGGTGATGTGATAACGGCTTACAACGGCCAGACAGTGAAAAGTTCCGATGATCTAATCACATTTTTAGCCCGCTCCGGTTCTGTAGGGCAGACAGCGACATTGACGATTCTGCGGGACGGTAAAGAAATGCAGATAAAAGTAACGCTGGCAGCAAGACCGAATAGCTAATCATTAAGTAGTAAACTATAAATACAAAATAGTTTTAAAAACATTACTCTTGACCACTCACCGTTTAAGGCGAGGAAAAGAGGATTATTTTTTACAAAGAAAGGCTTAACGATCTTCTCCTTATAGCTCCGGTCAGGGATGTTGTTGAACTCCCTCAAGTAGCGCGGGGTTTTATAGTGACGAAGCTATTTTACGGTGACGGATTTGGCCAGGTTTCTGGGTTTATCCGGGTCAAAGCCGCGAACAATAGCAGAATGGTAAGCGAGCAGCTGCAGCGGTATCACGGTAACAAGCGGATAAAAGATCATCTCCACCTCAGGAATTTTAATCCATTCGGCGAAGATGGATTGATTCGCGTTGGAGATACCGATCACGGTCGCGCCGCGCACCATTGCTTCGGAGATATTAGAGATAGTATCTGTATAGGTATAATCCGTCGGGCAGATCGCGATAACCGGTGTGCCTTCCTCAATTAAAGCCAGCGTACCGTGTTTCAATTCTCCCGCGGGCATACCCTCGGCATGGACATAACAGACTTCCTTGAGTTTTAACGCCCCCTCACCGGCCATGGCAAAGTTAATTCCCCGCGCAAGAAAATAAAAGTCCCTTTTATCTTTGAGTTTTTCGGCGATCAGGGAAATTTCGGATAAATTGGTCTGCAGGTCTTTTTCGATAAGTGAGGATATTTCCAATAATTTTTCTTTACCTTCGGATAACCTGCCGTCCATGGCAAAGGCGAGTAAATACAGCAAGCAGAGCTGGGCAGTAAATGATTTAGTGGCTGCTACCCCTATTTCCGGACCGCAGCTGAGATACAAGGCTTTGTCGCTCATTCTAGCCAGAGATGAGCCTTCGACATTAACGATGGAATAAACAGTAGCGCCCTTGGCTTTGGCCTGTTTCACGCCATCCATCACATCGGCGGTTTCACCGCTCTGCGAGATCGCAATGACCATGGTGTTTTTATCTACGGAATCAGAAAAATAACCGAATTCAGAAGCCATGACGACGTCACTGAAGGTATGTCCGATTTTGGAGAAAACATATCGTCCGATCAACGCGGCAAACCGTGAGGTACCGCAAGCGACAAAAATCACCTGGTGCGCACGCAGTATATCGATTGCCATGCGGTTTAGCAGACGTGTATCCTGCATCATAGCCTGCCGGATAACAAATGGTTGTTCTTTGATTTCTTTGATCATGAAATGATCCTGATTGTCTTTCCCGGCTTCTGAAAGGTTCCAGGTAATCGCGACGGACTCGCGTTTTTTGGGTGTATGGTTTAAATCATATATCTGATAGGTGTTTTTGGTCATAACGACGCATTCACCGTCTTCAATGTACACGGCTTCACGCGAATAGGGGAGAAAAGACAGCACATCGCTGCCGATAAAATTGGCGTCTTTACCGAGACCGAGTACCATCGGGGAGTCTTTACGCGCGGCGAACAATTTCCCATCTGCCAGGGTGGACACCGCAATCAGAGCATAAGAACCTTGCAACTGTCTGATAGCAGCAAAAAATGCTTCTTCAAATGAAAGCCCGGCGTCCACCTGCTCGCGGATAAGATGGGGAATTACTTCAGTATCAGTGTCCGATTTGAAATGATATTTCTTTACCAGGCGACTTTTTAATGCTTCGAAGTTTTCAATGATCCCGTTGTGAACTACAGCGATTTGCGATATTGCGTCACAATGCGGATGGGCATTGTCACGCGTCACTCCGCCGTGGGTAGCCCATCTGACATGTCCGATGCCGGTATAACCAGGCAGATTATCGATATTACAGTTTTTAATGACTTCTGCGACTTTGCCTTTGTCTTTGCAGAGGTGCAGTGTGTCATCGGCAATTGTGGCGATACCGGCTGAATCGTAACCGCGATACTCCAAACGGGTCAGCGCGTCTTTCAAGATATCTACTGCCGGTTTACTACCGACATAACCGATAATACCGCACATAGTTCACTCCAGGGAACATTGCAGATTGTGGTCAAAATATATTCGCCTGGATGCATCAGGGAATAGATTGACTATGAACTATTGTATTCGCAGCAACATCGTTCGTCAAGTTGATGTGAGGATAAATAAGCGCGTTATTCCCAATACGGACGCCGGGCATGATGCTGATATTAATACCAGTACGGCAATCGTCACCGATGAATGCGCCCATTTTGTCACGGCCGGTATCTACGGGAGACCCGCTGATATTCACGCGGACGGTTCTGGTGTCAAAACGCCAGTTCGCGGTGATAGTACCGGCGCCGAAAGAACAGCGAGCGCCAATGACCGAATCACCAGCGTAATTCATATGAAATTGGGTGCCTTCCCCAACATAAGACTCCTTGATTTCCGTGCCAAAACCTACCACACAATTTGCGCCGATGTGAGAGTAAGTCCGAACAAGAGTGCTGTTCCCGATGACGGCATTCTTGCCGATATAAACCGGCCCGCGGATAACGGCGTTTTCAAGAATTCTTACACCTTCTGCGATAATTACTTTACCATCGATGACAGCGTTCTGAGAAATGCGGGCATCAAGCGCAGTATACGGTGCAGTCCTGTCCAGAAAATGGCGGGCAACATCGAGCACGTGCCACGGATATTTGATCGGCGTCCAGGCGCCGTTGTAAGGAACCACCTGGATCGGGCGGCGGTCACGGCACATCGCGTCAATAGCACGTTCGTAGACATCATCTTCGGTGGTTATTACCTTCGAAATATATTGTAATAAAGCTTCCGGGTCGGTATGCAGATGGACCAGAATATTAACCATGTCGCTCGGTTCGCGGCCCGCGCCGGGTTTTTCCTGTATGCCGGTTAATTTCCCATCTTCATTGACCACAAGGTAGCCACCCGGGAAATAGCTGCGAACTTGACGGCCGGTAATATAGGCTGCGGCTTTTTCCTTTTTACGAGCGGTTAATAAAGCCGAATAAGCAGGATTTTCAAAAACATCATTAGGGTTCACGATCAGGAGTTCGTCTTTTAGCAAAAGCCGGGCGTTTTCTAATGCATTGGCGATGCCAAGGGGTTTTTCCTGAACGACAAAATTAAACTCTGTGTCCGGATATTGTTTGGTGAGATTCTTAATACGGGAAATATTCACCGGGTTGGCAACGATTATAAATCGGCGCAGTCCGGATTGGACTGCCATGTCCAACTGATGTTCCAGCAGGGTTTTACCGAGGAAATTCAGAAGAAATTTGTCTTCGGTAAGGGGAAACATTCTTTTACCGATGCCGCCACAGAGGAATAAAACTATCATATTTCGTTACCTTACCAGTTTTTGTAATACCGCGGATGCATTCTCAAGTAATCTTTCGGTTTCTGCCGGTGATGGAGATTCCGCAATGATACGGAAAATAGGTTCAGTACCGCTGGGACGAACCAGTATCCAGGAATTACCGAAATCCATGCGCAATCCATCCAATTCATTAACCGCGCCCCCGCCGAAAGCATCCGCTTTATCGAGCACCAGGGCTTTCAATTCTTCTTTCTTATCGTTCGGGCAGGCAATTTTACGCTGTCCCAGATAAAGTGGCGGGATGTTTTTAAAGAACCCCCGGATTTCTGAAACTGCTTTGATCGAAGATAATAAAGTAAGCGCTGCGGCAATGGTATTGGGATACAGCCCCAATTCGGGCAAAATATAGACGCCGACCGGTTCTACCCCGATCGCCGCGTCAATTTCACGCGTCAGGTGTGCAACGTAAACGTCTCCCACTTTACCACGTACGACCTCTACTCCCAAGTCAGCCAGGGCGTTATCCAGTAAATTGCCGGTTTCTACCGTCGCGGCTACCCGTTTTTTACCGGTGTGCCGCACCGCCAGTGCGCTGAGAAATGCTACCGATTCGGTGAAACCGATAAATCCTTCTTTATCAATAAAAACCACTCTATCCGCATCACCATCAAAGCAAACGGCAATATCAAGATCGTTATCCAGTAAAAATTGATATGTGTTTTTAAGAGTATCCTGCTTGGGCTCCGGACTCCTGCCGGGAAACGTTCCGTCCGGTGTATCGTTTATCGGCATCACAGTATAGCCGAAAGCCGTAAATATTTCTCCGGCGATACCGGAAGCCGCGCCGTTACCTGGATCGACGGCAATACGGAATCGAGGAATTTTGACGTGTTTAAACGCCGATAGTAAGTATTCTGTATACCGGGTATCGATGCCGTCTTCACGTTTAAAGTTCGCGGAAACGCCGTTAAGATAATTTTTTCCAGCATATATCCGTTCGATCTCGTTTTCTTGCCGTGGACTGAAACCAATGCCTTCTGAAGTAAAAAGTTTAACGCCGTTGTATTCGGGAGGGTTATGTGAGGCGGTGAGCATGATACCTATGTCCATGCGCATATCGGCAGTGGCAAAGGCCAGTATCGGGGTCGGTAGAATACCGCCATCGATGACGTTGACACCGCCCGCCAGTAATCCTACAGAAACAGCTGCTTTGACCGATTCGCGGCTCTCACGGGAATCGGTCGCAATCAGCACTTTTGCTGCGGGACGTAAGCTGGTCGCAATCGCTCTGCCGACGTTCCAGAGCAACTCATAGTTAAGATCTTTACCCACTACGCCGCGGATACCGCTGGTGCCAAATAATTTGGGGATTTCCCGGTTGTCAGGAGACATTTAAAATACCAACTTCATAATAATTTCATCGTTAAGCAAATAGCACTCAATATTTAATATTATCACATGTAGCGTCGACGTTATCATTGGGTATATTGGGTTATTTAGTTTGGTTGTTTTTGGCAGTAAGGCGAGCTTTAGTATATCTGGATACCTGCCTGATTGCGAAGACAATCAGGTAAAAGACAGTCAACCCGATAAGGGAAAACAGTATCATTTCTGCGGGTTTGACCATCGTATGCGTACCGACGGTCAGACCGACGATTAAAAAGATACCGTCAAAAACCATACTGGATAACAGCACACCCACGAAGAGTTCTTTGTAATGTTTTTTTACACCGAGCAATACTGTGAGCGGCGTCCCTAATCCGATCAACCGTCCCAAAGCGATAGTGAAAGGAGAAATATAAGAATCAAATTTAGTGGAGATTCGAGCAAGCCAGGTATTATTGCCTGAAAACCGTTTAAAACGGCGTTCCAGGTATTTATTGTAGAGTTTTGTTAACGGCAGGCTGCCGAACCTGCTGACACTGAAAAGCAACAGTACTCCGGCTTCCCTTCCCAGGACGGCAATCAGCCACAATAGCAGTAAATGAAATGGAGATAACAAACCTGCCGCCACGTTATATCCGGCCATCAACCAGACTGTTTCCAACAAATATGGCACGGAAGCCAGCATCAGTTCGCCGAAAGAGCACAATAAAAAAAGCAGGCAGACCAGCTCCAGGTTAAAGGTTCCCATGAAATTCAGGATTTGCTTTAAAAAGTCAGTCATATTCAGACCGGACTATTTATTGTATGCGGATATATGAAGAAGGTCGGGGACAGTAACAAATTGGTAACCCTCGGATTGCAGCTGTTCAATGATCAATGGTAAGGCCTGTACCGTCAGACTTTCATCGGATTTTGTGCAATCATGCAGCAAGCCATACCCGTCATGTAACAATACGATAGATCCGGGTTTAGCCGCTTTTACAATTTCACCGGCATAGTTTTCGGCGGTCGGTTTACCGAAATCGGCTAACAAATGCCGGTCATTGGCAGCGACATCCCATGTTACTTCAATTAATCCTTCATCTTTGACGCCGTCAATTTCCCACGGTGATTTATTACCGTGCGGCGGACGGTAAAGATGGGGTTTAACCCCGGTTATGCTGTAGAGCACATCCTCAGCTTTGTCCATATCTTTAACGCCGAAGGAAGTAAGCGCATGACTAGCGTCATAACTGTAAGAATGATTACCGATCACATTACCGTCAGCGATAATTTTGTTCACAACGTCGGGATAAAGCTGAGCATTTTCACCGATAACGAAAAAAGTCGCATTAACATGATGACTGTTCAGTATATCCAGGATTTCCGAAGTGTATGGTTCGTTCGGGCCGTCATCAAAAGTCAAAGCGATCGTTTTGTCTGTCGATTTTGCAGAAGCGTATACCTTACCAAAAAACGGCGCGGACGGCAGGAAATAACCGCCGGCGACAACAAACATCACAAGGGCCATGATGATCAGGATCACTACTTCCGCCATGCGGTTTCTACGAAATATACGATTAACCAGGTTACTCGGTTGTATTGGCTGGTTGAGAACATATTTTCCCCAACGGCCCCAGTTGATGAGTCCTTCTTTGAAAATCCGCAAAAGAGGTTTATTCACCGACCGCGGAGAAGTGGCCACGCATAATCCATTATCAAAAGCTACTTTGCCACGTTGTCTGAGTCGGCTGGCGATACCCCATTGGTCCGGGGCGTATTTGATGTCATGATAACCGTCCAGTTCAACAAACGTTTTGCGGCGAAATGCAAAGGTTGCTCCGGAAACGATCCACGGACGACCGATAATAGGAGTGGTCAGCCAGTTAACGACGCTGCGGATAACATATTCCACCGGCGCCCACCAGGGAGGTGTTGTATACACATACCGGCCGGTAACAGCCACGACTTCGGGATGCTTTTCAAACCGGTCGGCGATTCTTCTGAGCCAATCGTGGGGATAGACTGTATCAGCATCTGCCTGTGCGATGATATCACCCTGGGCGGAGTCCGCGCCAATTTGGCGGGCATAAAAAACGCTCTTTTTTTCCCCGCACGGTACTACACGGGCACCAAAATCACGGGCGATACTCGCGCTTTTGTCAGTACTGCCATTATCAGCAAGAATGATTTCATAAGTTCCAGTGTAATCCTGATTGCGTAGAGATTTTAAACAATCCGGCAGAAACTTCTCTTCATTCAGAGCTGGAACTACTATACTTATCATAATATACATTCATTATAGCCCGAATTGAGTCCCAGGTAAACAAATATTTACTTATTATTCCGAATCTTACAAATTGTTTAGATAATATCTATCATGAAAATTGGAAATCCTGCTAAAACTCAAAACCATGGAGTGAATCCTGTTCCTTTTTTGATATTAAAGCCATGTTTGTGTTTAAAAAAGTAAAGGAATTATACTAAGATATGCTTTTTCTCCATTATACTGATGAACAACGTGCGCATCAACATATAAGTTCGATCATAATTAATCCATTGAAAGTTCGCTCAGCCGGCATGTTATAGCCATTTCCTAAAAATAATTACCGGGAATATAAATAATTATGAAATTAAAAATGGAATATAAATGGATGGTCTTGTCGGTGACCACCGTTGGGTTGTTTATGGCCGGTCTCGATACGACTATCGTGGTGATAGGGCTCCCGACCATTTTACAGAATTTACATGCGGGGATTGTCGAAGGCGTCTGGATCATCACCGGTTACAGATTAATGCTGACTATTTTGCTGGTTCTGCTGGGGCGGTTAGCTGATTTGTACGGCAGGGTCAGACTTTATAATATGGGGTTTGCGATATTTACGGTGGGTTCACTGATGTGCGCTTTTTCCCAAACAGGTCTCCAACTGGTAATGTTCCGGTTCATCCAGGGCGCCGGAGCGGCTTTACTCTTCGCGAACAGTGCGGCAATAATTACGGATGCTTTTCCAAAAGAACAACTGGGAATGGGGATGGGGATAAATATGGCGGCAACCAACCTGGGGTCGGTGGCCGGATACACACTCAGCGGAATAATGATCACCTATTTTTCCTGGCGGGCAATGTTTTTGATCAATATTCCCATCGGTATTATCGGAACATATTTAGGTTACACGCGTTTGAAAGAGATCAGCGCGCGACCTATCGGTGAAAAATTCGATTATGCCGGTTCAATTTTATACTGCATCGCCCTTTCGACGGTGCTGCTGGCCCTGACGATCGGAAATCCGGCATCAAGAAACAATCTGGCCATTCTGGCCGGGGGGCTGGCGCTATTTTTAGTGATGATAATCATTGAACTGAAGCAAAAATATCCAACACTCGATTTAAAGCTGTTTAGGATCAGGGTATTCGCGGCGGGCAATATAGCCACTTTTCTGAACACGATCGCGTTCAATTGCGGCCCTTTTCTGCGATCTTTGTACTTGCAACTAATCCTCGGCTACAGCGCATTAAAAACAGGGGTGCTGCTGATCCCGATGGAAATAATAATTTTTGTTTTGAACCCGATTAGCGGCAGATTATCCGACCGGTACGGCAGCCGTCTGTTGACAACCATTGGCTTATCTGCGAACGCAATAGCTTTATTCTGGTTTTCAACATTGAATCAAAAATCACCTTATTGGTTTGTCTTAATCAGTCTGGTACTTTTCGGATTTGGCAGCGCATTATTTTCCCCCCCGAACGCCAGTTCGATCATGGGTTCGGTGCCGCCGGAAAAAAGGGGTGTGGCGAACGGCATCCGGATGGCCATAAACCAGACCGCAGTATCTTTGAGCGTGCCGTTTTCACTGCTGCTGATGACGCTGGTGATGCCTTATGATAAACTGAACCAGATCGTCAGTACTTCAAGTCTTGGCAACGCCGGTGAAATCCCGGTATTTCTGAAAGCAATAAATCACGCCTGTTTTATACTCGGGATCGTTGTGCTGCTGGCCATTATTCCTACAATGTTGCGCGGGCCGCAAGAAAATATTTCGGCAAAAATTCAAAAGAATAAATGATAAAGAAAAAGGAGTGTGCCCAACGGATGCACTCCTTTTCAGCTATTAATTAAATAATTGATATCTTACGATACCATTTTCTTGAGGCCGAGACTAGCGAGTACAAGAAACAATACTGTGGCAGCGGCAATCACCAGAAAATCAAGCGGTAATGTATGCAGATTCCCTGTCGCCAGCAGGTCACGCATGGCCTCAACGACGTAGGTCAGCGGGTTGACATAAGCGAGAGGTTTAATCCAGGCCGGCATAATTGCGATCGGATAGATAGCACTGCTGGCGAAGAACAAAGGCATGGTCATTACCTGTCCGAAGCCCATCATGCGTTCCCTGGTCTTAACCAAAGATGCTATTGCCATACTCAAGCAGGCAAAACACATGCTTACCAGGACGATGATGACAAACACACCGATGATAGAGAGGGGGGTCATGATAAGATGAACCTTTAATATTAAAGCCAGAATAATTACCGCGACTGCCTGGAACATGCCGCGGACGCCAGCAGAAAGTGCCTTACCCAGGATAATAGAAGAGCGTGATGCCGGAGTGGATAGTAATTTGTTGAGTAAACCCAGATCCCGTTCCCAAACGACGTTAATGCCGAAAAAGATGGCGACGAACAAAGCAGATTGCGCCAAAACGCCCGGAGTCATAAATTGCAGGTAAGTGAGATTTGCCGGGATAAAGCTGCTCATGCCGCTGAGCTTGCTCATCGTCAATCCGTAGATGGCCAGCCAAAGCGCGGGCTGTACCATTCTCACCCAGATTTGAGTCTGGTCATGTCTGATCTTACGTAACTCTAACTCAGTGATTATTAATGCGTTGGAAAAGTATTTTCCTACTGCTTTAAGAGCTTTCATTTTGTTCTCCTTGTGAATGCGCGGCGCGAGCGGCGGGTTTCCGCATATGTATCGCCTTCTTCAATACGTGCGCCGGTGTATTTCAGAAAAACATCGTCCAGTGTAGGCTTTTTGAGTGATACTGATTCCACCTGAATACCTCTGGCCTTTAGGCCGTCCAATAGTTGGGGGATAAGCGTCTCGCCATTATTGACAATCAAATCACAATGGCCGTCCGGCGAATTTGTAATTGTGGAAAAACCCAACTCTTTCACTTTCTGGAAACAGTTCGGGTTGCTGGAATTAATAGTGATGATATCGCCGCCAACAGCCGATTTCAGTTCTGCCGGTTTGCCTATGGTCGCCAGGTGGCCCCGGTTCATAATGCCGATTCGGTCGCAAAGAATATCTGCCTCACCCATATCGTGGGTGGTCATCATAATCGTGGTGTTGTATTCATCGCGCAGTTTTTTAATAAGTCCCCAGATGATACGCCGTGCATTGGGGTCGAGGCCGATGCTTGGTTCATCCAGAAAAAGCACTTTTGGCCGGTTGACCAGGGCCTGGGCGATTTCCAAACGCCGCATCATACCACCCGAAAAAGTGTTGACCATATCATGAGCCCGTTCTGTTAGCTCTAAGAAATTTAGTACCTCTTGAATTCTCGACTTCCTTTCTTTGGCAGGCATACCGTACAGCTTGGCGGAAATCAAGACGTTTTCATAAGCGGTCAAGTCTCCATCTGCTGAAACGTCCTGCGGCACGTAGCCGCACATACGCCTTACGTCTTCGCTGTTTTTAGCGGTATTGATGTTGTAAATAAGAGTTTCCCCTGATGTCGGTTGAATAAGCGTTAACAGAATGCGGATAGTGGTCGTTTTCCCGGCGCCGTTCGGGCCGAGGAGACCGAAAATTTCCCCTTTATCGACAGTAAAGGATACATTGTCCACAGCCTTGACATGGGGATATTGCTTGCCAAGGTTCTGAACAACAATGGCTTTTTCTTCCATTTAATAACCTCCATTGCATATACCGGCAGTTTTCTGTTAATATTTGGTTAATCTAATATAATAATAGTTAATATAATAATAATAGTCAATGTTACATTCACTATTATTTTGAGTTAAAATATATGGTCAAGAAAGAAATAATTGAAGAAATGATCGAATTACAGCGGCGCGTTGACCGCGACCGCCGGCAATATGAACTGGATGCCTGGATGCATCTTAATTTGAGTATCGGGCAATTAAAAAGTCTGTTTTTTATCAGTAACCGCGGGACGACGAGTCTGGGGAAATTAGCGGGGGCTCTGAAAGTCACGCCTACTAATACAACGGGTATTGTTGACCGCCTGATGAAACGCGGATTGATCACGCGGACCGAGAATCCTGAGGATCGGCGCATGTTGTTTTTGCGCACCACACCCCTCGGCGACGAGCTGATCGGCGAATTGAGGCAAAAACGGAAAGAACATATGGTGGAGTTGTTCAACCGGTTGACTGATGATGAAGCTGCTGCCGTGACGAAATCCTTGAAAATAATGGTTAAGATAATAGAAAGTCAGCGTGAAGATACCACAAAATAAATTCCACCATATAGCGCCTTGACATTTCTTTAAAGCAAAAGGTTCGTCAGTCGTCTGTGAAATACCTGCATTGATGTGTTAGCATAGTTTCAGTATCTTCGGAACTGCCTTGGTTATTGATATTTTCCGGAGAGTTCGACGATGATTTTCCTCGCGGTCGCGATTGTTGTCGCAGCCTTAGTCGTGATTTAATTAATTCTTTGTTACGTTATTACTTATTTTGTTACACCGGTTCGAATCATACAACTACTTTGCAGACAAACCGGAAAAGATGGTGGAATGGTTGCAAAAGTAGGTGTAGTTTGGTACCGGTCCGTCAGGCTATAACTTTAATAATGAGTAGGAGATTTTATTTTACTATTCTCTTCTACAAAAAGCTTGGGATTTTTTTTAATCACCTGTTCGACATCGCGGGTGGTCATACGGACGTTAAATCGTTTATTGACTGCTTCACCGATCTGCATTAAAAACATGCCGTCTTTATTTTCATAGACGACTTCTACAATCATATCTCGGGTTTCCATTAAAGGTTCACCTCTTCGTTCAATGTATATGCTTATATCTTTATTTTACATCGATTTTTCTGAGGCGCAAGAAGCCGCCTGAAATTCCAATTGCAAATAGCAAATTACAAACAAAACTAAACTATAAAAATGAAAAGAAGTACCCAATTTTCAGTGCCAAGTAAGCAGATTGGTGTCATGAGTAAAGAATACTAAAACGATAAAGGCTAAATATTTCGCATATAGTTGAGCCAAATATTAACAAGAAGGGCACAGTTTGACAAGCGGTGCTTTGAGTTTTCAAGTGTGAAGATAACTCCAAGTGATTACGCACGGTAAAATTTAAATTTACGATCCCCAAAATCAATGTTGGATGAGATAACTGAGCGAACCTCCTGTTGTCGTCACACTGCGGAAGGAAATAATTATATACCCAAGGAACCACGTGTCGGTATGGGTATATAAATCGATTTGCGCAGAAGTATCCCCCTGATTTAAAAGACCGCTGGACCAGGTAATATATTGAGCAGGGTTTGCAGTCGGATCGATGCCGAAAGTATCAAGATCGATGCCGTCATTGGTACTTATCCCGTAAGACGTACTGTTGAAAGCATTGTCAGGATCGGTTTTGGTATTTTCATTGTTATTGATACTGTACCCGTCATTATAAGAAGTCGTTGTACCCTCCCATAACTTTGTCCCATTCAACACT
>Ga0182021_10005828_pt1 | contig 14648 bp, 12 predicted proteins | sample 612E3MmetaG_FD_120493 | JGI IMG/M metagenome (GOLD analysis project Ga0182021, IMG submission 120493) | Permafrost microbial communities from Stordalen Mire, Sweden - 612E3M metaG (Illumina Assembly) | ecosystem: Environmental > Terrestrial > Soil > Wetlands > Permafrost | place: Sweden... | reverse complement strand
TCGCAGATACCGTTTATAATTCAACTGGTCAAATCGCTTGATGAGTCCTTTTCTTTCGTAAGGTTTTCGTTCTGATTGCTGATAGAGATATCCCCATAATTCTGGTGCACGATTGACCATCTGAATATATGGTCCTGAATAGAACCGCTTAAAGAGTCTCAATGTAAAATTGAGTACATCGTAATGTTCTGTTCGTATGGGAAGACCAGTCAACGGCGCATTACTGTGTAATGCTTCGGCGGCCCGAATAAGTCCTGCTCCGCCAGAACAAGAAAGGATGAGGAAAAAAAGTCGATTTGTTGAATATTTTGGAAGGTGTTGCTGATTTGTACTTTTCATAGAATATTATTGAGGTTGAATTGCCAGCAGAATGCCAGATTTTAAATCCACCGCTATTTCTTCAATATTATGAAAAATTCAATTTATATTAGTAAAAAAATCTATTCTTTTACACTCCTCCTACATTAAAATATGAATTATTTTGGGAACCTTTTCTATATGGGACGCGTTATTATATTTGAATTACTTGCCGCTCCCCAACGGTGGGTAGTTCGATAGCCTCCCTAACCCCGGCGTCTGGTAGTGCGTCGGGGTTTTTTATTTCGCCTTTAAGTAAGATTTATCTTGCTGAAAATAATTGTAGATAGTATGCTTAAGAAATCAAAAGCAGACTATATATCTTTTCAATTTCTTCAGGGGTCAACTCGCGGTGTTCACAAGGGTGTAATTCTTTGAGGGTGAGGAAGGCTATCGATGTACGGATAAGTCGTAAGGTAGGATGACCAATTGCTGCCGTCATTTTTCTGACTTGCCGATTGCGCCCTTCGCGTAACGCTATTTCCAGCCATGTTGTTGGAACGTTTTTTCTGAATCGAATTGGCACGGCACGTGGAGGGAAGTCTGGTTCGTGATCTAACAATCGCACAATCGCTGGTCTGGTGCGCTTTGCTTCAATAACAACTCCGCTGCTTAACTGTATGAGGTCGTCATCATCCGGAATCCCTTCGATTTGAACACTATATTTTTTTTCGTGTTCGAATTTTGGATCAGTCAGTCGATGATTAACGGTAGGATCGTTTGTGAGGAAAAGTAGACCTTCGCTATCTGCATCTAATCTTCCTGCAGCATATACATCTTTTGGAAATGGGCCGAAATCGCAGAGAGCTTTATGATTCTTTTTCTGGGTGAATTGGGATAGGACGCCATACGGTTTGTAAAAGAGTATATATGATTTCACTGTCTACGCAGATTGTCTGAAGATGAAAGATTGCACAGATGGTAAAAAGAAATCCCTTGGTTTATGCCAAGGGATTTCTTTCTTAGAGATAAATAAGTTTATTTTGTATCGACGATTTCTTCGCCGTGTTCTTTCAGTTGATCACCTTCAATATCTTTCGCGGCATCAACAAAAAAAAGTTCCTCTTTGTTTTTATCGAACTTTGCACGTACCACACTGCCGTGAATATATGTTCCTTTCAAGATTTCTTCGGCAAGTGGATCTTCAATATACTTCATCACTGCTCGACGGAGGGGACGAGCGCCAAACGATGGATCATATCCTTTTTCCACGAGGAAATCTTTTGCTTCTTGTGTCAACTCGATGGAAATACCCATCGATGTCATACGGCCGAAAAGGTCTTTTGCTGCTATATCGATAATTTTATAAATATGCGAGCGTTCAAGCTGATGGAAAATGATCGTGTCATCAACTCGATTGAGGAATTCAGGATTAAAAACCCTCTTCAGTGCATCTTCGATGCTAGATTTCATTGCTTTATACTTGTCTTCCTGTGTGTTCGTGCCAAAACCCAATCCGCCTGTAACTTTAATATCCCGCGAGCCGAGATTTGATGTCATGATCAAGATAGTGTTCTTAAAATCAACACGGCGGCCAAGACTGTCAGTAAGGAGCCCATCATCCAACACCTGCAACAAGATATTAAATACATCCGGATGAGCTTTTTCTATTTCATCTAAGAGAACTACAGAATAGGGTTTTCGACGAACCTTTTCGGTCAGTTGGCCACCTTCTTCGTATCCGACATAACCTGGAGGAGCACCAACAAGCCGGGAGACTGCAAATTTCTCCATATATTCGCTCATATCAATGCGAATCAGAGCTTCATCCGAATCGAATAGATATCGGGCAAGTGCCTTTGCCATTTCGGTCTTTCCAACGCCCGTAGGACCGAGGAAAATGAAGGATCCGATGGGACGCTTCGGGTCTTTTAGGCCAGCTCGAGCGCGCCGAATTGCCTTTGTCAGCTTGGAAATGGCTTCTTCTTGTCCAACAACCATTTCTCCAAGCGCTTCTTCCATCTTCAACAGTTTTTCAGATTCACTTTGTGCGACTTTCTGTACTGGAATATTGGTCATCATCGAAACAACCGCTGCACAATCTTCTTCGTTTACGTCATACACGGTGTCACGAGCTTTCAACTCCCATTCTCGTTTTGCAATTTCTAAATCGCTCAACAGTTTCTTTTCCAGATCACGCAAACGCGCAGCTTCTTCAAAATTTTGATTTTTTACCACTTGATTTTTCGACTGGCGAATTTTTTCAATTTCTTCTTCAAGCTGAAGAATCTCTTTTGGCACTTTAATATTAGCGAGATGGACCCGTGCACCCGCTTCGTCCATCACATCAATAGCCTTATCTGGCAGATAACGATCGGTGATATATCTATCGCTGAGACGAACCGCGGCGTCAACTGCTTTTGCGCTATAAAGAACGCCATGGTGTTCTTCGTATTTATGTTTAATATTTTGGAGAATCTTTGTCGTTTCATCAACAGTGGTAGGGTCCACCATAATCTTTTGGAATCGGCGGTCAAGAGCACCGTCTTTCTCTATATATTGCCGATACTCGTCCAGCGTAGTTGCACCGATGCACTGGAGGTCGCCTCGAGCTAGCGCTGGTTTGAACATATTCGATGCATCAAGGGAGCCGCTTGCACCGCCGGCACCAACGATTGTGTGCAATTCATCAATGAAAAGAATAACATCTTTTGCTTTCTCCAGTTCGTTCATCACCGCTTTCATTCTCTCTTCAAACTGACCACGATATTTCGTACCGGCCACCAGGGCAGCAAGGTCTAATGTAACGACACGCTTATCGTGCAGAACCCGTGATACTTTCTTCTGAACGATACGAAGAGCTAATCCTTCTGCAATTGCGGATTTACCAACACCAGGTTCGCCGATGAGCACGGGGTTATTTTTCTTGCGCCGGCTTAATACTTGTGCAACGCGTTCGATTTCTTTTTCTCGCCCTACGATGGGATCGAGTTTGTCTTCAATCGCCATTTTCGTAAGATCGCGCCCAAAGTTATCTAACACAGGAGTTTTAGAACGATCCTGTTTCTTCTCTGTTGAAGAATGCATCTGACCGGGAGGCGATGAAGGTTTACCGGAAACAATATTATCTAATTCGTTTCGAACCACATCATAGTGCACATTGTACTGATGCATAATTTGTGCCGCGATGTTGTCGTCATCACGGAGAAGGGAGAGTAATAGATGCTCAGTACCTATAACATCGGATTTGTAAAGCTTTGCCTCGAGATATGTAATCTTGAGAACTTTTTCAGCTTGTTTGGTCAAAGGTATATTACCGATTGTGAGAGTTCCACCCGAAGTTCGAACAGTATCCTCAACAGACTTCTTCAGTTTATAGAGATCGACACCGAGATTACGAAGAATCTTGACGGCAATACCTTCGCCTTCTCTGATAATACCTAAGAGAAGATGTTCAGTGCCGATATAATCATGTCCCAATCGGAGCGCTTCTTCACGGCTCAAACGAATCACATCTTGTACCCTATTTGAAAAATTTCCTTCCATAATTCCTTCCCCTCAAAGACGGAACGAATCCGTCATTAAGGACGTCTTACTTCTTACTTAATAAACCTAGAATAAGCAATTAAAGTTTCCTTATAATATAACCATTTTTGCAAGGGCAGTCAAGAAACTTGAATTCGTGTCCTTCATCTCACGATTCATTACTCTTTTAGATGCTTTTTTTTGACTATCGTTCGAAAAAAGGTTAAATTTACAGTCATACTCATTTGATAATTACAATAATGGAGAAATTGTGCCGTTAGCCAAGGCAACGGGTGCTGATAAGAAAAACCAAGAACTTCTCATTGCAGGAGGCATAGTACCGAATCACATTGCAATTATCATGGATGGAAACGGGCGCTGGGCAAAGCGAAATGGATTGCCCAGAATTGCCGGCCATAATGAAGGCGTCAATTCTGTCCGGGATATAGTTGAAGCATGCGCGCAGCTTGGAGTAAAATATCTCACACTTTACACATTTTCCACTGAGAATTGGAAGCGGCCTCAAGACGAAGTTTCTATGCTGATGCGCCTTATAGTGAAGGCGTTGCGTGATGAACGGGACAGGCTTCATCAGAATGAAGTTCGGTTGCAGGTGATTGGAGAATTCAACACCCTTCCCGATGATGTATCAAATGAATTGCGTGACGCAATGGAAGTGATGAGGGAAAATTGCGGATTGACCCTTGTGCTTGCATTGAGTTACAGCGGTCGATGGGATATTGTAAAAGCCATCAAAGAGATGTCTGATGATATTCATACGGGAATGTTGAAGAAAGAGGAAATTACTGAAGAAATAATCGGGACATATCTTTCGACAAAGGATATTCCGGATCCAGATTTGCTGATTCGGACGAGTGGCGAATTGCGTATTAGTAATTTTCTTCTTTGGCAGTTAGCCTACTCTGAAATTTATATATCTAATGAATTTTGGCCTGCCTTTCGGCGGAAGCATCTTTATGAAGCAATTGAAGACTTCCAAAAGCGTGAACGTCGGTTTGGCATGGTGAGTGAACAATTACCATCGTTGAAGAAAAGTCATTCAACACGACTTATAGAAAGGTTCAAGAAAAGTGTCGCAAAACAGTAAACTCGTCTTCTTCTTCCTCTTTGTAATAATTTCATCCGGTTTTTTATTGGGACAGCAACAACCGAAACCAGAAGTCTATAAAATCCTCGGCATTAACATAGAAGGACAGCGTTCGGGAGAACCCTCCGCTATTATTGCCAACACTGGATTGAAAATCGGAGGTGAAATTACAATTCCAGGCGAGCAAACAAAATTAGCTATTCAGAGATTGCACAATCTTCGCTTGTTTGATGATGTCCAAATCTTCATAGAAAATCGAGTTCAAGATGGAGTTTTCCTTTTAATAAAAGTGAAGGAAAATCCGCGTTTAGAGCGCATTGAAGTATCCGGGAATGATGAATTGGATGAAGACGACGTTCTTAAGAAAATCAATCTTGTCAAAGGTCAAATTATCACATCGCAAGATCTTTCCACGGTTGTTCGTTTACTCAAATATCAGTATGATAGCGATGGATATCTCAATGCCCAAATTGTTCCAAAACTCATTGTGGTCAACGATACAACCGGTCGCGTCGCATTGAAAATCGAAATTACTGAGGGGCCGAAAGTGAAGGTTGACTATATCCACTTTCGTGGCAACAAACAATATGACGAAGGTGATCTGAAAAGCGAGATGAAGGAGACGAGCGAGCGATCTTGGTGGAAATTTTGGCAGACCAACAAGTTTGATAAGAAAAAATACCAAGAAGACAAAGATCTCATCCTCGCATTCTATCGTAAAAACGGATTTCGCGATGCTGAAATTCTTTCAGACTCATTGAGTTATGATAAAACCAAAAAATATTTAACTATCAACATCTATCTCTCCGAAGGGCAACAATTTTTTGTTAGAAATATCGCTTGGGAAGGAAATACGGTATATCCGGCTGATGTGCTGAGTGCGCGCCTCGGATTTAAGGCAGGCGATATATTCAATCAGGAAAAATTTGAACAAAATTTGCGTCGTAACGAAGAGGAATCGGATGTAACTTCTCTCTATTCAGACAACGGATATTTGTATTTTCAAGTAGAGCCTGAAATAAAAGTGGTAGGAGGGGATAGCCTTGACGTTACACTCCAAATTCATGAGAGGAATCAATTCCGGGTTGGCCGCGTCTTAATTTCCGGAAACACGAAGACATACGAAAAAGTTATTCGTCGTGAATTATTGACGAAGCCTGGTGATTACTTCAGCCGGCAACTGATTATAAGAAGTCTGCGGCAGTTGCAGCAATTAAATTACTTTAATCCTGAAAAATTAAAACCAGACGTCCGGCCGATTGACGATAAGACCGTTGAGCTTGAATATACTGTTGAAGAAAAATCTAGCGATACATTCAATATGTCTGTGGGGTACAGTGGCGCATTTGGGTTTAGCGGTGGTCTCGGAGTTTCATTTAATAATTTTTCATTGAGTGAACCATTTCGCGGCGGTGCCGGTCAAACAATGTCATTGGATTATCAATTCGGTGTAAGCAGTTATTATAGGACATTTAATATCGGTTTTTCAGAACCGTGGATGTTCGACTCACCAACACTATTCGGATTCAATATCTTCGATACACAACAATCACAATATGCCGACTTGCATTATCGCGGAGCATCGATCAGGATCGGCCGCCGGTTTAAATGGCCTGATATGTATTTCCGCGGTGATTGGACATTACGTGTTCAGGAAAACACATATCATTCTCTTGGCAATTCTTCGTATGATACTTACTATCTCGAAGGAACGACAAGTCAATTCGGTGTTTCACAAGTTATTTCTCGCAATAGCACGGATAGTCCGATTTTTCCTGCACGTGGTTCCAGCTTTTCATTGTTGACCGATATTAATGGTGGTCCAAAATTTGGCGGTGCACTCCAAGCAGCACAATATATTAAGCATATATTAAATGCTGATTGGTATATTCCTCTTACAGGCTCTGGTCGAGTAACTATCATGAGTTCAAATACTATCGGGATTATTCTTCCCTTTGGAAACGATGGGTACGTTCCTTACCAGGATCTTTTCTATATGGGTGGCACCGGACTTGGGCAGATTTCTGTTACTCCTCTGCGCGGTTACGAAGATCACAGCATTGGTCCGTATAATGGCAATGTTGGTGGCAAAGCGATGATGAAATATACAACGGAATTACGATTTGCATTAACATTGAATCCTATTCCCATCTACACATTACTTTTTGCAGAAGCGGGCAATGTATGGCTTAATCATTCTAAAATGGATATGCTCGATTTGCGGCGTTCGGCGGGATTCGGCGTTCGATTACTTGTTAATCCGATTGGCCTTATAGGCTTTGATTACGGATATGGCTATGATGGATCCACACCAGGCGCTACAGCTCCTGGATGGAAATTCCATTTTCAATTTGGGAAATCGTTTTAAATAAATATTACTGTAGTTGAATAATTAATCACTTAAACAAAAGAGGTTACCGTGAAAAAAATCATTTTTCTTGCCGTTCTCGTGATGCTCATTGCATCCATAAGTACGGCACAATCAGTCAAGATCGCCTATGTCAATTCTGAAACTATTCTTCGTGAGCTTCCTGAAGCACAACAAGTGAAGAGAGATCTTGAGATCACCATCAAGGGATGGCAGGATGAACTCGAAAGGATGGGCAAAGAACTTCAGGATGGATTAGATGATTATCAAAAAAAACAGGCGTTGCTCGATCCGAAGGTAAAAGCCGATAAGGAAAAAAGTCTGCAGGATCTTCAGCAGAGAGCGCGTGATTATCAATATCAGAAATTCGATCAGCGTGAAGGTGAAGCGGTGAAGCTGCGTGAAAAGAAATTTGCCCCTATTCAGGAACGAGTCATGAAAGTCATCGAGAGAGTAGCAAAGGAAGGCAAATTCAACTTTGTTTTTGATAAGTTGGAAGCCGCCACAAACCTTCTGTATGCGGATTCGAAATATGATCTTACCTATAAAGTGATTGACCGGCTGAAGACAGGTGAATCGACCGCTCCGGCGTCTACGAAATCCAATGACACTAAGTAATCGATGGTGTCTCCCAATGAACGTACGAGGGAGAAGAAAAACATGAAATTATTCCTTAGCACTATTATTTTTCTGGCATTAGTATCTTTGATGCCAGCGAATGCACAAATGAAGATTGCCTATTTCAATTCTGAAGCAATTTTAAAAGAGCTTCCTGATGCCATTGACGCCCAGACGCAGCTTAATAAATTAGTCGCTGATTGGCAGCAAGAACTTAATAAGATGCAGGAAGACTGGAAGAAAAAGTTTGAGGAATATGATAAACGAAAACTTATCATGACCGAACAACGCCGCGCGGATGCCGAACGTGAATTGCAAGATATGGACAAGAAGATCGCCGATTTCCGCAATCAATATTTTGGACAGAATGGTGAGTTGTTTAAGAAACAAAATGAACTGATGAAACCCGTGCAAGATCGTATTTATAAAGCAGTACAAGAGGTGGCGAAGGAAGAAGGGTACGATTATGTCTTCGATAAGAGCGGTGATATCCTTCTGATGTACGCAAATGAAAAATATGACCTGACACAGAAAATTTTTATAAAACTTAAAGTGTCAGTATCAAGCGGGAAATAGCAAGACTGACTTATGACCATTCATGAGATTGCAGAGTGGCTTGGTGGTGAGGTCATTGGTAATAACATCGAGAATGCGCCGCCCATTGAGCGTGTTGCAAAAATTGAAGAGGCTGATTCTGGAAGTCTTACATTTCTTGCTAACCCGAAATACGAAAAGCACCTCGGTACTACTCAAGCAACGGTGGTGCTTGTTTCCCGAAAGCTCGACATAAAAAATAATATAGGTCGAGCTTCACTTATTTTTATTCGTGTTGATGATCCATACGTAGCATTTCTCCGTGTGCTCAAACGCATAACACCCACGGTGGAGCTCTTTATCCCCGGAATCCATCCGACAGCTATCGTTCCATCGAATGCAACTGTAGGGAAAAATATATCTATGGGTCCGCATGTCGTGATTGGTGAACATGCGATTATTGGTGATAACACAAAGATGGGGGCAGGCTGCGTGATTGGGAATCATGCACAAATTGGTTCTGAATGCATTCTCTATCCCAATGTCGTTGTCTATCATCAATGCAAAATTGGCGATAGGGTTATTCTTCATGCCGGTGCAGTAATTGGATCGGATGGATTTGGTTTTGCTCCAAAAGCGGACGGGACGTACGAAAAAATCCCACAGCTTGGAATTGTTGCTATCGATAACGATGTGGAGATTGGTGCCAACACGACCATCGATCGTGCTACCATGGGAGATACGCATATCCACTGCGGTGTGAAAATAGATAATCTTGTTCAAATTGCACATAATGTTGTTATTGGAGAGCATACGGTTATTGCTGCTCAGACCGGAATTAGTGGAAGCACAAAAATCGGAAAGCATTGCATGCTTGCCGGACAGGTAGGTATCGCCGGCCATATTGAGATTGCTGATCGCACTGTGATTATGGCCCAATCGGGAGTTCCCAAAAGCATCGAAGAACCGGGAAAGTCATATTTTGGCTATCCTGCGGATGAAGCACGCAAGGCCCAGCGTATGTATATTGCGATGAAAATGCTGCCCGCTATGTTACACGAACTCACGACACTTCAGAAAAAGGTCACAGAACTCGAAAAAAAACTTTTGGAAAAATAAATAAGAGGAAAAGAATGCTTGTTCAGCAAATGACAATTAAGAGACCCGTTACAATGTCCGGTGTTGGACTTCATACGGGAGTATCAACGACCATAGTGTTTAAGCCGGCACCGGAAAATTATGGAATAAGGTTTCGACGTGTGGACATGCCTAATTCTCCTGAAATTCCAGCTGATGTTGATCATGTCGTTGATCTCCAACGTGGAACAACGCTTGGCATCGACGGAGCGCGTGTACATACGGTTGAACATGTTCTTGCGGCTATTGCCGGTTTACAGGTGGATAACATATTGATCGAGATTGATAACATTGAACCCCCTATCGGCGATGGCAGTTCAAAGCCCTTTGTGGATATGCTGCTTGATGGGGGATTGGAAGATCAAGAAGCGCCGAAAGATTATCTTATTATCGATCAAGTGATCCATTATCAAGATCCACAACGTGGAGTAGAAATTGTTGCACTACCAACTGATGATTTTCGATTGACAGTTATGATTGATTATAACAATCCTGCCCTCGGAAGTCAGCATACCGGATTGTTTAATCTTGAAAAAGAATTTGTCTCGGAATTCTCTTCGGCACGTACGTTTTGTTTTCTTCATGAAGTTGAGATACTGTTCGATCAAGGTTTGATCAAAGGCGGGAATCTGGATAATGCAGTATGCATTGTGGATCGTGACCTTTCAGACGATGATCTCCGAAAGCTGATGCATAAACTTGGTCTTGAGCATTCGGTAATTCTCGGGTCCTCCGGTGTGTTAAATGATAAAAAACTTCATTATCGCAATGAGCCAGCACGACATAAGCTGCTTGACTTGATCGGTGATCTTGCGCTCATTGGAGCTCCTATCAAGGCGCAGATTCTTGCTGCGCGACCCGGGCACGCTGCGAATATAGAGTTTGTTCGTAAAGTGCGGAAACTCTATCAACAAAAGAAACTCGTCCGTAAATATCAACATGAGAAAAAAGAAGGCGTTATTTTTGATATCAATGCTATCCAGCGAATTCTGCCGCATCGGTATCCGTTTCTTCTCGTCGATAAAATAATTGATTTCCAGATAGATGAGCGTGTCGTTGGCGTGAAGAATGTCACTATGAACGAACCATTCTTCGAAGGTCATTTCCCCGGCCAGCCGATTATGCCCGGCGTTTTGATTGTTGAGGCGCTTGCTCAGACTGGGGGTGTTCTCATGTTGAACGGTATTGAGAACCCGGGAAATAAAATAGTTCTCTTCATGGCAATCAACAACGTCAAGTTTCGCAAGCCGGTAGTTCCAGGTGATCAACTCATCCTCGAAGTGCAGGTCATGAATCGACGATCAAAAGTCATGCAGATTCGTGGTCAGGCATTTGTAGACGGTAATGTCGTAGCAGAAGGTGAATTCACTGCCGCAGTCATTGATCGTGAAGAGGGAAAAACAAAAGCGTCTGGAACATTAAAATAATTTGAGAAGAAAAATTTTATGGGCGTTGCTATCGATTCACTCGCATTGGTGAGTAAAAAAGCTCAGCTTGGAGAAAATGTTACCATTGGTCCTTCAGCTATCGTTGGTGATGATGTTGTCATCGGTGATGGCTCAGTCGTTGCGCCATATGCCATCATCCAAAGTGGAACACGGCTTGGAAAGGAATGCAAAATTGCTTCATTTGCCGTCATTGGCGGACCCCCGCAAGATCTAAAATATAAAGGGGAGCTTACGACCTTGGAAGTTGGAGACCGATGTGACATCCGTGAATACGTAACACTCAATCGAGGTACTGTGGAGACAGGAAAAACAGTTATCGGCAATAATTGTATGTTTATGGCGAATGCGCATGTTGCGCACGATTGTATTATTGGGGATTATTGCATCCTTGCAAACAGTGTTCCACTTGCGGGACATGTGACTCTCGATAATTATGTAATTATCGGAGGGTTGACACCGGTGCATCAATTTGTTCATATTGGAGATCACACAATGATCGGTGGCGGTTATCGAGTGGCAAAAGATATTCCCCCTTTTGTTCGCGCCGGTCGTGAACCATTGGTTTTTGAAGGATTGAATTCCATCGGTCTCCGGCGGCGCGGTTTTTCTTCCGAAGCGATTGATCTGATCGGGAAAGCATATGTTCTTTTGTATCAATCAAAATTAAATGTTTCACAGGCAGTTGCCCGCATCAAAGAGGAATTGATGCAAACCTCAGAAATACGAAATATTTTAAATTTCATTACGAGCAGCAAACGCGGTATAATTTCCGGCCCGGGTTATCAATAGGGAAAAGATGAATTGGAAATTCGAGAACACCGGAATTCATTCCGGTGTTTTTAATATGGAGTATGACATAGCTCTAGCGCGGGCACTTACTAATGGTGTAGGTAATCCGACCATCCGTGTATATGCTTGGCATCCTTTTGCAATCTCACTTGGCTGGAACCAGGCGATGGACGAGATTGATCTTGTTAAAACCTCAGTATCCGATATCGATGTTGTTCGTCGTCCTACAGGTGGAAGAGCCATTCTCCATTCAGAAGAACTCACTTACAGCGTTGTGATGCGGGTGAAAGGGAAAAATATTTTGACTGTTTACGACGATATTAGCCAGGCTCTAATAACTGGGTTGCAAGAACTTGGCGCGTTGGTCTCTATTGAAAAAAGTCAGCCACATTTTCCATCTCTGTATCGAACGACCTCGGCAGTAGCTTGTTTTTCAAGTACCGGGCGGTATGAAATTAAGTGTTGTGGAAAGAAACTTGTTGGCAGTGCCCAGCGGCGTTATGCCGCAAATGACGGTGAAGAAGTGGTTTTGCAGCACGGTTCTATCCTGCTTGGGTCAGATCATAAACGAATGGTAGAATTTTTAAATTTTCCATCGGAAGAAGAACGCGAGGCGCTCCGTAGAGAGCTTGATGAAAAAACTACTGAACTCTCGACCGTTTTGAATCGGGCGATAACATTTGAAGAAGTTGCAGAAGCAATCCTGAGAGGATTCCAAAAGGCATGGTCGATTGAAACGGAAGTTGTGAATATAATTGATGAAGAATCGAAGGTGAATATATGAAAAATTCCTCTACTACATCGGGTCCAAAGAAAGTTACAACAAAAGTAATAGCGGCAATGAAAAAGGAGAAGACGCATATTGCATGCTTAACGGCGTACGACTATATAACGGCGCGTCTATTAGATCAGGCGGGTGTCGATTTAATCCTCGTCGGAGATTCACTTGGGATGGTATTCCAAGGGCATGAAACCACGCTGCCCGTTACGCTCGATGAAATGATCTATCATGCTAAAAGCGTGGTGCGTGGAGTTGATCGAGCGATGATTATTGTGGATATGCCGTTTATGTCGTTTCAGGCAAACGATGAAGAAGGATTCCGGAATGCAGGACGTGTGATGAAAGAAACCGGTGCCGGAGGCGTGAAATTCGAAGGCGGCGAGCGTATTGCAAACCTCGTACATATGACTGTACGAGCAGGTATTCCAGTTATCGGTCATCTCGGTTTGACACCGCAGTCGATTCACCAATTTGGTGGATTTACTCCGCGCGGTGCAACGCCGGACGAAGCGAAACAAATGCTCAAAGATGCAAAGGCTTTAGAAGAAGCCGGAGCGTTTAGCATTGTGCTGGAAAAAATTCCAGCAACTCTTGCAGCAAAGGTAACAAAGTCACTTAAGATTCCAACAATCGGTATTGGAGCTGGAATGCACTGTGATGGTCAGATTCTTGTCGTATCGGATATGTTGGGATTGTATGAGGATTTTCATCCTCGTTTTGTACGTCACTATGCACATTTATCTGAAACGATCCGCCAAAGTGTAGGCGGGTATGTGAAGGATGTTAAGGAAGAAAAATTTCCAGCACAAAAAGAAAGTTACTAACACACTTAATCTTACCGGTAGAAATCGATATCCGACTTCGTCTGTGGGGTGGGGCTTCGTTCTTCCACTCTCTGAATAAATATGAAATCAAAACGAAAACTCAATATTCTTATTTCCAATGATGACGGCATTGATGCACCTGGTATTTATACACTCGTACAAGAAATGAAGAAGATCGGCAATGTAACGGTCGTGGCACCGGACAAACAACAAAGTGCGGTGGGTCATGCCATCACGATGAATTATCCGCTGCGAGTAAAGGAGTTTAAAAAGAATGGAAAATTCTTTGGTTATGCTGTGCAGGGAACTCCGGCTGATTGCGTGAAACTTGCTGTTCGCGCCATTCTCAAACGTGCACCAGATTTAGTCGTCTCCGGCGTCAACCACGGCTCCAATACTGCTATCAGTATAATTTACTCCGGAACAGTTTCGGCGGCAACAGAAGGAACAATCCTTGGTATTCCATCCATTGCAGTCTCGGTCACAACATATGCGCCGGTAAATTTTCGCTATCCTGCACAGCTAGCGCGAAAGTTAGCGGTGCTCATTGGTAAACGAGGACTTCCGCCGGGAACGCTTCTTAATGTTAACGTGCCGCCGCTCAAACCGAAAGATATTAAGGGCGTGCTCATCACGCGGCAAGGCAAAGCAATTTGGAATGATACATTTGATCTTAGACGAGATCCCAATAATCGAGAATATTATTGGCTTACGGGCGGATTGGATAGAGTCGATACGGATTTGAAATTTGACGAGGCAGCTATACAGAATAATTACGTTTCCGTTACACCCATCCAATATGACTTAACTGATAATAAAATGTTTGAGGCAATGAAAAAATGGGGAGTGGAAAAGATTAAGTAGAAATTACGAAATCGAAAGTTAACAAAGTAACGCATCGGAAGTATGAAGTGAGGGTATAATATGAAAGAAAAAGGGTGGACTGTTATTGAATAAATATTATATACAATTGAGAGTTAGGCCGATGAATTATTTTTTTTCTTTTTTCTTTTACAAGGTCGCTTGATTCTATGTCCACGCCACTCATGCGCCAGTACCAGCAAGTGAAAACAAAGTATCCGGATGCGGTGCTTCTCTTCAGAATGGGCGATTTCTTCGAGACATTTGATGAAGATGCAAAGATTACATCCAAAGTGCTCGGTATTGTGCTTACCAAGCGCGGTAATGGCACTACAGGTGAAACACCGCTGGCAGGATT
>Ga0182021_10005827_pt1 | contig 14648 bp, 15 predicted proteins | sample 612E3MmetaG_FD_120493 | JGI IMG/M metagenome (GOLD analysis project Ga0182021, IMG submission 120493) | Permafrost microbial communities from Stordalen Mire, Sweden - 612E3M metaG (Illumina Assembly) | ecosystem: Environmental > Terrestrial > Soil > Wetlands > Permafrost | place: Sweden... | reverse complement strand
GTCGAGTCGCGCTTCCTCATGCGCGCGGGCGAGATCGAGGTCTCGGCCGCCGTCCTCGCGGACCTGTCCGAACGTCTGGGCGGCAGGTGCGGCGACGCGGTCCCCGTGCCGCTGGGACGCGGATCGGGATTCGGCGTTGTCGAGGCCTGGCGGGGAGCCCTCTGCCATCGTGTCGAGGTCACCGACGGGGTCGTGACGCGGCTGAAGGTCGTCGATCCGTCATGGTTCAACTGGCCTGCACTCCCTCAAGCGCTCACCGACACGATCGTTCCCGACTTCCCCCTCGCGAACAAAAGTTTCAACTTGAGCTACGCGGGTAACGATCTCTGAGCGAGGTTGTCCGCATCGCAAGATCGCGTCTTGCCTGGTGGACATTGTGCTTGCATTTGCCGCTTCGTCACACCAATGTTCTGGTTAGCAGGGGTCATAGCATGACCAGTGACCACGGCAGTGGTTCGGTCTCGTGTGACGAGACGAGCCGGGAGGTCTTCTCCCGAACGGCAATGGGGCCGCCAATGATCTGTTCGGAAAGGTGGGTCCCCGCATGCCAGCACCTGCCCTCGTAATGCTCTCCCCCGGAAGCTCCGACCCCAAGGTCACCCAGGTGGCTCACGAGCTCCGGCGCGAAGTGCAGACACTGCGCCCCGAGATCTCGGTCAACACCGCCTTCCTCGGGCACTGCCCTCCCACAGGCCCGCAAGTGGTCTCGCAGCTGACGGCGCGCGGCCACGAGGAGATCGTGTTCGTGCCCATGTGCCTGACGCGTGCGGCCAGCAACTGCGACGACCTCGACCTGCTCGTGTCCCGCGTGCGGGCGACGTACCCCAAGATCCGCTTCTCGGTGAGTGAGCCGGTCGGCCCCGCCGGAAGCCTCCTGACCGTCGTCGACCTTCGACTGCGTGCGGCGCTGGCCCAGTCCCGCGTGCTCGAGGTCGACGGCCTCGTGCTGACCACCGAAGGCGGCGGTGACGTGCGTGGCGGTGCCCTGCTCGCCCGGCGCGCTCGCCAGTGGGCCGCTCACCACCGCGTCCCCGTGGTCGCCGCCTCCTGCGACGGCAGCGGACCCAGCACCTCGCAGGCCATCGGTATCCTCCGCAGCCAGGGCCGGCGCCACATCGCCGTCGGCTCGTTGTTCCTCGCGGCGGACCAGGCGTACACGGACCAGGTGCACCAGGCACGTCGCGCAGGCGCCGTTGCCGTCGCGGAGCCCATCGGTGCACACCGTGAGCTCATCGACCTCGTGCTCGCCCGCTACGCCTTCGCGGCGATGGGTCTGCTCGAGTTCGAGGGCGAGCTGGTCGACGCCGCAACTGCCTGACGGCTGCTAGGACGCAGCGACCCGGGCCTTCTCGGTCGCCACGTCGAACGTTGCCGGCGGCCACTTCGGGTCGATCGACAGCAGCGTCTCGTGCAGCAGCGTCGCCACGGCCCAGTTCCGGTACCACTTGCGGTCCGCGGGGATGACGTACCAGGGCGCGACGTCGGTCGAGCACTTCGAGAGTGCCGCCTCGTACGCCTCGGTGTACTCGTCCCATTTCGCCCGTACGTCGATGTCGCCCGGGTTGTACTTCCAGTACTTCGACGGGTCGGCGAGACGCGCCGCGAGACGGGCCTGCTGCTCCTCGGGCGAGATGTGCAGGAAGCACTTGATGATCCGGGTGCCCGAGTCGGCGACCTTCGCCTCCCAGTCGTTGATCAGGTCGTACCGCTTGCTCCAGACGTCCTCCGGCACGAGGTTCTCGACGCGGACGATGAGCACGTCCTCGTAGTGGCTGCGGTCGAAGATCCCGATCATGCCCTTGTCGGGCAGAGCGTTGGTGATGCGCCAGAGGAAGTCGTGCTTGCGCTCCTCGGGCGTCGGCGCCTTGAACGCCGTGTGCTCGATCCCTGCCGGGTTCATGAGCGAGAACACGTGGCTGACGGTGCCGCCCTTGCCGGACGTGTCCATGCCCTGCAGCACGACGAGCACGCTGGTGGCGCGCTCGGGGAACGACCGGCCGTCGGCGAAGAGCCGCTCCTGCAGGTCTGCGAGCTCCACGAGCATCCCCTGGCGGAGCCTCTCGGCGTCCTTCTTCCCGTCGCCGGGGAAGCCGGCGGTCGACTTCGTGTCCCACGACGACAGGTCGACGGAGGATCCGGGGAGCACTCGGAGGAGGTCGGAGAGCCGCTGGGACTCTCCCGCGAAGATGTCGTGGGACGCCATGCGCACAGTCTGCCCAATCCGGGGGCATTCGTCCCCCGTGTTCGTGAATCCATTGCCAGCTTCGGGGGTGGATCCGCCCTAGTGTGACCTGCAACGAGAGAGGAGACGCCCATGACCCACCCGCGCGTCGAGATCGCGTCAGGGCTCATCGGGGAGTGGCGCGGTCGGGGCCACGGCGAGACGCCTCGGCCGTTCGACTTCTCCGACAGCTGGGAGATCGTGGACCTCGGGAAGCCGTTCCTCTGGTTCGTGGAGCGGACCAGCCGCGACGGCGCCCCGGCGCACACCGAGAGCGGCTACCTGAGGTTCGTCGACGACGACGGCGCTCTCGAGATCGTCGCAGCCCTGCCGACGGGCCAGGTGGAGATCGGGACCGGCCTGGCCTGTACGGACGGGGCTGACATGGTCGTGACCACCGACGCCGAGGCCCACAGCACCGGGACGGCCAAGCAGGTGTCTCGCATCGTGCGTCGGTTCCGGCTGGCTGGGGACGTGCTCACGTACGAGATGGACATGGCGTGGTCGGATGGCCCGTACCAGCGGCACCTGACCTCGACCCTTCACCGCGCCTGATCAGCGCTGGACGAACCTCACGGCGTAGCGCTGCTCGGCCATGAGGTCGTCGACTGCGCTGCGCCACGCGGCGTAGTGCGCGGTCGATCGGTGCGCGGCGACGGCATCCTCGGACACGTACCCCTCGATGAGCATGAACTTCGTCGGGTCCTCGATCTCCTGGACCACGTCGAACCTCGTGACGCCCTCCTCCTGGCGAGAGTTGGCGGCGTTCATGCGCGACGCCTCGAGGAACGCGTCCTCCGCGCCCGCGATCACGTGGACATGGACGAACGTCACGAACGCCTCGGTTGCCATGGGCTTCTCCTTCTCGCGTGGGCTGCCGCGGTCGATCGTACGCGCGCCCTTCGTGACACAGCCCTGTCCGGCGCCGTGGCTGTCCTCGGGGCGGGCGATCCCTCTCAGGCGACGCCCCACTGCTGGTGCTTGGCGAGGAACGCCTGCAGCAGTACGGCGTTGACCGGAGTCGGCACGCCGTACCTCTCGCCGAGCCCGACCACGACCCCCGCGAACTGGTCGACCTCGGTGCGCCGGTGCGCGAGCGCGTCCTGGGCCATCGACGTGTAGTTGTCGGGGCCGAGGGTGCCGAGCACGGCGAGGAACCTGTCGACGTCCGCCTCCGTGAGGTCGACGCCAGACGCCTGAGCGACAGCGACGACCTCTCGCTGCGCCGCGATCATGAGGTCACGGGCGGGACCTGCCGCCTGTACGAGGGCGTACGTGGCCTCCAGCAGTGCCGAGACCTGGTTGACGCCGACGTTGACGAGGAACTTCCACCACAGGGCGTGCCGCATGTCCGCCTGCCGCACGTACGGGAGGTCTGCGGCGGTCAGGAGAGCCTCGAGCCGTACGGATCCGGCGCTGGGCTCCCCCGGCGTCGGGTCGCCGAACTCGACCCACCCCCCGGCCGAGTAGCGAACGCCGGCGTCGTTTCGCACCGCGTCGATGCCGACCACGACCGCCAGCGGGACGTACGCCTGAGGGAAAGCCGCGGACAGCGCATCCTCGCTCGTGATGCCGTTGAGCAGGCTCAGGATGACGGTGTCAGGACCGACCTGGTGGGCGAGCTGGTCGATCGCCTCGGGAAGGTGGTGGCACTTCACGGTGACGATGACGAGGTCGGCAGGTGCCATCTCCTCGCTGGGTTCGACGACCGGGAAGTGGTACGTCCGGCCGTTGACCGCGACGCCGTCTCGGCGCAACCGCTCGGCCCGAGGACCGTCTGCGACGACGCGCAGCACGGCGTCCGGTTGTGCCTCGGAGATCCGCGCCGCGTACGACGCGCCCACCGCCCCGAGCCCGATGACACTGATGATCGTCACGCCCACCCCTCCCGATCCGCGCCCACGCTATCTCCCGCCGGTGTGCCCAACCGAAGGTGTCGGGGTTATGAGCGGGCCGGCATAGGTCGCCCGGCGCCTCAGCGAAGTTGTCGGGGTCATGGGCCCTCAGATCGGCTCCATAACCCGAACATCTCCGGTTCGCCGCTCTGATGGGCTCCTCACCCGATCGATAGCCCCGACAACTCTGGTGGGATGGGAAGGATCGGACCTCAACCCAGCAACGAGTCGACCATGCCCAGGAAGACGGTGTCGCCGTCGAACTCCCCGTACGTACGGGTGGTCTGGCGGCGCCGCTGGCGATATGCGCCGAGGTTGTCGAGGAACGCTCCGAGGTTGGCCCGGGTCAGCGTCGCGGCGGCGGCTCCCAGGCCGGCGTCTGTGATGACCCGTGCGTTGAGCTGCTGCTCGTAGTGGGCGAACGGCAGCAAGAACATGGGAACGTCGAGGTACAGGGCCTCGGTGATCAGGTTGTGCCCGGCGGTCGAGATGACGGCGTCGGAGTGGCGCAGGCAGTCGATGAAGTCCGCGCGACCGTTGGGCCGCAGCGTGACGTTGTCCGGCACGTCAGTGGCTTCGGGACCCACGAAGCAGGTGAATCGATGGTCGGCGAACTCGCCGAACAGGTCGAGAAGCTCGTCCAGGGGCTGCGCGATGTGGTTGGCGGCGGAGAGGTACACCGTCACGTTCCCGTCGACCGGCTCGGCGACGAGACCCTTCACGTCCGCTCCGAGGATCGGCGGCAACATCGTCACCTGGTACTCCGCAACGGCGGGGTAGTCCACCCTGAAGAACGACGTTGCGAACCGGGCTCTCGCCTTCGGGAAGAAGTACCCCAGACGCATCCGGTGCTCGTCGGGGGTGAACGCGTCGATCGGCGGGCACTCGTAGCCCAGGAACTTGCTCTGCTGGTCGAGCGTCACCAGAGGCGCATCGAACAGGTACGCGATCTGCGCCGAGACCATGTCGTAGTCGGAGATCACCAGATCGGGTTTGCCGTACAGCTGTTCGACCAGGGCGCAGGCGTTCCAGAACGCGCGATGGGCCTCCGGCTGAGCGTTGGCCGGGTCGTCCGCCGTCGCCGTGAAGTCGAGTCCGTGGGGCGTGGTGTGGATCCGCGGGACGTAGACCCGCGCGTTGGGCAGGAGCGGGAAGTGCCGGGCGAAGAACTCGTGGCTCTGGTCGTTGGTCACGAGGATCACGTCATGGCCCCGCGCGAGGAGGCCTTCCACGATCGGGCGCTGACGCGTGCTGTGCCCCAGGCCGAAACCGCACACGCCCACCACGATCTTCATGACGTACCTTCCCGCTGCGTGACCCTGATCGTGATCCCGAGGAGGCGCAACAGCTTGCTGACGTCCTGGATCGGGACGAAGCAGTGCTCGAAGTACCAGTTCTGCGTCCTTCGGTACTTCCGGCGTTTGAGCAGGACGGTCGGGATCTCGACGGCGAGCGTACGGAGCGTCGCCCCGACGAGGCGTAGGCGCGCCCTGGGCCGACGGTCCTCGGAGAGCGCGAACCTGGCCTCGAACTGACCGTTGGCTGTCGCTCTCTTGAGGATGTAGCGCATCGTCATCTTCTCGGCCGGCACCCAGTGGTACACGCGGAGGTCCGGCGAGTAGAGGAAGACGGGTGACTCCTCGCCCTCCCACACGCGGCGGAACAGCGCCGTCTCCTCACCCATGCCCAGCTCGGTGCCCTTCATGCCGGCCGTGGACTCGAACCCTCCGTACGTCGCAAGAGCGTCCCTGAGCCAGATCATGTTCGACCCGGAGAACGCTTCGCCCTGACGCAGGTGGCGCTGGACGTCGCCGCGGGTGCGGATCTCGTACGAGTCCAGCCACCAGTCCGGCCGGGCGCTCGTGTAGAAAGGATGGATCGGACCGCCGACGCAGCAGAGGTTGTCCGGGTTGGCCTCGATGAGTCCTTGGGCGGTCTCGAGCCAGGTGGCCTCGGCCCGGGCGTCGTCGTCGAGGAACGCGACGTACGTTCCCCGCGCGGCGCGCCATCCGGTGTTGCGAGCCGTGGCCAAGCCAAGGCGCTCCTCGTACAGGTAGCGCACGTGGGGGTCGACGAGCGCTTCGATGGCGTCTGCCGTCCCGTCGGTCGAGCAGTTGTCGACCACGATGACCTCGTAGCGATCGGCGGCCAGGGTCTGCCCGAGGACGCTCTGCACGGCCGCCACCACATGCTCACGGCGGTTGTACGAGCAGATGACCACCGAGAAAAGCATGGCGGCAGCCTAGGGCCGCTCACCACCGGCCAGCGCCGTCACTCGTCCTTGGGCCAGTTGGCCTCGTTCTTGCGGCTCGGCTGTACACGCGGAGGCTCTCCCGGCATCTTCGGGTACTCGGGTGGGTACGGCATCTCGCCCTGTCCGTTCCCCTCGTCACGTGCGTACCAGTCGAGGGCCGTACGGATGGACGCCGGCGTCGACTCCTCGAGGGCCGCCCACACGTCGCCACGCTCCGCGAAGCGGCCGGGCATCGTCCGTACCGTGAAGTCGTCCGGATGCGCGTCGGGCAGCTCCTCCCATGTCAACGGCGCGGAGACCCGTGCCTCGGGTGTGGGACGGATCGAGTACGCCGACGCCATGAGCCTGTCGCGCGCCATCTGGTTGACATCGACGAAGATCCGGCGGCCACGCTCCTCCTTCCACCAGGCCGTGGTGACCCGCTCCGGCAGGCGACGCTCCAGCTCGCGACCGACGGCGATCGCGGCATGCCGTGCGTCGATGAAGTCGGCGCCCTCGATGCGTGCGAAGACGTGCAGTCCTCGACCACCGGAGGTCTTGGGAAACCCCGTGAGGCCGGCGTCCGTCATGACCTCCCGCAGTCCGAGCGCCGCCTCGCGCGCCTCGTCGAACGTCGTGCCGGGCTGCGGGTCGAGGTCGATCCGCAGCTGGTCGACGGCGTCGGTGTGGGGATGACGTACGGGCCACGGGTGGAAACGGATCGTGCCGAGGTTGACCATCCACACGATGGTGGCGAGATCGGCTGGCGCGACCTCGACCGCGGGTCGGCCGGAGGGGAACGTCACGGTGGTGGTCTGGACCCAGTCGGGAATACCACGCGCCGGCGCGTGCTTCTGGTAGAAGGCGCTGCCACCTGGGTTGTCAGGACTGCGTAGCGACGCGTCGGGGGTGACCCCTTCGGGCCAGCGTTCCATGGTGACCGGACGATCGTGCAAGGCCGCCAGGATGCCAGGCGCGACCGCGAGGACGTACGAGACGATGTCGAGCTTCGTGAGCCCGAGCTCGGGGAAGTAGACCTTCGACGGGCTCGAGACCCGGACCTCACGTCCCCCTGCGTCGACGAAAGTCGCTTCTGCCGCCATTGGTGCCCCGCCTAGAGTCGTGTTCACGAAGGGAGATCAGCGTGACCCAGCAACTGAAGGTCGTCAAGACCGAGGACGAGTGGCGCAAGCAGCTCGGAGACGTCGCCTACCACGTGCTGCGCCAGGCGGGGACGGAACGTCCCTTCACCGGCGAGTACACCGACACGAAGACCGAGGGCGTCTACGAGTGCCGCGCGTGCGGCGCGGAGCTGTTCCGCTCCGACGAGAAGTTCGAGTCCCACTGCGGGTGGCCGTCCTTCTTCGCACCGCTCGCGGGCGACCGCGTCCAGTACATCGAGGACAAGTCCCTGGGCAGCACACGGGTCGAGGTCCGGTGCGCCTCGTGCGGCTCGCACCTAGGGCACGTGTTCCACGGCGAGGGCTACGACACGCCCACCGACGACCGCTACTGCATCAACTCGGTGAGCCTGGTCCTCAAGCCGGTGCAATGACCGGGCGACCGCTCGGCGCGTCAAGCCTGCGGCGAAGCTCGCAGCCACCTAGATTGGCCACGTGACCGCGCGAAGCCACCCGACCTACCCACCGGCCTTTGCGCGCGCCCTGCGTCAGCTACGTGCCGTTCCCTGGCGCTCGGAGGTGTCGATCGAGGAGATCCCGTCGCCGCAGCGCATCGCGCCATTCTCGGTCGCCGTGAGCGCCGACGTCGTCGTCCTGGACGACGAACGCGGCTCGGGACGTCTCGTGCTGCTGCACGACCCGGCGGGGAACGAGGCCTGGGACGGCACGTTCCGCTGCGTCACGTACAGCAAGGCGGACGTCGAGCCCGAGATGGTCCGAGACCCGCTCCTGGCCGACGTCGGCTGGAGCTGGCTGATGGAGGCGCTCGACACGCATCACGCGACGTACCGGGAGCCGAGCGGTACGGTCTCGGCCGTCATCAGCACCCCGTTCGGTGAGCTGGCGGCCGACCCAGGCAGCGCCGAGGTCGAGATCCGGGCGTCATGGACGCCCGAGCTGTCCGCCGACCTCTCGCTCGCCGCGCACGTCGCCGCCTGGCAAGAGGTCCTCTGCACCCTGGCGGGCCTGCCACCCGTACCACCCGGCGTCGTACCGCTGGCCGCGCGTCGCGGGCGCAGATGACCGACGACGTCGGGACCGCTCCGGAGGTCCCCATTCTCGAAGCACCGCGTGACGGCGTTCCGGACATCATCGACACACCCGAGGGCCTGGAGCGCCTGGCCACCGCGATGGCCGCCGGCACGGGTCCCGTGGCAGTGGACACCGAACGCGCCCAGGGCTTCCGCTACACCGGCCGCGCGTACCTGCTCCAGTTCCGCCGTGAGGGCGCAGGGACGGCACTGGTCGACCCCATCCCACTGCTTCCCGAGCCCGGCCTGTCCGCCCTGCAGGCCGCACTCGACGACGCGGAGTGGATCATCCACGCCGCCACGCAGGACCTGCCGTGCCTGGTGGACGCCGGCCTCCTGCCCCATCGCCTCTTCGACACCGAGCTCGCGGCCCGGCTGCTGGGCTACCCGCGCGTGGCGCTCGGGACGCTTGCCGAACAGCTCCTCGGCGTACGCCTGCTCAAGGAGCACAGCGCCGCCGACTGGTCCGTCCGGCCGTTGCCGACCGACTGGCTGAGCTATGCCGCGCTGGACGTGGAGCTGCTGATGGAGCTGCGGGACATCCTCTCGGAGCAGCTGCGCGCGGCCGGCAAGGACGAGTGGGCGCGACAGGAGTTCGCCTACCTGCTGGGTCAGGCCGCCCTTCCCGTCACGCCGCGGGTCGACCCGTGGCGACGGACGTCGGGCATTCACGGCGTACGCAGCCCTCGCGCGCTCGCGATCGTCCGCGAGCTCTGGACCACGCGAGACGAGCTCGCCCGGTCGCTGGACAAGGCTCCAGGTCGCATCCTCGGCGATGAGGCGATCGCCATGGTCGCCACGGGCATCAAGGAAGGCTCGCCAGCACCTGACGCGCGGACCTTGCAGACGATCCCCCGCTTCAACCGGCGTGAGGCCAAGCGCTACCGCCAGACGTGGCTCGACGCGATCACGGGCGCGATGCAGCTGCCCACCAGTGCGCTGCCGACGATGTTCCTCGCGTCCGAAGGCCCACCACCACCCCGCACGTGGCCCTCGCGCGATCCTCTGGCCGCGAAGCGCTGGGAAGCGGTGCGCCCGGTGCTCACCGACCTCGCCGAGTCCCTCGAGCTGCCCATCGAGAACCTCATCCCGCCCGACCCGCTGAGGCGTCTTCTGTGGACGCCGACGGGCATCGACGAGCCGTCAGTGCGTACGCAGCTGGCAGAGCTCGGTGTACGGGCGTGGCAGGTCGACATCGTCGCACCACCGATCGCCGTGGCACTCGCCGAGCTCTAGCCCCGGTGGCGGGTTCGGCACGTGACTCGCCGACCTGTACGTCTGCGCCGCCGCGCCCCTTCCGAGGTCCCAGCGGCTCACTACCCTGCGAGTAGACCTGCCGGAACGAGGGCCGTGACACGAACTGCCACGTTGTCCGGGCTTTCCTGCTGTCCGAGGCTTCCCCCCGCGGCAGCTGCCACGTTGCCGGGGTTATGACGGTCCGTACTCCACCGGTAACCCGGCCAACGTCGCAGTTCGTTCCTGAGGGCTTCTTCCTCGGCCTCATAACCCATGCAACGTCGCGGCTCGTACATCCTCGCCCCGGATCCGGTGCGACGGACTACCCCGGTTCCCCGGCCGCGACCGCGACCGCTCGACGACTATCCCTCGGGTGCGGGCGGAAGCCCCAGGGTCGTCGGCGTCGTGGTCGGCGCGTTCTCGAGGTCCCGCGACAGCAGCGACTCGATGGTGGCCAGCGCCACCGCTTGCGAGGTGAGCCCGGCGGCCTCCAGCACCTGGTCGCGGGTGCCCTGGGGGAGGAACGCGTGGCCGAGGCCGAACTGACGGACCACGACTGGGCGGTCGCACTCAGCGACGGCCGCGGAGAGCTGTGCTCCGACGCCACCGCCGACGACGGCGTCCTCGATGGTGATGACCAGCTCGTGCTGCGAGGACATCTCCACGAGTGCGGGGTTCACGGGAAGCGCCCACACCGGGTCGACGACGGTGGCGGCGATCCCCTGCTGGCTCAGCCGGTGACCCACGTCGAGAGCCATCCCGACCAGCTGTCCGTAGCCGACCACGAGCACCCTCGGCTCGGCCTCGACGGCGAGGACGTCGACGCCGCCGATGGTACGGATGGCTGGGATGTCGTCCGGCACGTGCTCCTTCGAGTAGCGGATGAGCGTCGGCGCGTCGTCGACCTGTACGGCCTCGTCGAGAGCCTTGCGCAGCCGCGTCCCGTCACGGGGGTCGGCGAGGCGCAGGCCGGGGATGAGGGCCGCGATGGTGTGGTCCCAGACGCCGTGGTGGCTCGGACCGTCCGGGCCTGTGACGCCCCCGCGGTCGAGAACCACGGTGACACCCAGGCGGTGGAGCGCGACGTCCATGAGGAGCTGGTCGAAGGCGCGGTTGAGGAACGTCGAGTACAGCGCCACGACGGGGTGCAGGCCGGCCATCGCAAGTCCTGCCGCGGAGGTGACCGCGTGCTGCTCGGCGATGCCGACATCGAACGTACGTGACGGGTAGGCCGCCTGGAACGCACCGAGGCCGGTCGGGTGCAGCATGGCTGCGGTGATCGCGACGATGCGTTCGTCGGTCGATCCCAGTCGTACGAGCTCGTCGCTGAACAGGTCGGTCCAGGTCTCGGCCGTCGACGCGCTCAACGGCTCACCGGTGTGCTCGTCGATCTTGCCGACGCTGTGGAACCGGTCCTCGTCGTGGTCCTCGGCCGCCTTGAAGCCGCGGCCCTTGACGGTGATGCAGTGGACGATGACCGGCCCGCCGAAGCGCTTGGCCCGGCTGAGTGCGACTTCGAGGGCCCCGATGTCGTGGCCGTCGATCGGGCCCAGGTACTTCATGCCGAGGTCGGAGAAGAGGCCCTGCGGGGCGAGGACGTCCTTGAGGCCGCTCTTGAGGCCGTGCAGGAGGTCGTACGCGGGCCGGCCGACGATCGGCGTGTTCGAGACGGTCGTCTTGATCATCTGCAGCATCGGCTCGTACCGCTTGTCGGTGCGCATCGCCGACAGCTGGTTGGCGATCCCGCCCACCGTCGGCGTGTACGAGCGTCCGTTGTCGTTCACGACGACGACCAGTGGGAGGTCGGGATCTGCGGCGATGTTGTTGAGCGCCTCCCAGACCATGCCTCCCGTGAGCGACCCGTCGCCGACGACAGCCACGACCGTACGGTCCGACTCGCCCTTCAGGCGGAACGCCTTGGCCATGCCGTCCGCCCAGGACAGCGCCGACGACGCGTGCGAGCTCTCGACCCAGTCGTGCTCGGACTCCTCACGGCTCGGGTAGCCCGACAACCCGTCCTGCTGGCGCAGGGTCGGGAAGAGGTCGCGACGGCCGGTGAGGATCTTGTGGACGTAGGTCTGGTGACCCGTGTCGAAGACGAACGGGTCCTTCGGCGAGTCGAAGATGCGGTGGAGGGCGATGGTCAGCTCGACGACGCCGAGATTCGGCCCGAGATGCCCGCCTGTACGACTGACGCTGGAGACGAGGAACGCTCGGATCTCCGTGGCCAGCTCGTCGAGCTGAGCCCGCGTCAGCCGCCGCAGGGCGGCTGGATCCGAGATCCGTTCCAGCAGTGACATGGTTCCGAGTCTAAGGCGTCGACCCCAAGGAACCATGATCGGCGCGTGGGGGCTAGAGGCGGCGGATGAAGATCCGGCCGCGAAGGGCCTCCTCGACGAGGGCCACGGCTCGCCGCACCCGTACGAGTCGAGCTGCCTCCTCCTGCCAGGCATCGGCGGCCGACCGGATCACCTCGGGCGCGACGTAGTCGGCCAGGCTGGACCTCACCCCGGCGAGCCCGTCCTTCGCGGCACGGAGCTGTGCCTCGACGTGCTCGGCGGCGAAGCGCGCCAGGACGACGGGATGCCTCCTCAGGACGAGGTGGGACCTGTAGTCGGGCGGGCAGCAGTCGAGCATGAACGCCGTGGCCGTCGCCTCCCAGTCAGGGGCTCCCGGCGGCCGGACGGCATCGGGCCACCCCGGAGGCACGTAGATCTGGCACTCTTCCCGCCACGATCGCTCCTGTGCCCACGCCACCGCTGGTTGCGCCATCAGTCGTCTCCCGCTCTCGAACGTATGTTCGATTATCGTTCGAACGGTCGCCCGCGTCAAGAGGCGGCGCTATCCCCCGGCGAGCACTCCGAACCAGGCCCACGCCAGGAACTCGACGAACACGACGACGCCGACGACGCCGATCACCCATGACCGCCATCGAGGCAGGTCCTCCCGCGTATGTCCGGGGTCACTGACCAGTGCGGCGACGACCGGTACGACGAGCAGCCCGAGGAGCCACCACAGCGAGTCCGCCTGGAAGACCACCTCGATGATCAGGAGCTGCCCGGCGACCGTGGCCACCATGAAGTGCCAGCTCAACCGGAAGATGTGGGTCAGCCACACCATCAGCAGCCAGGCTCCGGCCACCCAGGCCAGGACCGCCACCGCGAGCCCGCAGAACGGGTTCGCGTCGGCCGCGCACACACTCGCGCTGGAGAAGATGGGATAGACGATCGCGACGACCAGGAGTCCCCCCAGGCCGCTGAGGAAGGTCTCGAGGACCGCGTACGACAGACGCAGCGCGCCGGACGGTGTCGCACGTACGCGCATGGCCATGACACGTGAGGTTACAGAATGGCGCTGTGACCACGAATGCCGACTCACGGGACATCATCTGCCGGATCGCCTCGGGCGACCTCGATGCAGAGATCGTCGCCCGTACCGACCATGCCATCGCGTTCCTCGACCAGCGGCCGGTCTTCTACGGCCACACGCTCGTCGCGCCGCTCCATCACGTCGACACGTTCCCGGACCTCTCCCCCGACGCCGTCTCCCCCGTCATGGAGCTCGTCCAGCGGGTCGCCTCGGCGATGGTCACCGGACTGGGCGCCCAGGGCAGCCTCGTGGCGATCAACAACACTGTCAGCCAGTCCGTGCCGCACCTCCACGTCCACGTCATCCCGCGGACCAAGGGCGACGGCCTCAAGGGCTTCTTCTGGCCCCGCAGGGCGTACGCGGCGGGCCAGGCCGCCTCGTACGCGACGCTGCTGCGCGAGGCGCTCCAGGCATGACGAAGGGGCGCCGCCCGAAGGCGACGCCCCACCGGTCAGATGCCAGCGCTACGAGGCGAGCAGCGACCTCAGCACGTACTGCATGATCCCGCCGTGGCGGTAGTAGTCGGCCTCTCCGGGCGTGTCGATGCGGACGACGGCGTCGAACGTGATCGACTCCCCCGCACCCGTCGCGACGACCTTGACGGTCTTCGGGGTGGTGCCGTCGTTGAGCTCCTCGATGCCTGTGACCTCGAAGGTCTCCCCGCCGGTCAGGCCGAGCGACTCGGCCGTCTGGCCCTCCGGGAACTGCAGCGGGAGGACGCCCATGCCGATGAGGTTCGAGCGGTGGATGCGCTCGTACGACTCGGCGATGGCCACCTTGACGCCCAGCAGCGCCGTGCCCTTGGCCGCCCAGTCGCGGGAGGACCCGGAGCCGTACTCCTTGCCGGCGAGGACGACCAGAGGGGTCTTCGCCGCGAGGTAGTGCTCGGACGCCTCGTACACGGTCGTGACGGGTGCGCCGGCGACGCTGAAGTCTCGGGTGACACCGCCCTCGGTGCCGGGCGCGAGCTGGTTGCGGAGACGGATGTTCGCGAACGTGCCGCGGATCATCACCTCGTGGTTCCCGCGACGCGAGCCGTACGAGTTGAAGTCCGCCCTCGCGACGCCGTGCTCGGTGAGGTACCGGCCCGCCGGGCTGTCGGCCTTGATCGCACCGGCCGGTGATATGTGGTCGGTGGTCACGGAGTCGCCGAGCTTGAGCAGCACGCGTGCGCCATGGATGTCGTTGACCTTCTCGGGCGTGCGGGGCATGCCGTCGAAGTACGGAGGCTTGCGCACGTACGTCGAGTCGGGCGCCCACTCGAACGTGTTGCCCAGCGGCGTCGGGAGTCCCTGCCACGTGGCGTCCCCGGCGAAGACGTCGGCGTAGCGCGTCGTGAACATGTCCTTGCCGATCGAGCTGGCGACGACCTCGTCGATCTCCTCCTGGGTCGGCCAGACGTCCTTGAGGTACACGTCGTTGCCGTCGGACGAGACCCCGATCGGCTCGGTGGCGAGGTCGATGTCCATCGTGCCCGCGAGC
>Ga0182021_10005826_pt1 | contig 14650 bp, 9 predicted proteins | sample 612E3MmetaG_FD_120493 | JGI IMG/M metagenome (GOLD analysis project Ga0182021, IMG submission 120493) | Permafrost microbial communities from Stordalen Mire, Sweden - 612E3M metaG (Illumina Assembly) | ecosystem: Environmental > Terrestrial > Soil > Wetlands > Permafrost | place: Sweden... | reverse complement strand
CCAATCTTCGCTCCGTAGAAAAAAGAAAGATAAATATCTTTTAGAATTTGACGGTTTGGTTTTACAACTTTCCCAACCCCGATCATGGAAAAAATAATTTTATTGTCGCTCATAAGTTTTCTTTCATAAGGGAATCTATAAATCTCCCGCGCTGGCAAGACAGGAGGAACGAAGTATTTCTCTGCCCGTCTAACTATGACCGTTCATTTCTGGAGAACAGTCGGCTATGGCATTTGCATTGATAATATACGAAATTGTATGCACGGTTACTAAAATGAGACTGAAAATTCAAAGACGAATATACCTCTTTGCGTTAACAGCAGCTATTCTGTTTTCTGTTGAGCCGCATTTCTTGCAGGCGCAAGAGAAAATGAAACCGCAGGCATTTAAGAACACGAATGCGGTATCAGTACCACTCGTTCTTCCCTCCACGATGGATCTCCAACTCCTTGAAGCATTTGTTCTCATGCAGAAAGCTAACGCAGGTGAATCACCGGCGCAACATGAATTGGGATTGCGCTATTTACTCGGCAGGGGATTTCCTGCAGACACTATGAAGGCAACATTATGGATACAGAAAGCTGCCGATCAACATCTGCCTGTTGCAGAATTTAATCTTGGCATCCTCTTGATGAACGGTATGGGAATCGAATGGAATCCGTTTAAGGCGTTCAATCATTTTCGTGTAGCTGCAGAACAAGAAAATCCAGAAGCGCTCTATGTGATGGGACTCCTCTATACAGAAAATTTTATTCTGCCGCGCAGTTGGCCGAAAGCATATCGATATTTTAAACGAGCATCTGAATTTGGGTCGGAGGCAGCGAAGATTTCAAAAAAAGAGATGGAACGACGCGGGATGGATACAACGGAAACAACAGATGTTGTTATGCCTAAAATAGAACGAACGAAAAACAATGCTTCAAAAACAACTCCCAGCGATACAGGATTTAGTTTGTTATTCATTGATTTTCACAGGGACACAGTTTCCACCATTGAAGACACAACTCTGATTCGCGAAGCATATCAAGGGATGTCAACTTCTTCAGGCGAAACGTCAACGGATAATACCTTGATGACGAAGCTTGATTCAAGCGCCCGCTCAATGTTCTTTTCATCTGCGACAATGGGAAATCCAGAGGCGTTGTGCCTGCTCGGGCGCTGTTATGAACGTGGATTAAATATTCAAAAGGATATTATTCTCGCTGGAGTGTATTATCTGCGCGCGCTTCACCTTGATTCTTACCGTGCGCTTACGTTGCTCTGGAAATTGATGGTGACCGATGAATTTTCGCGAGAGCTCGAGTTGCGGTCATCCAAGAATGATCCGGATGCGCTTTATGTTTGGTCCGGGTTGACTTCCATTGGTTTCAATAAGTTGCTGAATGAGAAGCAGGCATTCGATTTACTCCAACGTGCTGCGTCAGCAGGGCACGTACCCGCGATGGTGGAATTAGGATTATGTTACTTTACGGGGCGATGGGTTCAGAAAGACAATGAAAAAGCAATAGAATTATGGAGCCGCGCTTCTGCATCAGGCAGTATTGAAGCTGAGACCCGGCTTGCAGCGGCGAATGTACTGGGCCAAATCCATACCCAGGAATTTAATACTGCACTCTCCCTTCTCCGTGCAACAGCAAAGCAAGGCTCGTTGTTTTCAGATCTGACACTTGCATATTGTTATGAAAAAGGAATTGGGCTGCCGCAGGATAAAGGAGAGGCATATCGCATATTTCACAAAGCTCTCCTTAGAGGAAGCGAAACTGCATTCCGTGCTCTTCGCAGCATGCACGATGATATTCGCCCGCCCGATAAAGAATTCCAAATGCCGGATTGAGTTTTTTCCGTAAGCACTAAAATACCATACGGTCGATTACACATTTAACTATTATCTCATCAGCGTAATAAATATTTTTTTTCATTCTTATTTGCTCGATTTACCGAAGGAAGAGAATCCCAACTCCTGCCACCGCTACACATGCGCCGACAATAGCCCGCCACGATAGCCGTTCACGAAAGAGAATCCACACGGTTGGCAGCATGAGAATAGGAACAATCGACATAATTGTTGCGGCGATCGCGACATTGGTCATCGAAATTGCAATAAGACTGAACGTTACGCCCAGGTAGGGACCAAGAAAAGCGCCGAGCAGTGTAAAAGACAATGCTTTTGGATTGTTTGAAAATACGGCTACCGGCTGTTTAAATCGTCTTGTAAAGTAATTCAGTGGTATGAGCACCAATGTAGCGGCAAAAGCTCTAATGAATGTAGCGATAAATCCATTCATTGGCCCTATGACGAACGCGAGCTTTGCAAGTACCAACCCGCCTGCTTGACCCACCGCACCGAGAAAAGCGTAGGATACTCCCGCCATGGATACAGGTAAATGATGTGATGACGCTTCCTTCCGTTCAAGGATAACCAACATAATGCCTGTAAGCGTGACAACCATGCCAATTATACTTATGAATGTGAGTGTCTCACCGAGAAAGATAAATGCAAGCAGCGCAGCGACAGCCGGTGCAACCGACATAATAAGCATACCGATCCGTGCGCTGTTATATTCAAAAGATTTAAAAAGGAAAGTATCGCCGAAAACAAAACCAACCAAACCGCTCACGACTAAATATCCGGCCTGAATAATTGAAATATCATTGCGAATATTCCAAACAACAATAGTAAAAAAGAGGAGTAGAACAGCAGCAAGAAGACGCACAACATTCACGTAGACTGAACCAACACGAGTAGTTGCAGCGGCGAATGCAAGCGCGCTTCCTGTCCACATTATTGCGGTAATAAGAGCACTCAGTTCGCCGGCATAAGACATAAAACTTTTGATAATTTAATTCAAGAAGTTAGCGTTATCTCATTGTATGAAATGTATGGAAATGTTGTAACAAAGAAAAATTGTATTGAATCAAGAAAAGAAATAATGCGGTTGATATCCTTCTACTTTCCTCTTACCTTTTCTGTAAGTGTAGAGAAATAGTATGAACGTTCCATCGTATATTGCTGTATACACAATTGCAGCAATCATGTTGTTCCTTAGTCTGACGACTGAAGCTTTGGTTGCGCAAACACATCCGAACTTTGAGTTTTCATTGGGAGTAGACTACAGCGCTGTCGAGCAGACGCTTGATTTTTTTGATCACCGTATCGGCAATGCAGATCAAGTTGCGAAACTTCGCGGGAACCAACTTGCGGCAGCAACAAGCGTGATGCTGGCACGCACAACGAAATCGGATGATGACTTCCGTGACCAACTTGAATTGGCTCGAAATATTACAAGATTCGAAAGTGATGTCTATGGTTTTTTCCCTGCAAAAAATCACATACCTGAGCTTCGAAAACTTCTCAATTATATTAAACAACGACAGCTTGATCGTCGTATTGTGGCAACGATCGCCTCATTTTTTCCTGAACAAGCAAAAATATCTACTCGATTTTCAGTATATCTTGTTGTCGTTGGAAACGAACGAGCCTCAGCGTTTGTGCGCCGTGTTGTATGGAATTTTGACACTCCCACTTTTGTCAACGATGAGGAAGGGGAACCCGTTATTGTTGTCAATCTTGCTCGCCTGATTGAAGGGCCGCCCAACGAACAAGCACAATTCATTGAAGTGCTCAGCACAACAGCGCATGAATGTTTTCATGCCGCATTTTCCGTGCTGCAAAAATCGCTTCCTGATTCAATAAAGCCAAGAAACATTGCTGATCAGCTGCTTGAGGTAGTACAGAATGAAGGTGTTGCGTACTACCTTTCATTGCAAACGCATCTTGGAGGTGAGACTCCTGCTCGAAAATGGTTTGACGAGACATCAAAAGCAGTAGGCATGCTCAACCATGTCCTTGGGGAAATGCTGTCACCGAATCTGACACAAGCACGCGCACAGGAACTTATGATGGATGCAAATCTTTCCGGTTCATTCGAGGGCAATTACGGAGCTACTTCCGGCCTGCGGATGGCATACGAAATCGATGCACATCTAGGCAGGCCGGCACTTACCGCAACATTAATGAACGGAGGTCGCTCTTTTGTTTTAACATACCAGCAAGCATGTTTGCGGGATGGTAGTCTGCCCCAGCTTGATAAACGTGTTCTGCAATTCGTAGGACAAAGTACTCGACAGAAATAGAGAAATAAGTTAGAATCCTTTCTGAGATAATATTGCTGCAATAATTGCTGGTATGAGGATGAATGCCAGAAGCATGGTCGTTTCTTGCATTCCCAGCACCGGCAGGAGCAGAGAACACGCCATTAACGCACCGACAGAAGAGCCGAGCACATCATAGGCATAGACACTGCCAAGATCTGTTGTGTGATGAGAATACAGCCGATTGACAATCCCAAACAACATTCCGATGAGTCCTCCGCACAACATACTCATGATCAATGTGAATGGCATGAAATGTACATGCAGTAAGAGTTGTAACAATTGCGGCAATAAAAGCACAATACTTACCAGCGCAGTGAGAACAACAAGCAGGATGAACTTCATTCTATACTTCTGAGCGGTTCGTTCAATGAGAATCGCCCCCAATGCCAATCCGAGCATGGATACGGCCGACATCGCACCGAGCATTTCATAGATAGATCCGAACGTTTCCTGGAAATTCAATAGGAGGAGAAGATTGAGCGCCATGCCGATCATCCCTCCACAGGCAATGATGATGGCGAGTGCATTCCGCTCCCCCTTTTCTATTCGCCTGCGACGTACAAGAATGATGATGAGCAGAATTCCTACCGTGAAAGCGCCGACAACAAAAATCCCCGTACGAGTAATGGAAGAAAATAAATTGTTGTCTCCTTGCAGAAATCGATTCCAGAGCAATAAGTCGAAATAGTATGTCACAGGATCAGTATCGGTATTGATTCGGTAGCCTTGAACAGATTCCAGCGTGTTGGTGATATATTTAATTCTCTCAGGCGGCATCTTTTCTTCAAATGTGTATTTGGAAAAGTACTCTGCTGAAATATTTGCGGCTGCATAAAGGTGTGCAAGGGAATCAGGGTCTTGTACGAACGGTCTTTTACTTTGTGATCCTATCACCATGGCATGATCACCGGGAATGACTAAGACATTCTGGAATACCCGTTTCAATGTATGATAGATGGAAGCATCTAGAATTTTCATTTCATCGGTAATATATTCGGCAGAGGAAGGGATAGAAAATGCAAGAATACCATCCGATGTCATTCGACTTGAACATTGCTGATAAAATTCCAATGTAAAGAAGCGGTTTAAGCTTGCTGTGGACGGTTCTTCAATGTTCAGGATGATAACGTCGAAGGAACGCTGCTTTCGAGATAAAAATTCACGCCCGTCTCCAGACATAATTTTCACTCGAGGATCTCGAAGCGCTTGCAGATTTTGCTTATCCAATACCGGTCCGATAAAAGGAAGAAGTGCGGGATCGAACTCTACATACTCTACCTCTTGAACAGGATATTTCAAGATTTCTTTGAGTATGCCGTTGAATCCGCCGCCGAGAATTAGAACTCGCTTTGCATCAAAACGGTGAACCAGAATGGAATGTATGAAGACTTCGGCTTCGTAGGTGTTCGGAATGTTGTACGCTGGACGCCCGTTCGTGTACACCGTGTGTTGATTTTCCAGACGGAGAAGCGAGAGATTCTGGTATTTTGTATCAATGGATTGTACGAATGTGAGTTTATCATTGATGAGTGACCACTGGTATGCATCCATCTGGTATTCAAGCGCGCGGATTGGCTGGAGAAGAATATAATACAAGCCGATGATACAAAGAAGAGCGACTATCTTAAACTGTTTCTTGTTTTTCAAACCATACCAAAACGTTATACTCCAAGTACTGAAAAACAAAAAAAATACAGTTTGTAGAGTTGAAAGTAATGATGCAAGTACGAATGAAAAAAGCAAACCACCGGCGACACTTCCGATAGATTCCAGCACATACGCCTTGTTCACACCTCGCCAGAGTTCTTCTCTTTCCGATGAGAGCATCTTTGCAGCAAGTGTAAACAATATCCCCCATAAAAAGCATCCAACACTAAGAACCGAAAATGAAAATCCAAGGAGTTCCATCATGGAGAGAAATTCACCGGTTGGAGTGTGTAAAAAAGTTCGGACAAACTTCACAGCGAGAATTTGTATGAGCGCCACGAGCGGTGTTAGAACAATGAGAACAAAGAAAAGACGCGAAATACTGTGCAATCTCTTGATCACCTCATTCCCAATCGCACTCCCAATGCCGATCCAAACCAACCAGCAGGCAAAGATTATACCGATGCTGAGTTCATTACCGTAGAAACTGACGAGGAATTCACGAACAAGAAGAATTTGTGAAAGGATAGAACCGAAACCGATGTAAAAGAGAGAGGTGTGCAATTTGAGTGTTTGTGGCCGATTCATAAGGCATTACCAAACACCGGAGATTTTTTCTCCACAGAATTTACATTTCCCCTTCACGATGTGATTGCTCAGGATGGTGTACACGCGCCGTTCGACAATGGTTTTCTTGCACTTTGGACAGTATGTGTTTTCTGCCCAATGTCCGGCTACGTTGCCGAGGTAGACAAATTTAATTCCTGATTCTTTTGCGATTGTGTGCGCTTTTTCCAGTGTTTCAGTCGGTGTGGAAGGAAGCTGGCTGAGTTTATAAAGCGGTGTGAACCTGCTGAAGTGCAGCGGGGCATCGGATAATCCGTTGGCACACAACCATTCGCACATTCGTTTGATAGTATCTAAATTATCTGTCCAAGTTGGAATAACAAGGTTGGTTATCTCCAGCCAGACACCTTCTTCGCGCAGTACCTTCAGTGTCCTAAGTACCGGTGCAAGTTTTCCAGAGCTAAGTTTTTTATAAATATCCTCATCGTAGATTTTCAAATCAATGTTTGCCGCATCAAGTACTTTGCACAATTGTCGAAGCGGTTTTTCGTTCATGTAACCGTTGGATTTCCACAGGTTATGAATCTTCTGTTCTCTTGCAAGCTTTGCTGTATCATATGCGTACTCGTAGAAGGTTGTCGGCTCGGAATACGTATAAGCAATTGATTCACATTTGGCTGCTCTGCATGCTTTGACAACCTCTTCAGGCATTAAGTCGACATTGTCAGAGTCCTTCGGACTGATCTGTGAGATTTGCCAATTCTGACAATTGAGACAGCGGAAGTTGCATCCCGCAACAGCAATGGAGAAAGCGTTTGTCGTCGGAAGAAAATGGAAGAATGGCTTCTTTTCGATAGGATCGACATGCACTGCGCACGGATTACCGTAAGCAATGGAATATATTTTTCCATTGTTTGCAACTCGACTGCGGCAGAATCCGACATCGCCGTCATTCAGCAAACATTCCTGCGGACATTTTTCGCATTGCAATCCATCGGCGGTTTTCGAATAGAAGAGCGCTTCCTTACTGAACTTTCCTAAATCAGTGTTCGATGAAATAGAAAATACATTTGATCTGTATGCGCCAAGCGCAAGTCCACCTGCACAAAATGCGCACTGGCGAAGAAATTCGCGCTTGGAGATTCTTTGAGATTCTTTCTTTAACATTGTAGATTCACTTGCCTTCCAATTCTTTTTCCCCGAACACTATCGCCTCATAGACATACAACTCTGCATCTTTCCAGCCGTTCCAGCCGATACCGGCTTTATCCTGAGCGCAGTGACCAAGGAATTCTTCCTTTGTCCATCCGGTTTCCGTAGCCACCTGTGGCAGAAAAGTTCCTGAATTCTGTCCTTTTCTGATGTAAATGCCATGCCTACCCAATTCGATTTCATCTGCGGAATAAACACGTCGCATCGGTGTAAGCACGGAGATCTCGAATTCCAATTCCGGAATTTCATTGTATACAACCGGTGGGAATCTATAATCCTGTGTCGAAGATGCGATTGCCATGTCTCGTACTACTTTATAAAGCGGTTCGCTTGCATCGAAACGGCCTATGCAACCGCGTAAATCACTATGCTTCTTCAGCGTCACGAAAGCGCCGCAATTTGTTTTCACCGTCGGCGATAGTTTATTTTCATTTATTTCTAATGTTTTGCGATTCTTCACATATTCAATAACCGTATTGCGCGCAATCAGCAGCAGCTCCTTCTTATCTTTATTGTCGAGCTTAAATTCAGTGCTCGCCTTTTTTTCTTTCAACGCAATAGCAATCGCGTTATAACCGACAACCCGATTTTTTTCGCCATACTCCGTGTCGCCGGAGTTTTTGTATTGAATGTGCATAAAGGCGATGTCCGGATTATTTTCCGTCATATACATCAGCGTTAGTACACTCGTCCATCCGCAGAGGCACGTGGCAAGATTGGAATAACCTTTCGATTCGTTTTTTTCCATTGATTGAATCAAATTATTCGGCACATTTGTTAGAATTGCGTCTGCAGTCGCTTTATCGATATTTTTTGCATCACTATACGCTGGATAGTGGGAAAAGTCGGTGCTGAGAATGAAGAGATTCTTTGTATTCAGATATGGCCGCAACGCTTCGGCGATACGCTGGCAAATGGATGTTGATTGAGTGCCAAGAACAATAGGAACAATTTTAAAGTTTTTCTTCAACCGGTATTGCAGAAATGGCAATTGTACTTCCAGACTATGCTCGCTCTCATGTGCATCCGTTCGATCAGAAAAGAAGCTGTATTTTTTAATAAGCTGATCGGCAAGCTCCATGTTTACTTTTACAGTTCCTATCGGGGTGATGAAGTTGCCGTGCGAGTAGATCGATGCACCTTCAAAGGCGATGTGGTGGCTCGAACCGATGACGAAGATATTCTCGTACTCTTTTTCCGGATCAATCTGATTGAAGCTGGATGCCGCCACTTCTCCCGAAAACACATACCCCGCATGCGGTGAGATAATGGCAATAACGTCTTTGATATTTCTTGGCGGAACTGCTTTGGCAAAGAGTTGCGTCAGCGTTGCATTAAGTTCCTCTTGCTTGGCAGGATAGAACGACCCCGCAACAGCAGGCTGCCGATCAATACGTTCTTTTTGTGCTTGACAGTCGGTGAAGAAAATGAAAATACAAAAGACAAATGGAAAGAAGATTTTTGCGGTGTTCATGGAGGCACCAATAGTTGTTTTATTGTTAGTAACTTAGAGAGAAGAACTCAGAGTTGCAAGATATCATCGTTTGATTTTCGAATCACCATTTTCTACATTGAATGTAGTGCTAATAGAGAATTGAACCATTGTGGAATCGGGTAGTATAGGAATGAGAATAATCAATTGTTTATTCCTTGTCGTTTTGTGTGGATTGTGCAGCATAGATGCCCAACCACGCATAGAATCCCAATTTCGGATTGCACGCTTGAAATACAGCGGCGGTGGCGATTGGTATAATGACCCATTAGAAGAAGTGACTCTGTTAAAGTTTGTTCAGCAGAACACGAACATCGATTGCGATCCAAGATATGAGTTTGTGGATCTTTCCAGCGATAAACTTTTTTCATATCCATTCCTTTTTATAACGGGTCATGGGAATATTGCTTTCTCTGGTTATGAAGTGCAGCGTCTTCGATCCTACCTGCAGCAAGGGGGATTTCTTTATGCCGATGATGATTATGGGATGGATAAGGCATTCAGGCGAGAAATGCGAAAAGTATTTCCCGATCAAGAATTGGTAGAATTGCCATTTAGTTATGGTCTCTATCATTGCCACTTCAGTTTTCCGAATGGTGTACCAAAGACGCATAAACACGATGGAAAACCGTCGCAAGGATTTGGATTGTTCTATAAAGGCCGACTCGTCGTCTATTATACATATGAGTCGAATCCAAGCGATGGCTGGGAGGATAACACAGAAGTGCATGGCGATCCGGAATCGGTACGGCAGGAAGCATTGCGATTCGGTACAAACATCGTTGTGTGGGTGCTGACATATTAAACTCAGTTGAAGATGGGGAAATGTATAATTTGCGGTTGAATGATTTTGTGATTGTATGAATATCTTATGCAAGGTTCTTCCTCTATATTAACAAATCTTTCCCATCGAATGCGTCTGGTTCGAAATAAACAAAACTGCGTGGATATCCTTTCAAATGCTCTCGTTTTCTGCGCTGGTGTTATCATTATAACGACAATACTTGTTCTCTCCGAGACATTGTTCGATTTTTCCAAAATGGCGAGAACGATAATCGTTATTCTCTTTTCTCTCTTACTACTGTATGCCGGCAGTTGGATGATCGTTCGTCCTTTCCTGCGATTAATCGGTGCAATGTCATCGATCACGGAGGATGAGATCGCGAAACAGGTTGGTGCTTTTTTCTCTTCCATCAAAGATAAGTTATTGAATGCTCTTCAGCTTGCGAAAGATATCGACTCTACTTCCAACCTTTACTCAACGGAATTGATTGATGAATCGCTCAAAGATTTTGCCGATGAAATTGAACCGCTCGATTTCACGCAATCTGTGAGTACAACTCATCTTCCCAAACATCGCCGCTGGCTGATGATGAGTCTCGGGAGTGCGATCTTAATATTTTTCATGTTTTCTGCATCTATCTCCGGTGCGACATATCGATTGATTCATTTTACAAAGGATTTTGCACCGCCACCGAAATATCAATTTGAGCTTTCACCAGGTAATAAAGAAATAGTCAAAGGCGAGAATGTTGATGTGCGAGTGAAGGTGACATCACTTCTTCCGGCATTCACTCCGCATTCAACGGAACTCACCATCGTTCGTCAGCAAGCGGGACAAGAGAATTTCGACGAATTGAAAGTGAAACCGGATTCTGACGGTGTTTTTACTGCAACATTCCAAACTGTTCGTGTAACGACAAAATACTTTGCTCAATATGCCGATGCTGAAAGCGAGCGGTATACACTCACCGTGTTGGATCGTCCGTTGATACGATCATTCCGTGTTCGTCTTGATTATCCTGTGTATACGAAAATCCCGCCAAGGATGATGGATGAGTTTGTCGGCGATGTTACGGCATTGACAGGCACGCGTATTACGATTTCAGGAGTTGCAAGCAAACCTTTGAAAGAAGCAGTCGTGCAATTCGGGAATAATGCAAAGGTACCGCTTGCAACACGAAGTGAAAAGTTCTCGGCGTCGTTTCTTCTCACTTCAGATAATTCATATTCCGTCTCTCTTCTTGATGAAGAAGGATTATCAAACAGCGAACCGGTACACTATCAACTGAAGGCGGTGATGGATGAATATCCCACTATTACGATTGTCGATCCGGGCCGTAACATTGATATTGCTGGTGATCAATCAATTCCACTCTTTCTGAAAGCAAAAGATGACTTCGGATTTTCCAGTATGCGTCTCGGGTATAGGTTAGTGAAATCGCGTTACGAACAGGCGCACGCCGAGTATACCTTTGTTTCGATTCCTCTCTCTAATGCTCTTGAGGGACAGCTTGAAATGTCCTATACCTGGAATCTCACCAACCTCAATCTCGTACCGGAAGATGTTGTCGAATACTTTGCAGAAGTTTTTGATAACGATGCGATCAAAGGTCCGAAGAGCGGACGCAGTAATCTTTATCTTCTCCGGCTTCCTTCATTAGACGAAGTATTTGCCGATGTTGATAAAGAGCATGAGCGTTCGATAGATGATCTGAAGCAGTCACTTGATGATGCAAAGAAATTGAAAGAGAATATTGAGTCTATCAACCGAGACTTGAAGACGAATAAGGAGCCCGATTGGCAGACACAAAAAAAGATGGAAGAGATGGCAAAACAGTACCAAGAAGTACAAAAAAAGCTGGAGAACGTGCAATCACATGTCGAACAAATGACACAGCAGATGCAGCAGCAAAACGTGCTTTCGAAAGAAACCATGGAGAAATACATGGAGCTTCAGCAGCTCTTTCAGCAGCTTGACGCCACGGAGTTACAAAAGACGCTCAAGCAATTGCAGCAGCAGATGCCGAGTATCAGCAAAGAACAGCTTCAACAGGCAATGCAAAACATGACTTTCTCTGAAGAACGTTTTCGCCAGAGCATTGAGCGAACGATGAACCTGCTCAAACGCCTCCAGATCGAGCAGAAAATGGATGAAGTGAAAAAACGCGCGCAGGAATTGGAGAAGTTAGAAAAAGAGTTGCAGGAAGAAAATTCGAAGGCACCCAACGACTTTCAGAAACAGCAGGAACTGGCGAAAAAACAAACTGATCTTGCCAAGAAAGAACAGTCCATGGAACGCGAAGCAGCTGATCTTCAACACCGAATGGAAGAGTTCTTTACTGAAATGCCCGCAGATAAATTGCAGAAATCTCTCGAGCAATTGAAGCAGCAGCAATTGGATCAAAAAATGCAGCAAGCGTCGCAGCAAATGCAAACGGGAAACATGCAGCCGGCACAACAAACTCAAGAGCAGATTGGAAAACAACTCCAGCAGTTCAGTCAGTCTTTGGATGCAATGCAGCAGCAGATGCTTCAGCAGCAATCGCAATATGTAATAAACGAAATGCGCAAAGCGACAGACAATATCCTGGAACTTTCGAAAGATGAAGAAGCACTGAAGCAGCAATCACAACAAGCGCCGCAGAATTCTCCGCAACTTCGGCAAAATGCGCAGGATCAACAGCGCGCTGCTCAAGACTTGAACAATGTTATCAAGGGGTTAAGCGAATTATCACAAAAATCTTTTGCTGTAACACCGGAAATGGGCAAATCAATTGGTGAGGCATTAGCACGAATGAATAACGCCATGCGCGCTTTGGATATGCGAAATGGTGCGGCCGCGTCACAAGAACAACAACAAGCTATGGCGGCGCTTAATCGAGCAGCAATGCAAGTGCAGAATGCCCTTCAAGCAATGATGCAGGGAGGAAGCGGAGGTGGTGCTGGAAGCCTTATACAGCAATTGCAAATGCTGGCAGGTCAGCAAATGTCTCTCAACATGCAGACGCAGCAAATGGGCGGGATGTCTCCGCAGCAAGCGGCGGAAGCGGCACGATTGGCAAAAGAACAGGGAGCAGTCCAAAAATCACTGGAAGAGTTGAACCGTGAAGCACAGCAAAGCGGCGACCAGAAAAAATTACTGGGTGATCTTCAAAAAATTGCCGATGAAATGAAAGAAGTTGTCAAGAATCTCGAACAGAATAATGTGAATCCCGAAACGATCCAGAAACAAGAACGCATTCTTTCGCGGCTTCTGGATGCTTCCAAATCTACGCGTGAACGTGACTACGAAAAGAAACGTAAAGCAGAAACCGGCACACAAGTGACCCGCCGCAGTCCAAAAGATCTGGATTGGAATTCGCTGGAAGGGAAAAGTCAATTACGGGAAGAATTGCTGAAAGCCCTGGAGCAAGGGTATTCCAAAGATTATCAGGAATTGATACGAAAATATTTTGAGGAATTGGAAAAAACAGAATAGTCTGTATCATTAATCGGTAGTCCGACTCAGAGTGTCTGCTCATATTTAAAAAGACAACATAAGGAGAAAGAAAATGAAAAAGTGGTTTGGGGAATTTTGGAGGCTTGTTTTAATTACGGTTCTTGGTTTTTTAGGAGGTATGATTGCCGGATTGATGGTGTATGGCAGCGAGATATTCAATCCCCAGTCAGCCGGATTTGCATACTTTATTACGTACGGCATAAGTACATCGTTTATATTTGCTTTTTATCATGTCCGTGGACTCTCCAACACGATTACCGCAGCCGTTTCCGTTGGTGCTCTTCTTTTCGTTATGGCTACAGCATGGATGCCCGTATTAAATTCCGCCATCTGGTCTTTTGGAGTCAACCTGTCCGTAGTCATCATTGCTTTTCTCTTTGAACGCAAGCTGGCGAATTTTAAACAATGGAAATTCCTTTTCGTAGGTGTTTTTTACGGCGCTGTCTTTGTGCTCTTAACATTGTCGGTGGCTCTTCTCACCAAAGTACAAGCATTGCCTCCAGCATTGTTTCAAAAGAATTACCTTGATGGGCTCTGGCTGGGCCTCAGTCTCGGTGTTGGTGTGGAGATAGCGGAATCGATTATTCACTCTGTCGATTTAAAGAAGCACGAAAAGCACTAAACGCAAAGAAAGATAATTTTTTAAAAAGTATGCAGATGTAAATTGTAAATCTTCTGCTATCAGCTTGCAACGGGAAGCGATTATCAACTAACACAGTTTTCCGTTTGCCTGGTCTATATACCTCATTTCGTTTCTCACTCTTTTTAAAAACTTACTTGCCAATGCTTAATTTGCCAGTCGCTATTCTCGGTTTTTATAAAGACGATGGTATGGAATCGAAATGGTCCATTCTTTTTAATTTGAGTTTTCAAGATCGCATATGCAATCGTTTTATCATCTGACATCGTGAGGTGAGAAAAAATTACTTTGGAATCGGATCCTTCAATCAGCTTTATTATTTTATGCTCACCGTTTAATACACCATGCAAGCTTTCATAATATTTCCCATAGATAAGATATGCTTCAGGATTAATAAATCTCTTTACTGTTTTTAGATCATATCCTTTTAAGATGCGTTCAACTGATTTCAGCATTGATTCGCACATTTCACCCTGTGAAATATTATCTTCTGGTTGTTTTTTTTCATCTTTGTATATCTTAAATCGGAAGGGAATCGTTATCCACACGCCGACTGGCTTTCCATGCATTTGTGCAGGAGAAAATTTCCATTGCTTTACGGCATTGTATGATGCTTCTTCAAATGCTTTTCCATCTGTTTTCTGTCTGGCGGACT
>Ga0182021_10005824_pt1 | contig 14655 bp, 13 predicted proteins | sample 612E3MmetaG_FD_120493 | JGI IMG/M metagenome (GOLD analysis project Ga0182021, IMG submission 120493) | Permafrost microbial communities from Stordalen Mire, Sweden - 612E3M metaG (Illumina Assembly) | ecosystem: Environmental > Terrestrial > Soil > Wetlands > Permafrost | place: Sweden... | reverse complement strand
GTCTTTCGTGAAGCCGTCCGGCGCAACGCGTGCGCCGTGATCGTAGTGCACAATCATCCGTCGGGATCGGCTGAGGAGTCCGTGGATGACGTGGCCACTACCAAGAGCCTCATCGCGGCCGGACAGTTGCTGGACATCACGTTGCTTGATCATTTGATCATCGGTCAAGGCAAATGGGTTTCCCTCAAGGAAAAAGGTCTGGCGTTTGCGGACCAAGAGGATGGGAGGTAGACCATGCCGCACATTGGGTTTGTGTGTGACGCGACCGAACTGCCCGTCGACATCCCTGCTTGTCTGGCCTGCGCCCGCCGAGGCGCGCTGTCGGGCTGTCATCAAACGGCGCCGGTGATTGCTGGAATTGTCCGTGGCTTGCGCCCGGCTGACTTCGGCCTCACCGTCACGACGCTAATCGGCTGTTTGCGCAAGGCGCAGCTGATGCAGACTGAGCCATACTGGCTTAAGCCCAACGAGTCCTACTGGAGTTATCGCGGGCAATTGATGCACGGCGTCGCCGCGCAGTATGCGGATGAAGCCGATCAGATCATCGCGGAGCAGCGCCTGTCGATCGTGATCGAAACGCTCACGGGCGCGCTGGTCGAGGTGTCTGGTCAACCGGATCTGGTGCTGCTCGACCAGCAACGCCTGATCGACTTCAAGACAACGAAGAGTGTGCCGACCGGCTGGCGCGCATATGTCTGTCCCGAAACCGATCAAGTGATCAGCGAGGGGCCGTATGCCCTGCGCCGCAAATTCGTCGAGTGCCCGCACTGCACGCTGGGCCAGCACGAGGTCAAGGCGATCGAAGTGATCAGCGCGCCGCGCGCGAAAGTGCAGCACGTGCTGCAAGTCAGTCTGTATCGGCTGCTGCTGCAGCGGCACGGCTACCCGGTCGAGACCGCCGAGATCGTCTATCAGGATATGGACACGCAGCGGCGGGTGCCCGTCGATCTGCTGCCGCTTGAAGAAGCAGAACGCTACTTGCGCGAACGGATCACGCTGGCTGTGCAGACTGATCTTCCACCAGTGCTCACTGCGCCAGATGAAATCTGGGAGTGCAGTTTTTGTACGGTGCGTGCAGCGTGTGAAGATCGATCTGCTGGAGCTGCGGTCTGAGCATTCGTCTCTGGCCGTCAACATTGTGGCGGCACAGCGGCGGGGATGAAGCGGCGCACTGCGCCGCGTTAAGCGCCCAGTCAGGGCAAACCACCACTATCTCGCCCATTCGGGCAAAAGAAAAGGAGCCACATGGCTAACACTGCGAAGTCTCAACCGAAGTCCGACAACAAGAAGTTTGATCAACCGCCCGCGAACCTGTTCATGGGCATGGGCCGCCTCGGCCAGGACCCCGTCCTGCGCTACACCGGCGACGGCCGCGCCTGGGTCAAAACTTCGATCGCCATCTTCCAGGGCGAAGACAAAGACCCGATCTGGCTGGACGTCAAGTCTTTCGCCAAACCGTTGGAAAAAGGCGGTTTCGACGAGCGCGTGCCGCTGGCTATCGCCGAGTTGAAGAAGGGCCAGAAGATCAGCGTGCGCGGCAAGCTGTACTGCGATAAGCGTGAGCACAACGGCAAGCAGTACGTTGACTGGGGCCTGGTGCTGTTCAACGCCCCGACCATCGTCGCCGACGTTCCGTCGGGCGCTGATGCGGGCAAGCCCGATGCCGACGCTCCATCGGAAGCGGAAGAAGTTATCGAAGGCGAGCCAGACTAATCCGGTGCCGGTTTGGTAACACCGTATCCCTCGTGTCCACTCGCGAACGGACACCACTGACCTGAGAGAGGCGTCACCTGCGCCTCTCTCTCTTTTCTCCTCGTGCCGTCAATGCTTTTCATTCGTCATACGCCACAGTCCTTCACAAACAACGTGAATGCTTCACAAACTACGTGCAGGCTTGTCGCGTGGGACGGATGCACGTCGTCCCCTGACCGAATTTTCTCCCCGTTGCGGGAAATCACTGGAGGAACCATGGAAGTCTCTCTGTTGTTTCGCAAGAAATCTGCCTTTACCGATGACGGCCTGCCCTGGTTGGCAGGCAGCGAGCGCAGCGCCCACTGGTGCGCGGCGCGCAATACTACCGGCGAAGCCGGCGTCTCGGCTATCTTAATCCGCGCCCTTCTGGCGGCGCTCGAGCACCGCGCCATCCTGGAAGTCCGCTTCGGAAAACTGGACGGGCGGTTCGCGTGTTTCGTCACTTCCGTCAGCAAATCGACCAGTGCGCCGACGCTGTCGGCGCTGGTGGCTGGCGACGCCTGTAGCGGCACGTCCTGGCGGGCCTATCTACCCAATGGCGGTCCGGAAAAGGTGACGTATTACCTCGGCCTGCTGGTGCTCGCCGCCGCGCTGGCGGCCAAGGACGACTACCCTGATCTATTGGATCAGTACGAGCATCTGGTGCAGCTGGCGAAAGGCGGCGTCAAAGAGCCGCTGAAAACCGAACTGTGCCGCGCCAGTGACGAGCTGTATTACGCGCTGCGCTACGAGGGCGGGCCGGTTGACCCAGTCAACGATCGCCTGGGAGGGCTGGAGGTGATCCACAGCGCCAGTTCGCGCAGCCCGCTCACAGCAGCCTACGCGACGGCTATGCCGGCCCCTTACCCGATGGAGGCCTTCTATCAAGCCGATGCCCTCGACACCTATCGCCGCGGTACAGCCGCGCCCGTGGTGAAACCCACACCGGCCGCAAAGCGAGTGAAGAAAGTTGTTCCCGCTCCCCATCCGGCTCCGGCCGAGCCAACCGCCGCGGGTCTGGGCAGTTTTGTCGGCCCGCAGGCGGCGCTGATGTATGCCGGCCTGCAACGCCGCAAAACCGTGCTGTTGGCCGGGCCGACTGGCACCGGCAAGACGCTCGCCGTCGAAGAGGTAGTGCGGCGGATGGCGGATGTCCGCCTGTTCCGCCTGGAGGGCAAGGAGGGCATGCTCGACGTGGACTTCCTGGGCAACATCGTGCCGCGCGCGCAGGAGCGTGTGTGGCAGAACGGGCCGCTGGCGGAGGCTATTCAGGAGGCGCAGTTCGACCCCGTCATCGTCTTCCTGGACGAGATGACGAGGTTTCCGCGCGAGCAGATCAATCTCCTGATCGGCTTTCTCAACCGCAAGTCAGGCGATCTCTGCCGGCAGGAAGGGCTGAACGTCGCCGGCGACGGGCCGTTCTACGTGGCTCGCGTGCCGCAGGACAACAGCCGGGTCTTTGTCTGCCCGTGCGATCACCTGCTAATCGTGGCCGCCGCCAACTTCGGCAAAGACTACGCCGTCTACCCGCTTGATCCCGCTTTGCGCCGCCGCTTCACGATGGTCATTGAGTTCGACTATCCGGCGGCTGAGGCCGAGATTGGGCTGCTGGCGCGCGCTGCCGGCCTCGAACGCCAGCGCGCCGAGGCGCTGGTGGCCGTCGCCATCGAAAGCCGCCGCGTCCACGAAAACGGCGATATGCCGGGGCAGATCGACACCGCCTCGCTGATCGAGTGGGGGCGCAAGTGCGTGGAGTTCAGCGCCCACACCGGCCCGCAGGTGATGGACATGGCCCGCCTGACGTGGGGCGATCTGGTCTGCGGCCGCACCGCCGACGGGCGGCTCGATCGGGGTCACTTCGACGCCCTGAGCGATCACCTGATCGCGCTAGGTAAGTTGCCGAAGGCGTGAGGTGGAAGGATGGAAACACTCACCGCCCCCTGGTGGATCTGGCGCAGCGTGCAGACCCGCCTGACCAAGTGGACGCTGCTGTTGCTCGGCGGCCGGAAGTACACCGTCGAGCTGACGACGAAGATTGAGACCGGCGCGCACTATCCCGATCTCAAACGCATCGAGGTCAATCCCGAAATGTTCGCGCGGGAGAGCGTCGATATGCAGTTCCGCGCCACGCAGGGCCTGCTCCTGCACGAGGCGGGGCACGCCCGCTACACCGCCGCTTGGCCGGATCAGAAAGACAACGTGCTGTGTGAGCTCGTGAATATGCTGGAAGACGCCCGTATTGAAAACTGCATGGGCACGGCTTTTCCCGGCGGCGCGCCCGCGCTGCAACTGCTCGGCGATCTGGTCTACCGCGATCTGCACGGCGGCGAAACGAAGCCGGAATACAAGGCGCTGCTGGCCTGCCTGGCCTGGCGCTGGGCGCACACTCGCTCGAGTGAGCGCGAGATGTTCAAGCGCTTGAAGATGCAGGCGACTGACGGTCTGCCAGCCTCCTCGCTCGAGTTGTGGGCGAAGGTCAGGCCGCTGGTCGAGGCCGCGTGGCACGCGCCGGATACCGGCGAAGTGATTCGCCTCGCGCGCGACATCCTGAAAACGCTGCGCATCCCCGAAAGCAATCCCGCGCGCCGTTTCAAGGGCGTCCAGCGCGACGGCATCCCGGACAAACGGGACGCCGCTGATCCCGCCTGGCCCGCTCCGGACGGCCCGGCCATTGAAGGCCCCGGCCTGGACGGCGCGCCAGCCGAGAGCAAAGAGCATCACTCAGGCACGGGCCGTTCCTGGTCGAGACCGCAGCCCTACATCGGTCTGGAAGACCAGGCCGCGCCGCTGGCGCGCCGCCTCGTAGCCGCCCTGCAGGAACCACGCCCCAACGTCCGCCCCCGGCCTGACGCCACTTCCGGTCGCTACACCTACCGCCTCGAGCAACGCGACTGGGAACGGCCGTTCCAGCGCCGCGCCGAAATTGGCCGCGCCCCGCGCAGCCTGGCGCTGTATCTGCTGGTCGACTGGTCGAGTTCCATGCGGGGCAAGGCCCCCGGCGTGAAACTGGCGTTGATGGCCCTGCGCCTGGCGGCGGAGCAGCTGCGGATTCCGCACGCCGTCACCTTCTTTGGCGCGGGCCGCGACGCCGCACCCCACGAGCGTCTCGAACCGATCGTGTCGTTCAACGATCGGGGCGAGTGGCCCAAGGCGCTGATCGCGGGTTACGAGCCGTCGGCGGGCAACGAGTATCTGTTCGCCGGGCTGGACCTGGCGATCGCCAGCCTGCGGGAGCGCCCCGAGCGCGACAAGATCATCCTGTGCGTGCACGATGGTCAGCCGGTCTGGTCGGGTCGTGAAGGCCGCGACTGGGATCTCTCGATCGCACGGCTGAAGCAGGCCGAGCGGCAGGGCGTGCGCCCGATCGGGCTGTATCTCAACGACGGCCCGGAAGACGCCGAAGAACAGCGCAAGATGCAGCAACTCTTCACGCGCCTGATCGTGACGACGCCCGATCAACTGCCGGAAAAACTGGGCAGCCTGCTGCTCAGCCTCGCTTAACACCGACGCGGGTGGTTGAACCGCCCGCGCCCCACCGGAGGTTCTGATGTTTCGCGTACCGGGCATCGGCGCGCCGGTCCTATGTCCGCGCTGTGGCCGACCGCCTTGTGGGCGTTGGGAAACCCACAAGGGACAACGGGAGTGGTATTGCACCACCACCTGGCGCACCGTCTCGCCGGCGCTGCTCAACGCGCAGGCAAAACGACTGGGCCTGCCCCTGCGCCACCCCTGACTCAACCCTGATGACGCCACTGCGTCGTCCCACGATAGTCGTCGAGCGCACCCCGCTCGACGACTGACGCGGGCCGAGGCTGTATCCATAGGCTCAAAAATCTTTTGACTGGAGGAACTCCCTATGACCGAAGCAACCAACCCGATCGTACAGGCTGTGCATGGCGCGGTTGAAGCTGCTATCGCAGCAACAGCAACCGAACTTTCGCAAGCCGCCGGCTTCGCCGGCCCAGTGGCCGCTGATCAAATCCGCGATCGCGTCGAGCAATTGAAAAACACGATCCGTCAGTATCTGCACTGGACGAGCGCGGCCATCCCGGTGATGAACGCAGCCTGCGCCGTGAGTGCTGATCCGTCGTTACTCCCGGCGTTGCTGGTCACCGTTGATCAGTACCAGGCGCGACCAGTGCAACCGGAGCTTCTGCTAGCATACATCTTGTCCACACCCTCTCCTTGGTTGAACGCGATCGATGAAGCCCTGTCTGCTCTGCAGGTCGGGGACAATCGCTACGCGGCAGAACTCGCCGGACTGGAACGCTTGCGGGCGGAACTGGCGAACGGCGGCGCCCCGGAGATCGATGCCGTGTGGCCCGCGTGGTCCGATGCCACCGAACGAATGTGGGCGTCGTTGCTGGCGCAAGTCGACGCTGAACCTGACCGCGTGACACGCGGCGACGATGATCTACTGAGCGCTGAATCCGAGGTTGTCGACAAGCCACCGGCTGAGATCGAAGTGATCGTCGAGATCGACGCCCACGGTTTGATGAGATGCACACCGCCTGCTGGAGTGCGCGTGCGTGTCTTTGATTGGGCCTGCCAGGATGGTGCGGAGACATATCTCTTCACGTCCGGTGGCGAAATGGAACGCCAACCACTGGCCGCAGATGATGCCGAGAATGACGCGCGGCCTGCACGAACACGCCCGTGAACTCTCGGTCTTCAGCCTGTGCGATCCAGATCACGCCCCGCTGGCCTGCCTGATCATGCCGATCGACCAGATCGCTGACAGTCTGCTCGCGCAGCTTGAAACTCAGGCAGCCCACTACGGCCAGATCATGATCGAGGATCAGGGCACCGATTGGGCGGACACGCCCGCTCACGCGCTGGCCTGGATTGCGCAGACCAATCACCAGCTCGGTCTGGTGCCAACGCGCATCGCCCTTGCACCTTAACCGCTCTGACCGGGGAGCCTGATGGCTCCCCGGAACTTTTCTTAACTCAGGCCATTGCGCCTAAATCACTGGAGGAACTAACCATGACACATCGTATCATAAACCCGACCATCGCCGACCGTTTCATCAACGAAGTGCCGCGCTTCTTCGGCGGCTGGCTGCCCACGCTGCGCGAGATATTTCAGAACGCGTTTCGCGCCGGCGCCACGGAAGTGCGCGTGACGAGCGACGCCACGCAGACCGTCTTGACCATCACCGACAACGGGCGCGGCTGCCCGGAAGTCGAGGCGCTCATGACCATCGGGCGCAGCGACTGGGATGAAACCCGCGTCGTCGAAGCGGCCGGTATGGGCTTCATTAGCGTGTTGAATGGCGCGCTGATCGAACGCGTGGTCGCGCGCTCCGCCAATTGGCGGGCCGAATGGAAGTGCCAACTCAAAGCATTGGCATCGGCCAAAGTCTATGAGGCGGAACCATTCTTTCAGGGTTTCAGCCTCACGCTGACCCTCAAGCAGCAGCACCCGGAACTGGCGGATGACATCCAGCGGGCGCGTACCTTCTATCCTTTCACGGTGACCTTCAACGGGGCCGTTGTCAATGCACCGGAGATCGCGCACGACGTGCTGCTCGAGACGCCGGTCGGACGGGTGCTCTGGAAGCAGGGTAGCTACACCGATCCCGCTTCCTACACCGCCGTCTGGGAATACCGCGATCTGAAGTCGGAAGCGTTCGCGCACGCGTTGCACACGGCGTTCCAGCAGCAGCCGCGTGAAATTCGCGCCGCTTACGATCACTATCCGCAGTTTGTTTGGTTTGTCGATCCGGCCTGCGGCGTCACACCCAAACTGCCGGACCGCAACGATCTGCAGGATGACGCCCATCTCGCAGCGGCGGCGCAGATCATCGCGCAGGCCTGCTGCGATCATGTATTGGCGTTGGTGAAGGCGTATGCCGACACGCTGCCGGATGTGGTTGAGGCCAAGAGCGTGAAGGGCCTCACCCACTATCTCGACCGAAACACCGTGCTGAGCATCCTGCGCTATCACCTAAGTTGGTCGCGCTTTGATGTCGACGACTTCCGCACCGCCACGATCCAGTGGGAGAACTGCGAGGACGGGCCGGGCACTTACCCGTCCCTGGATCTCGAGGACCGTTACGACCTGCTGGTGCGGAACACGCGCGCCGCGGCCGTCCGCTGGCTGGACGCGCCCACGCTGGGTAACTGGCTGGCGCTGAACGATCAGACGCGCGGTCTGCGGGTGGTCACCAACGACGATGACGTCTCGCCGCTCAACACCGTCAAAATCGTCGGGCAGAAGCGCAAACCTGGCAGTCGGGTGGCTAACGCCAGACGAATCACTTGGAGCGGCGTAGATCTGCCGTTCTATCTCAATCCGCGGGCCAGCATCTCCCAAGATAACGGTCAACCGTTGATCATCCTCGTGGGCGATGCGCGGCAGATGCTGCAGACGTACCGCACTTACGCCGAGACCTTCCGCGGCTGGCTGCTGCACATCGCCGACGAAGACGGCTGCCTCTCGGAGTGGTGCGCGGAAGAATTCGACGAATGGTCGGCGGACGATTGCCTCATCGATGACACGCTGCAGGGGGACATTCTGGAGTATGGCTCGCGTGCCCTGCAACAGGCGCAGCAGCGCGAGGTATCTGCGCGCACTGTGTTGGAGGGACTGCATGCCGCACAGCGCAAACTCAGCGACATCAATGGCGACCTCAAAGTGAGTCAAGAGATCGATCGACTTCTGCCGAGTCTGAAGAAACAGATCGCCGCCGCCATCCAGCAGGTTCAGACCGAACAGCAGCGCCTGGCCGCGCTGATCGAGAAACAAACCGGCGCGGAGGTAGATCATGCCGCTCATTGATCCCCGCCACTGCTGGCTGGTCTTGGTGGAAACACCGGACGGTTCTCAGGCGGTCGCTATGTCGCCGGCAGAAACCTTTGACCTCGACGCCGCGGCTGATCTGCGGGCGCAGATCGGGGAAGCAGCCGTCGTTTCGTTTATCGGTGACGATGCGATCGCCTACTGCGAATCGGCCCGTGACCTTCAAGCCTGCCTGGCCGAGTGGGTCGAGATTGATCTGAGCGATCCGCTGATCGTGACGACGAACGTGAACGATCTCGATCAGACTAATCCGGGTGTGGTGACGCGCACAGATTTGCTCGCTACCCTGCACGAAGTCCGCGCAGCCGTCGATGACGCCGGCAGCGTCGTCGATCCCGGCGAAGACGAAGAAGTCGCTTACGAACACGAGCTGCGCCGCCTGGACACACTGGTCAAGCGCCTGACTGCTGGCGCTGAGCTCGTGGAGTAAATCCACCGCAACGACACCGACCGTTCAGCATCGCTGAGCGGAGACCGAAAACACTATCCGGCGAGTCCACCGACTTGCCGGATTTACTTTTGCACTGGAGGAACCGTGAACCAACACAACCTTGGCGTCAAACGCCTGCACGTTCTGCGCGGTGCGCAGGGATCTGTGATCGTCGTCTTTAGCCAATTCCCGGCCATGACGGCGGCTGCCAAACGCAAAGTGCTGTCTGCTGCGCGCCAGGCCGGATTGCAGGAGCCGGTCTATCTGGCCGCCACCTGTCCCATTCAGTCGCCGCAGGTCTTGCAGCAACTGGGCCTGCCGGCACTGACACCGTTCGTCGTAGGCGGAGTGACTTTCGGGCCCATGCCCGACGGGAAACCGAGCGGTGGCTTTCTGGAAATCGGCGACTGCGCGCCAGGCGAAGACACTTATCCGTGGGAGGGCAACGTCGAACTCCTGCTGGGTAGCGATCAGCGGGTGTACGCGCTGGTGGCCGAGACTGTCGACGCGCTACCGCTGCTGGATGATGAAGGCCGCGCGGTCTCGAAGGAGGACGACAATGCCTGATCAACTCCTCGTGATCGACGCAGCGCAGACTGCGGCCCATTTCTACTGCGGCGTCATCCTCAACGCCAATCGCGCGGTACGCGCTGCGCCGATCGTGTGCTATCTGTTGCACTGGTCACGCGCTCAGATCGAGCAATATGGCCGCACACGCGGCTGGCGTTGCGAGGTGCTTGATCTAGCGGAGTTATCACATGAACCACATACACAACGATCAGACCCTCCCGCTTACCGTTGAGCAGCGCCGCTATCTCAGCGGCCCCATCGTTTTGCACAATCCCGGTTGGGCCGACTGCGTGCCCGACTGGCTCATCACCGCGATCCCGGCCGCTCGCCTAGAACAGGTGACAGACGAGACCGTCGGTAAAATCGAATGTAACCTGGCCACCCTCGAAGAGGTGTGCGCCTACCTGTTTACCGCGTCGCTGGCTTTCCCGTTGGATGGCGACCATACCGCGATCTACCTCTGGGCCATCGCACAGGTGTTAGCCCGTCAGGGTCGCGCGGTTTCAGTCGCGGCGGTCTTTGAGATGTTGGGGATGATGGAGCCTCGCACGTTCTCGGTTTATCAGGAGTGTGAGATACTCCGACGGTTGCAGCGCGATCTGCGGCGCAGTGTAGCGCGCCACAAGTCATCCACGCAAGCCAGTGAGCGTGTGCTACCGACATGACAGACGCATCCACCAGCACGTGACCACGAACTGCGGAGCATACAAAGACCCTGGGCAATGCCCAGGGTCTTTTGGCTCCTGAGTAAATTTAACTACCAAAACTCATTAGGCGTTGATTGTTGATGCAATCACAACCGCTGTTTGCGTGTGTGGGCACGGCACGACACTAGAATCGAACCTAATTCATCTACAAACACATGTATTCAGAATTAGACAGGAAATTCTAGTGGCTTAATGTTGCTTAGACATAGGTTTAGAGATGGGCAAATTAACTGAACTTTGTCTTTAGGCAGAAATCTTCAGCCGAGGATCACCTTACACATTGCGCATATCAGATTTCTGGTTATGTTCTCACTCAATTGTTCCAGGTGCATCAGGCCCTATATGCAAATGTTGATCATAGGTTCAATTTTTGTACGCCGAATACACTCTTGTTGATCTGGCTGATAATGAATTGGCCAGTGGGCTACTGAGTTGAAGACGTATGACCTTAATTTGCCTTGAAATCATGGATACATTATGCGCCATGTACCGCTGGATACTGTTCCAGCATGCAGATAAGTCGAAGTGGCTGAACCACTTGCCAGCGCGCGCACCCCTGTTGACGGTAACCCTAGACTATAGGCTGTGAGCGGACCACCGTTGGCGCTGCGATAAACGCCACTGAATTCAACGCCTGCGTAGACGATCTGAGTATCGCGGGGATTAATCAAGACCGAGAACACGCGGCCAGTATCTGACAACGACGGTATTAGTTTCCATGTCGTCCCGCCATTATCTGAACGGTATAAGCCGGTCTCGGTTGCCGCAAAAACCGTGGACGGCGCAATCGCGACCACGGCAAACACATTTGCTGTAGCAGACAAATCACCGCCATGTAACGCTGTCGCGATGTTGTTCTTCAGGCTATACACGCCCATACCAAATGTCGCCACGTACACTGTATTGTCCGCCCCCAGCGATAAGCCCATCACCGCAGTGTTGGAGATGGCCATATGCGACCAGTTTGTGCCGCCATCCATCGAGACATATACACCCAATGTGTCGGTTCCGGCATAAACCACTTGCGGATTTGAGGGATCTACTAGAACAGAGTACCCATACGGTTCACCCAAGCCCGAATTGACAGCTTGCCAGGTTTTGCCGCCGTCAATCGTTTTCATCATGCCCTGCCCCCACGCAAACGCATACGCTTCATTACAATTCGTCGGATTTACAGCCACGCCACGGACGAGTACATTGCTGAGACTGCTCTGCGTCCATGAAGCGCCCGCATTCATCGTGGCGTATACGCCCGCCGTTCGGGTACCAGCATAAAGTCGTTGAGAGTCAGTCGCGCAGACTGCTAATTGATAAATAGTCTGGGGCGCAATGTCCCCTGATCCTTGCGTCCAGAGCGGCGAAGTAGGTGTAGATAGTGGCGACGGATCTAAAGTTCGCACCAGCTGCGCGTTCTGTAAATTGCTGTAGGACTCTGAGGAGTTTGCTAAGAAAGCACCCAAGCCTGGACTGCTGTCAACAAGTCGTCTCACAGCACTCGCAATTTGCACAAAGCTAATAAACTGAGAGCGAAATGGTTGTGATGCTGCGGGCGTCGGCAGCGATTTTGGCTGGTCAGTCGCTATCGGAATCGGTACTAGAGAATCGTTAGTCGTTGCTTCTATCGTCGGCGCAATGGTCGTGCCAGAAACACTTGCGGTCACAACAGGCTTGGAGTTAGCTTCGCCAGTCGCCACTGGTATCAATGTCCCACCAAATTGTGGCGTGACAAGTGGGCTACTGGCTGTAGGCAACTGAGTAGGCGTAAGGATTGCAGTTGTGCCAGAGTCGGGCTCACCGGGCCTAGCTATGGAAACTTTGCGGGCCGCCGCAATTGCTGCATCGAGGTCGCTTAACACATCGGGATAAATGGGCGCTGGCTGTTCCAGCCGAATCTGCGCCCGCTCAAAGTGGAGCGATGGATTGTTATCGTCCACGTTCGCCTGAATTGCTTTGCCATACTCTGCCACTGCTTCGCTTGGTCGATTCTGTCTGGCCGCTATTCGTGCTTGTAGCCAGTAATCGATTTCGTTGTACAAACGCGGCGCATCTGCAACTCGGGCTCCAATTTTTTGCAGTGCGTCACGCATCGCTGTCAACAAAACATCGTTTTCACCGCTCTTGTCCACATCCGCCAACGCAGTGTATAACCCTTTAATCACCCTTACCACCCGATCATCATCCACCTGGAGCAAAGCCAATTGATCTTGTTGGCTGTCGAGGTCGAAAAACAATCGACGCGCTGTATCGTCAAAGTCTGAATCAGTGAGCAGGCCCTGCAAATCGAATAGTTGCGCTAGGCGATCGAGACGCTCCACAGGGGTATTGGCCTGCGCGAACTCGAGCTGCAGTTGTTCAGACTGATGCTGTACGTTCGAATTGTATAACAACACAAAGCCAGCCAGCCCCACTATTAATGCGGCGAGCGCAATGGCCGCATAAGTTACCAAGCGATTGTTGTCACGTGGTATATTCGCTGTGATCCACTTCTCATCAAACACACTACGATAAATTACGTTATGAACCCGCAGATTTCTTTCATCGGTGGTGACTAAGCCTGCCAGTTTGAGTTGGTTTTGCAGCATCGATTGTTCATCGTTAGCCACTGGCCAATTCGCACGCACTTTGCCGTACAGCTTGAGCAGCTCTCGGCGGCGCGGATGCTTTAGTATGCGATCTTGCACAAACTGCAAATTTTGCTCACGATTGGTCTGATCTGACAAAAACAGATCGGTCACAACTTGATCGACTTCGAGCGGCGTCCATGGCTCCATGCGTTTTTGATCAACCACCTCACGGCATAGCCTTTGCGTTAGGTACGGATGGCCGTTAGTCCATTCACAAATGCGATCGAGAATCGGTTTGCCCTGACCGGGATACACCGCATCTAGCCCTTGCTCTAGCACCGTTGCATCTGTCCGATCAAAATCGCGTAATAGGATACCCTGGCCGATGTTGAATGGCGTGCGAGTGCGATCCCTAATCAGATCAGCCGGCGCAGCAACGCCGAGGAAAATGAAGGTCAGCCGCTTGAATTGGGCGTCGTCGGCGCGCTCGTTATAAATTGCGCGCACGGCGGCAAAGAAATCGTCGGCAAACGGCAGTCCCAGGGTAGAATCGATCTCATCGACAAAGATAACGATCTGATCACTAATCTCCGTTAGAACAACATCGCGCAGAAAACTTCTAAAACGTAGCACGGCGCCCAGCGTGGCATGTGCGTGCCACCAGGCTTCAACATCCTGAGCCAGGCCCAACTTATCGGCCAATACGCTCAAGAAGTCCAGATACCATGTGTCCTCCACACTGCGCCCAATCCCGGTCAAGTCGACGATGGCTGTGCGGATACCCTGATCTTTCAAGCGGCCAGCCGTCCGTACCATCAAACTCGACTTGCCCATCTGACGCGTAGTGAGCACGTAGCAAAATTCACCAGCCGAGGCAGCAGTGAATAGCTGCTCATCGGCCGGGCGGCTAACATATGATGGAGCGCTGGCCGGCAGCGTGCCGCCTGCCACAAAAAAATCAGTAGACGCAGTTCGTGGGTTGAGAGTCATAACAGCTTGCCCCTGAAGTAAGACTCGTAGAGGCCACAGCGACACGTGCAATGGGCGGCACTGCCTTTCACTAGACCAGCCTTCAGCAAACGGAAGAAAGCCAATTCATCCGAGCAGCGGCACGTTTTGACAATCTCTTTCAGTGCCTGCCTGAGCTCAGGCTTGTCACGGATGCCCCAGTATTGATGCCGCAGATGATCACTGAAAGGCCCTTCATCGGTTGGCGCGTCGAGCATGAGCTGGGCCCAGCTCATGCTTTCGGCGGCCAGCGCATACAACGCCCGACGCGTGAGATAAGGATGTCCTTGTAGCAAATTCATCAGGGCTGGCAAGTTGGCCGCCGCCACTGGCGTACCGTGCCGCGTGTTAAGGTCGCGCACCTGTTCGATCGTGAAATCGCTCAATTCCAGGTGCAGCCCTACATTGAATGGCGATTGATTCACATCGGGGATAAGCAGATATGGTTCGGTCGAGATCACCAATACCATGCTGAATTTATCCCATTCCGGGCTGGTCGCGCGCCGATTATGCCAGGAACGCAACAGGCCGAAGAAGTCGGTGTAGAAGCTGGTCTTTAACAGGCCATCCGCTTCGTCGATCGCCAGGATCAGTGACTTGTCCAAACCCGGCAGAACCTGTTTCTCCAAGAATCGCTGAAGTCTAACTGCTGTACTTCGTTTACCTTGCCACGCCTGATCGAGCAGTGCCTCGTCGAGGCCCAACTCGTCAGAGATCGCTTCGGCCAAGCTGCGCAGGAACACATCCATCGAGGCCAAACGCTCGCGGCCAATGCCCTGCACGTCGAAGAACACCACAGCATGACCTTGCAAGCGCGCCGTGTAAATGTTATGCATCAAT
>Ga0182021_10005822_pt1 | contig 14657 bp, 15 predicted proteins | sample 612E3MmetaG_FD_120493 | JGI IMG/M metagenome (GOLD analysis project Ga0182021, IMG submission 120493) | Permafrost microbial communities from Stordalen Mire, Sweden - 612E3M metaG (Illumina Assembly) | ecosystem: Environmental > Terrestrial > Soil > Wetlands > Permafrost | place: Sweden... | reverse complement strand
TCCGACTAGCTCCACTCTCAACTTCCCCAAGGGCGACGATCGAGCCAACGGCGTGACGGTGGCCATAGGTTCCGGCGGCACCCTCTCGATCACCTACGTCGCTCCGAGTACCGGTCCGACCGCACATGTGATCTTCGATGTCACCGGCTACTTCGTGCCATAAGGTGACGGGCCTGTCGTTAGGTCGCCTGAAGGAGAAGGCACGCCGGCTGACGAGGCCGTCTGAGGTTTCTCAATCTCGACTGAGGCGGTTCCGCCGAGAGATGAGCCGGCACCCACTTGTGGCCTTGCCCACTGAGGCTCCGGGGTCGATCGCAGTCGTAGTCCCGTGCTTCGGGCATGCGCTCTATTTGCCCGACTTGCTCGACAGTATCGTTGCCCAGACTCGGCGGCCGGACGAAGTCATCATGGTCGACGACGACTCGCCGGACAAAACCAACGAGATACTCAGAGCCTTTGTTGCTACTCAAGGAGAGCGGGGCAACGGTCGGGCCGTTCTTCTCGAGAACGACCGGAACGTGGGTCAGGCCGCCAGCCTCAACCGGGCGATCTCGGCCGCGTCGAGCCAGCTGATCATGATCGCCAATGACGACGACTATCTGATGCATGACGCGGTCGAGTCGATGCTGGCCCGATTCAGCCAGAACCGCGGCGTGGCCCTGATGGGAGCCCACAGCATCCACTTCGCAGGTCGAGAGGCGTTGGCGGCGGCGCCGAAGCTCAGCACTTCCTATGGGCCCCCGGAACGGCCTCTAGTCATCCATTTGCCCGGGGATGTCCCACGGTACCGGCGCTACAACGACCTGAACATGACACACTCCGGATCGTGCTTCTGGAAGACAGCCTGGGAGGCAGTCGGCGGATACAGTGTCGCCAAAGAGGATCGCGTTGTGCCTTTCTCCGATCGGGACTTCCAGCTGCGGGTGAACACTTTGTGGCCCGTGGCGGTAGCGTACGAGACGCCCATCGCGTTCTGGCGAACCGATGCCAGCGTGGACGGGGGCGTCAATTCCTGACGGCTCGGCCTGCTGGCGTGATCGGGCGCGGAACGCGCGCGACTGCAGAGGTTTCTGCGACAATCACGTAATGAGCGAGTCAAGAGCAACCTCCGCCAGGGCATCTCGGAGTCGGCAGGCAAACTCGGCTGCCACCACAAAGGGCCGCCGGCATGTGGGCGGATTCTGGGCCAGCCGCCGCGTGATGGTCACGGGCGGAGCTGGCTTCGTAGGATCTTCAGTCGTCAAGCGACTCGGTGACGCCGGGGCGACCCAGGTATTCGTACCCCGCTCGCAGGACTACGACCTCCGCACGATCGTAGACATCAACCGCGCCCTCACCGACGGCCGGCCCGATTTGATCATCCATCTCGCTGCCGTCGTGGGTGGGATCGGGGCCAACCGCGAAAACCCGGGTCGATTCTTCTACGACAACGCCATCATGGGCATCCAGCTGATGGAGCAGGCCCGACTTGCGGGCGTCTCCAAGTTCGTTGGCATTGGCACCGTGTGCTCGTACCCGAAGTTCACGCCAGTGCCGTTTCACGAGGATGGCCTCTGGAACGGATACCCCGAGGAAACCAACGCCCCCTACGGCCTTGCTAAGAAGATGCTCCTAGTCCAGGGTCAGGCCTACCGTGCGCAGTACGGATTCAATGCAATTCACTTGCTACCGGTCAACCTCTACGGTCCCGGGGACAACTTCGATCCTGCCAGCTCGCACGTCATCCCCGCCCTGATCCGCAAATGCCTAGAGGCTCGCGACCGAGGCGACTCGCATATCGACGTGTGGGGAACCGGCGCGGCATCTCGAGAATTCCTGTACGTAGACGATGCGGCCGATGGGATCGTCCTAGCCGCCGAGCGATACGACGACGGCGATCCGGTCAACCTCGGTGTCGGAGCCGAGATCACGATTCGCGATCTCGTCGAACTCATTGCTCGACTGACTCGATACGGGGGTGAGTTGCGCTGGGACCACACCAAGCCGGACGGCCAACCTCGTCGAGCCCTGGACACCACCCGCGCTCGCGAGCGCTTTGGGTTTGCGGCGGGAACGTCGTTCGAGGACGGCCTGCGGCGCACCATCGATTGGTACGAGGCCAAGAGAGCCGCAGGCGGGCAATAGCGGAGACTCGGCTGGTGCGACGCCCTCGTAGACCGTGGTCGCGAGCCCAACCCAGCCTATCCGCCAGGGGTCAGAACTTGGACGTCAAGCCCGACAGCTACTACCAGGGAACACGCGACGAGATGCTGCGATTCATGCCGGACGACGAAGCCACGGTGCTGGAGATTGGGTGTGGCGAGGGCATTTCGGCCGTCGGCTTAAGGACGGCAGGGCGCGCGAGGTTTGGGGGGTCGAACTGCTTGAGCCCGTGGCGAGGCAGGCGCAGCGAGTCCTGGACAAGGTGCTCATCGGCGACATCGCCGACTTGATCGACCAGCTTCCGGACGGCTACTTCGACCTCGTGATCTGCGACGATGTCCTCGAACACATGGTCGACCCGTTCAAGGTCCTGGCCATTCTCAAGACCAAGATCAGCGAAGGGGGGTCGTGGTTAGCTCCATCCCGAATATCCGCTACTACCACACCTTTCACTACATACTCGTTCACGAGCAATGCGAGTACGAGGAGCCTGGCGCCCTGGACAGAACCCACCTCCGCTTCTCACCAAGAAGAGCATCCGGAATATGTACGAACGGCCGGGTTACGAGGTGTTGCTCCACGAGGGCACCAATCGGATGCCGGACCCGCCGAAGGTCTATCGCCTCGCCAACGCGCTTCTGCGGGGCAAGCTGAGCGACATGATGTGCGTTCAGTTCGTCACGATCGCTCGACCGGCTGCGGGCGTACCGGACACGCCGGCCGTGGACCAGGCTTAGGCGTCCACCCGAGCCTCAGGAATTGATGCCGACGTCAACGCTGGAACCTCTCGCCACAGAGAAGAGGTAGTCTCGGAGGCGGTTGGCGGATACCGAGTAGACAAGGCGGAGCCGGTCGTGCCGTTCTCGGATCGGGACTTCGAACTCCGCGTCAATGCCGTCTGGCCTGTCCGGGTGGCCTACGAGACGCCGTTCATTGAGGACACGATCCGTAAGTGCGTCATGTTCAGGTCGTTGTAGCGCCTGTACCGCGCGCACGACTTCCGGTCGTTGAACCGCCCTGGCTTTGATGGCCACTCTGGCCTGCCACTCCTTCTCTTGGATAATGAAGCCTTGCCACAAGCAGTCTCATCGATACCCGCCTGGACTGGGAGAGCGCGCCACACGGAAGGTCTTCGAGACCATCGAGCAGACCGGCGAGCGCACGAGCCGTCACCCGGATCGCCCGCCAGCTCGGCATCGGGGTCGAGTCCCTGCGCCAATGGTCCGCAGGCCGCTGAAACCGACGCCGGGGCCTCCGGGGGCAGATTCGGCAGGGGGCCGGCGGTCCATGTCCGCGAGGAACTGCTTCAGCCGAGGCTCAGAGACCCTCGGCGGCTTGAAGGTCGATCGAACCCGCCCGACCAAACGCGTCGGCACCAGGCCTCGAGAACGAACCAGCCGAGAACTCATGATCAAAATGGTAGCAACCGGCGGATCGGTGGCAGCGCACGCCCAGCCTCTGAACCCGGTGGTCCAGTACAATGCCAGCCACCGAAGGGCTGTGGTTTGCCAGGCCTGACGCGACCCCTGGAGACCGACAACGACCGTGCACGACCGCCCCCACCAATGAGCGACCTGCTCTCGGCAGCCCCCCTCGAACCCGGGCGCTCGGTGCTCGAGCGCGTGGCTCGATACCGGCGGCTACTCCGCATCCGGCCGTTCGACACCACGACGCCCGAGGGTCGATCCGCCGAACGCTACCGTCGGATAGCCTGGTCGACGGCCCTGTCTACCGTCGCTCGCGTGGTTGGCCTGGCGACGGGGTTCATCTCGGTACCACTTGTGGGCGGCTACCTCGGAAAAGACCAGTACGGGATCTGGCTCCAAATGAGTTCGTTTCTCGCGGCCTTGGGACCGCTGGACCTGGGCATCGGCCTCGGATTGCTTACCGTGGTCTCAGATGCCTACGGCCGCAACGACAGGGAGGCCGCTCGTCGGGCCATCTCGACGGCCGCGGCAATGCTGAGCTTGATCGCCGCCCTGATCCTGGTCGTCTTCGGCATCGCCTACTTCATGATTCCTTGGGCACGCGTCTTCAACGTGACCACCCCGATCGCGATTTCCGAGGCCGGCCCTGCGGCGGCGGTCCTATTTGGAGCCTTCGCCCTCGGCCTTCCTCTCGGGATCGTGGGTCAAGTGCAGCTGGCCCATCAGAGCGGCTACATCTCGAGCGCCTGGGCGATACTCGGCAACGTGGGTTCGTTCATCGCACTGATTGTGATCATTGCCTTCCACGGCAGCTTGCCGCTTCTCGTCCTGGCCCTCACATGCGTCGGCCTCATAGCGGCCGCTCTCAACGGTTGGTTCCTATTCCGACGACAGCGTCGCTGGCTGATGCCACGGCTGCATGACGTGGACCTCCGCACCGCCCGCCCGCTCCTCAAGATTGGCTCTCTCTTCCTCGTCCTTCAGATCGCCGGCCTGGCGGCTTACTCGCTCGACAACGTCGTGATCGCCCAGATCATGGGGGCCGGCGCTGTGCAGGAATACGCGGTCCCGACGAAGTTGTTCATTCTGGCGCCAACCCTGCTTTCGTTCGTACTGGTGCCACTGTGGCCCGCTTACCGCGAGTCGATGGCCCGGGGAGATGGCGCTTGGGTAAGGCGCACCCTCCGCCGATCGATTATTCTGGCGGCCCTCGTGAATATCCCCAGCTCGGTGGTCTTGGTCCTCGCCGGGCCCTTCTTGCTCCAAATTTGGGTCCCGGCACTCCACCTCCAGCCAACGATGCTTCTGATGCTGGGTCTTGGGACATGGACGATCATGAACACCCTCAACGGACCGTTTGCCATGCTTCTCAACGGTGCGAACATCATCGGCTTCCAGGCCACCTGCTCAGTGCTGATGGCCATAGCCAACGTGGCCATTTCGATCTACCTTGTGCAACGGATTGGCGTCTCGGGAGCCGTCTACGGCAGCGTGATCTCGCAGCTCGTCTTCGTTCTCATCCCCGAAGTCTGGTATGTGCGACGTTTGCTGAGACAACTGCCGAACAGCCAAGTAAGGCCCACGCAGTAGCGTGACGGCCACGGCAGCTCCCAACGGGCCGGTCAACAACCAGGCCGTTCGGATACACCTGGTGTACCCCCACGGCAATCGCATCTCCACGCCCGACGCCATCGGGCGTGAGCTTGGGCGACGTCTGGAGACCCGGTACAAGGTCATGTACCACGATTGGTCGGAGCGTGACGCCATCGTGCCCGAACCAGGCGACGTGCTCTTGGGCCACCCGCACCCGGATCCGAACACGGTCTTTCGTCTCTCGGTACAACTCGATGGCTGGCAGCGCCGGCTCATGATGTTGCCGTTCAATCATCGAGACCTGCGGCAGGTCGCCTTCACGAGATCGATCGTGCCCAAGTGCGACCTCTTCCTGGCAATCACGGGTCCCCACTGGTTCCAGACGCTCGAGAACTCACGGTGTTCGCATTGGGCCCCGAAGATGATTCATCTCGATCTGGCCATCGATCGGCACGACTACCCTCCCATGAAGACGTCATTCGGGGCCCCGGGCAAGCGCAAGGTGGTCTACGTCGGACACACGTATGAATACAAGAACACGTCGTACCTGTCGGAGATAGCGGCCCTGGTGCCAGGCGCAGAATTCGCCTGGATCGGCTACGGCCCTCGGACGATCCCCGGCCTGACGCCGTTAGGCATCGTCGAATTCGACACCGTGGCCGGTCGCGACCTGGTTTCCGGTTTTGATTTCATGCTGACCGTCGGGAAAGCAGACGCCAATCCAACGACGATCCTCGAGGCCATGGCGTGGGGCCTCATTCCGGTCTGCACGCCAACCAGCGGTTACGAGGGCATGAGTGGCATCGCGAACGTTCCGCTCGGCGACGCACCGGCAGCTGCTGCCATCCTGCGCGGCCTTCTCGCCGCGGACGATTCCGAACTCCTTGCGATTCAGTCCGAAAATTGGCGACAACTCGACCGGCACTACACCTGGGATCGGTTCGCGGCCCAGGTCATGGACGCCATCGAATCCGCCGAATCGCCGCCACTCCTGCATGAGCCCTTGGGGCGTCGGCTGGCGTTCGCCTTCTACGACCTCACCTCGGCTTACGGTCGATGGGGGAGGCTGGCATCGAAGGCCAGTCGGCGGTGGCATCGCCTCAGGGACGCCCGGACCTTGGGCCGGCGTCGCCGTGGAGTCAGCGGGAATGGCTGAGGCGCCTCGCCCGCTTACCGTGTGCCTGGACGCACGGCTGGTCAGTGGCCAGCGGGGCGGTGTCGAGCAGGTGATCATCGGTCTGGCCAGCGCCCTGTCACGCCTTGACAATGGCGACGAACGATACCTCTTCCTCGCGGATCCGGGCCACACCGCCTGGCTGGAACCGTACGTCTCCGGTCCGTGCTCGATCCTCATCTCGGCCGGAGAGACAGCAGAGCCCGTCAAGCCGAAGGGCCTGCGAGCAGCTTCTCGGATGCTCGTCCTGGCGACGGTTCCTGGGAGGCTCCGTGCGGCAATTCGCCGCAGGATACGTCCCTATAGCCTGCCCGAGTCGGACGGATCGATTGAGCGGGCCGGGGTCGATGTCATGCACTTCCCAATGCAGGTCGGCTTCCGGACGGAGGTGCCGACGATCTACACGCCTCACGATCTGCAGCACGTCCACCTGCCCCAATTCTTCTCCTCGTTCGACTTCGCAGAGCGAGAGGCGCGATACAGAACGCTGTGTGAGCGCGCATCGATAGTGACCGTGATGAGTACGTGGGCGCGGAACGATATCGTCGCCAGGTATGGCCTGGCGCCCGAGAAGGTGTGGGTAGTACCCGGGGCTGCCCCGATCGACGCCTACAGGCCCCCGACGGACGACGAACTCACGGCGATCCGGAATCGCCTCGCGCTGCCCGGACGGTTCGCTCTCTACCCCGCCAAGGCCTGGCCGCACAAGAACCACCTCCGTCTCGTTGCAGCCACGAAGCTCCTTCGCGAACGGGGCGTGGACGTTCCCCTGGTCTTGACCGGCGACCAGGACGGCGGCGAGGTGGCCGTCCTCGCCGAGGCCGAAGCCCTGGGAGTGGCCGACCTGGTCCGTTTCGTCGGCTTCGTCACGCCAGAAGAACTCGTGGCGCTCTATCGAATGGCCACCATGATGGTATTTCCGTCGCTGTTCGAAGGCTGGGGACTGCCGGTGGTTGAAGCCATGTCGGCGGGACTGCCGGTTGCGTGCTCGAACGTGACTTGCCTGCCGGCGGTTACGGCCAGCGCGGCTGAGTTGTTCGATCCAAGGGACACAACGGTTATGGCCGCCGCTATCGCGGGGGTCTGGGGCGACGAGGGCCTGCGCGCGCGACTCGTCTCGGATGGCCGAGCCCGAGCCGCCTGTTTCTCCTGGGACCGCACCGCGCGGACCTTCCGGGCCCGCTACCGACTGCTCGGCAGCCGCGCTGTTTCGGCCGAAGACCGAGCCCTGCTCGACGCGCCGCCGATCACTTGATACGGAGCGCCAAGTAGGCGCCGCCAAGTAGGCTCGGGTCCTTTCCTAACGACCGAGCAACACGCGTCTAGCCAGATTCCGAAACGGCCGCGTCAACCGCGACTGCACCGGCCGGACGTAGCCGATGCGGATCATCACAACGGCTGCCCTGCTTCGTAAGGAGGCGCCGTGACGTCGTTGGATCCTCAGGGCCTCGCGGGCGGTAGCCGCTGCCCTCGCCGTTGACTTGGCGGCCGGATGCACACGAAAGCGAGCCAGCACCTCGGTTGGAAGGGCGTGGGTCGGGCCAGCCCCGGCCAGATTGAGCCACAGATCGAGATCCATGGCCAGGTCGTAGCGGCGATCGAGACCTCCCACGCGGCGGTAGGCCTCGGCCGAGAAGAATGTAGCTGGCTGTGCAGGTACGGCTGGGAGGTCAAGCAAACCCTCGAGCGTCACCAACGGCGGCACGGGGATGGCCCCGGTGATGGCACCGGTGCTATCGATGATCAGGCAAGCCGCCGTCACCATAACCAGCTTCGGATTGGCCGTGTAGATCTCGACGACGCGCCGAAGAGCCCCCGGTTCGAGGAGGTCGTCGGCATTCAGCCAGGCGAAGATCTCACCTGTGGCCCTGGCGAACCCACTGGCGAGTGCGTCCGTTTGACCGTCATCGGGCCCAAAGATCGGCTCATAGCCAAGAGACGTGTGCTCTCGCAACCACTCGGCGCTGCCGTCCGTCGACCCCCCGTCGTATACGAGATGCTCGACTTCGGCATCGGCTCGCTGTTGAGCAACCGAGAGGATGCTCTCAGGCAGCCAGGGCATCCCGTTGAACACGGGAGTGACGGCCGTGACCTTCACTCAGCCTCCGTTGCAGTCAACCCTCGAGTCCCGCGCGACGGGGCGAGCGTAGCATGGAGGTACCGGGTCGGTCACGGGCGACCGTGCGACGTTACGGCGGCGTCGAAGACCTTGACCAGGGCGGCCAGCGACACGTCGCGGCGGTATGTCTCGCGTACCCGTTTCGAGCACGCTGCTCCCATGGCCAATCGCTTCTGAGGTGACTCAGCGAGATCCACGATCGCCTCGGCCATTAGGTGGGGCGACATCTCCGGGATCACGACTCCAGCTTCGCCAACCTCCTCGGCCGGGCCGCCCGTGGGTGCGAAGCAGATGACGGGAGCGCTCATGGACATTGCTTCCAATACGACCAGGGGGAACGAGTCCTCCCAGGACGTCATGGCGAACATGTCGAAACGGGCGAAATGGTCGTGGATCTGGCCGGCCGTCGGGACCAACTCGACGACGCCGTCCAGCCCCAACCTGGAGATCATGGCTCGAAATTGGAGGCCCGCTTCGTTGTCTCTGTAGCCGACCCATACGAAGCGCAGTCGATCTGGGCCGAGCCGGTCGACAGCTTCACGTGCAGCCAATAGCCAGAGATCGATCCCTTTTGTCCAACTTGGCATCCCGGCGCCACCTACGGTCAAGGGGGACCGATCAGTGGCTCTCGACATCGGGGACACGTCCAGAAAGGGCGGCAGCAGATATGGCGTGACCACTGTGACGGCGTCCGAGGGAACCCCTAGTTGGTGGACAAGATCGTGCGCAACCGCGGCCGAATCTGCGGCATACAGAGCAGGCACGGAGATAAGCAGGTCTTGAAAGTCGCGCTGATAGGACGCTAGCGCCGATCCCAGTTCGTGGACGTGGAGCACTACGGGGGCGTCACCGAGCCGGAGCATTCGGACCAACGGCAAGGCCGCCGCACTGGAGACGTAGACAAGGTCGGGCTTCCAGCGACGGATCTTGGCTGCTTCTTGGAGGGCCCTGATTCGGGCGCTGATTCCTGCCAGCATTTCGTGAAAGACCGCGTGATCTTTTGCCAGTCGCCGTGGAAATGCACGTTCGAGATAGGAATGACGCAGCACCACTGTCGGACCCAGGCGCCTGGCCGCATCGACGAGCGGTCCACCCTTCATTGACGCGATTCGGACCGACGCTTCCGGTCGTATGGATTCGAGGATATCGAGCGTCAGCCGGGGCGCGCCCGTAAGAGACAGGTCACCGAGCAGAACCAAAATGCGCGAGGCCTTCACCGCGACTCCTTGCGAACTACCAAAGCTGCGGCGCTGCGGCGCTGCGGGGTTGGGCTCCAGCCGCAGCCGCGGAAGGCAAGCCATGCCCGCGTCGCAACCCGACATACAAGATACGCTGCGCGCCCGCCATCTTGTCGAAGGGCGCAACATGCGAGAACCGAGGCGTGATCAATCTCGCCATTGCGCCCCCAAGGTCGTGAGCGGGGATTTGCTCGAGCAGGGCGTCAAGGCTCCCGTGCCGGAACGCGCGACCGTCGCCGCAGTTGTCGTGACTTTCCACCCGCAACCTGACCTGGCGGCCAAGCTCGGGTCGCTGTTGTCTCAGGTCGGTGCGATCGTTGTCGTGTACAACGGATCATGCGCAGCACATCTGCCGGCCCGCGACGACCCTACGCTGGCTGGTCGAGTCGAGGTCATCGCCAACGGTGAGAATCGCCGGATCGGGGAGGCGCTCAACCAGGGATTGCACCGGGCGAAGGAACTGGGTTTCGGCTGGGCGCTGACGCTCGACCAGGATTCCTCGCCACTCCTCGAGGCGCCATCATTGGCGCTACCCCGGTGCCGCCCGTGCCGACCCTCGAAGGCCCTGTTGGTCTTCCGGACGTACTGGCGGAACCGGCCACGTTCTTTTCCGCTGCGGCCTACAGGCACACGCAGGGTCTGGATCGGCGCTACGACCTGGCTATGGATCTGGACCTCTGGTACAAGCTGGCGAAGGTCGGCGCTATCAAGCACCTTCCAGACGAGATACTGGCGCGCTTCCGCGTGCACCCCGCGGCCAAGTCGAGGGCTCGGGCGGCCGCTACTGCCCGCCAGGACCTGGCAGTTCGCCGACGCCACGGTGTGCCACTGCGGAGCCGGGAAGTGATCACGATGTTCAACCTCGGTTACACTCGGCCTGTGGTCCCGCGGTGGACGCGCCCCTTCAGGTGGGTTGGCAAGCGGCTGCTACTCAGTCGCCGGACAAGAGAGATGATCCAGAAGCCCTAGGAGCCTGCTCCGTGATCACAGCGTCGAGCCCGCGGAACTCGTCGGTCGGCATGGCGGCCCATTGATCGGGCGCAGCCACTCGGTTGGTTGGCCATGACGCCTCCACGCCGCCCATCACTCGATCGGGGCGGGAGTCCGCTTGCGCCGGCGCGCGGTACCCTGCGTTCTGTGGACCAATCCGAGACTGTGCCGTCGATTTCCGCGCCGCGAGCGGGGTCCGTTGCGGCCGTCGTCGTCACGTTCCAACCGGACCCGAGCTTCGCGGCCGGACTCGCGGCCCTCGAGCGTCTTGGCGCGGAGGGACAGACCTGATGCCGAGGGCGATCGTCACTGGCGGTGCAGGTTTCATCGGGTCGCACGTAGCCGACGGCCTTCTGGCGCTTGGCCACGATGTCACGGTCATCGACGACCTCAGTCAGGGCAGCCGTGACAACGTCCCGGCGGGGGCCTCGTTCGTGCTACACGACATCTCACTGCCTGGGACCGCGGAAATCGTGGCAGGCCTCAAACCCGCGTTGGTGGTCCACGCGGCCGCACAGGCATCCGTAGCGAGAAGCTTCGCCAACCCGCAAATGGACGCGCGGACAAACGTCGTCGGCACCATAGAGGTGCTTGCGGGAGCCACGCGGTCCGGGTGCCAGCAGTTCGTGTACTTGACCACCGGCGGGGCGCTCTATGGCAACCCCGTCCGACTTCCATGTGTCGAGAGCGACCCGGTGCGGCCTCTGAGTCCGTACGGCTTGAGCAAGTGGACGGCCGAGCTGTACCTCGCCATGGGCGTCGGCGGACCTGCCGTGCGAACGGCCCTGCGCCTGGCCAACGTCTACGGCCCACGCCAGCGCGCCGAAGGCGAAGGCGGCGTCGTCAGTGTCTTTCTGGATCGTATGAAGTCGCACGGCACCGTCGAGATCCACGGCGATGGCGAGCAGACTCGCGACTTCGTATACGTCGGCGACGTGGTCGAGGCGGTTGTCGCGGCAGCATCCATTCCCCGTTCCTTGACCCTCAACATCGGCACGGGGGTTGGGACGTCGGTCAACTCACTCTTCGAGCAACTCACGAGGATCACGGGGTTTCGCGGCACCGTCGTCAGCATGCGCGCCCGGCCCGGTGACGTGCGGCACAGCCGACTGGACGCGTCCGCTGCCGCGCGCGATCTCGGCTGGCGGCCCGCCACGGACCTGGAGACCGGCCTTCGCCTGACCGCTGAGAACCGGGGGCTGGGATCCTGATCTTGCCTCTCAGCCGGCCCGCCGGCGTGAGAATCGGAACGCCCGTCTGGCGACTCGTCTGGCGGGATGTCGGGACTTCGGTTGTACCTGCGGGCCCTGCCGAGCGTGGATCCGGGCTAAGCTTGGATCAACTCCGCCGCTGCCCATCCGTCCGTCCGCCGTGACGCGAGGCCACCGCAGATGACCGTCTCAGTAATCGTCCCCACGGCCGAGCGAAGATTGACGTGGCTGGCGTGGTGCGTTCTCATGCCTGCCGTGCGCCGGCCGCCCGGGAGTTGGGCAATGAACAGACTCCGCTCCTACCGGGCGCGGCGCCGCGGCGAAGAGGTGCAGGCGTGGCAGACACACTGGCCGTGACCCGTCCACGCCCGTCCCACGTCCGGCACGAGATCCGAGTCGCGCCACCGCGCGTTGCCCTGCCCACCATGGATTCGCGCGAACAGGTCGCCAAGACTCCCCCGCCGGAGCCGGGCTCCGTTTTGGCGGTGGTCGTGGCGTTCCACCCCAAGCCTGACATGGCAGGCGAACTCCTGCGGCTGCTGAACCAGGTGAGCGCCATCGTCGCGGTCGACAACGGGTCCTGTCCCGGTGAGCTGCCGGCCGGCGACGACCCCAGGTTCGAGGGTCGATTGGAGATCATCGCCAACGGCGAGAATCGTGGCATTGCGACAGCGCTGAACCAGGGCCTGCGCCGCGCGAGGGAGCGCGGCGTCGGCTGGGCCCTGACCCTGGACCAGGATTCCGCGCCCCTTCCCAACCTGGTGGCTGCCGGCGCGCGGGCATTCAACGCCCACCCCAACCCCGAACGGCTGGCGGTTATCGGTGCGGCCGTGGCGAGCGAAGCCGTGGCGAGCGAGGCGGCGACGGACGGGCCGCGGCATGCCTCCGCAACTGCGTACAGGACGATGCGGGCCGTCATCACCTCGGGGACCCTTCATTCGATCCCGGCGTGGGAGCGCCTCGGCGAGTTTCGGGATGACTTCTTCATCGACTGCGTCGACACGGAGTTCTGCCTTCGCGCCCGAGCCGCCGGCTTCGACGTTATCCAGTCAACGGAGCCGGCCCTCGCCCACCGCATCGGCAGCCCCACGCGCAAGTGGGCGCTGGGTCGGTGGATGCTACCGAGTAACCACAGCCCGCTCCGGCGCTACTACATGACCCGGAACCATGTCTCGCTCTGGCGCAACTACGCCCGCAGCGACGGGCGATTTGTAGCTCAGGACATCCGCCAGTCTGTCCGCGAGTGGGTCGGCATCGTCTTCGCCGAGAGCGATCGAGTCGCCAAGCTGGGCGCCATTCTGGCCGGCCTGCGGGACGCGGCGTTCGGCAGATACGGCCCGAGGCGACTACCCGGGAGCCCGCACTAGTCGGCCCGGGACTCGAGCGGCCAGTTAGGCGGTCCCCTTCCGGGCAACCAGCGGCTCGTGGAGGGCCTCGCCACGACGCCGACCCAGGCGAAACCTCAGATAATCCGCCAGCTCGTGTGCATGCGGACGCATGGCGTGTGGCCCGTCGGCGAGGAGCCGCTTCCCAGCGTTGGCGTAGGTGAGCAGCCAGAGTCGCGCGCCGCTTCTCCATGACATGCCTCTTCGGATCTCAGGGTGCGCTCGCAGCCCCTCGAGAAGCCAGACGCGATCGAGCCACCCGGATCCGCTGCGTTCGTTGGCGACGCTGGCGGAGCGCTTGTGTACGCGGAAGGTGTCCAGCGGCGCAGAGACGAAGCCCACGTCATAGAAATAGGCGATCCGGAGCCACATCTCCAGGTCGGTGAGCTGCCGGAGCTTGACATTGAACAAGCCAAGGCGGAGAAGAGCCTCGCGACTGACCAGCACGGAAGTCGGCTCCCCTACCAGGTTGTCCCTGAACCGATCCCGCTCCATCGTCGCGAACAGAGTCCGCCCATCATTGACGCGGGTGAGCTGCCCGAGGCGAGTGTGGGGCTGGCCGAACCGCTTGCGAAAGAGAATGGAGGCCGGATCGGCCGGATCGTCGAGCTCTATCTCCCTGGGGCAGAAAACCATCCCGATCCCCGGGCTGTCCCGTATGACCTCCAGCATCCGACCGATGCAATCGGGCGCGAGCCGGTCGTCCTGCATGAGCGGCTTGACGTACCCGCCCCGCGACGCCTGCACGGACCGGTTCCAGTTCCGGGCCATCCCTACCCGTTCTCGGTTGACCACCACGCTGACGCGCGGGTCGTCGACCTGCCGGGCTACGGCCACGGTGTCGTCCGTTGACGCGTCGTCGCACACGACGACCTCGATATCCGCGAAGTCCTGAGCCAGGGCCGACGCGATGGCCTCGCGGACCCACGAGGCGCCGTTGAACGTGGGAATGCAGATCGAGACAGTCGGGCGGTCCGACGTGGAAAGGGCGCGAGGTTGCGCCATCTCGATCGCCTCAGCCACGCTCGCGCCATCCTCCTGTTCCCCGGGGATCCGGCTAGATGATACGACTGCGCCGCGGGAGGTCGCCGGTGAGAAACGCGGCCGCCGGTCCCAGTATGCTTCTCGCCTCGCCGAAGAGAAGGGGTCTTGACGTGACAATCGTCGGGAATCGATTGGACCGGCACATCGGAGGGCTGACACGGCTCTGGGGCACCGCATCGAGCACTCCCGCGCTCGCGATAGGGCTGGCGCTCCTGGGGCTGGCGATCGTGATCCACATCCCGACGCTGAACCAGCCGCTTCTCGAGACCCAGGGATTCCGGCAGACGACGACTGCCTACCCGGCGTTGCTCTTCCACCAGGAGGGCATCGACCT
>Ga0182021_10005821_pt1 | contig 14658 bp, 12 predicted proteins | sample 612E3MmetaG_FD_120493 | JGI IMG/M metagenome (GOLD analysis project Ga0182021, IMG submission 120493) | Permafrost microbial communities from Stordalen Mire, Sweden - 612E3M metaG (Illumina Assembly) | ecosystem: Environmental > Terrestrial > Soil > Wetlands > Permafrost | place: Sweden... | reverse complement strand
CCGATTGCGCCGCCACAACAGAAAGGCCAGCCACCATCCCGTCCGCGGGATCCTGACAGCACGGGAGGCTACTACCTGCCGGTGCGTGCCGTGGTGTCGGGATTGACTGATCGCAATTTGACCACATTTGCGCTGGAACGGATCACCTGCAATCTGGTGGGGGCCTCCCCGCTCGTGATCCAGGACTACAACGCGCGCTATCAGCCCAACGCCAATCCGACGATTGCCGAGCTTGATCTGGTCGTGCCGGACGCGATTCCCACCAATCTCGCCGATGGACTGACCTCCCTTCCTTCCGGGGCCAGTGTCGTTCTGCGGGCGACTTTTGCTCCCGATTCTGCCGAGACCTATCCGATCTTCGATCCGGACACCCAGGGCCTAGTCGATCACCGCGAAAGTCTGAGCCTGGCTTGGTTCGCCTCGGCTGGAGAGTTCGAACATGATCGAACCGGGCGTGCTGAGACGGATCCCGAAACCACATCGGACAACACCTGGACGGCGCCACCGGCGGGCGAGCCGACCCTGGTCTATTTGTGGTTGGTGTTGCGCGATTCACGAGGCGGCGTCGATTTCGCGAGCTATCAGGTCACCGTCTTGCCGTAGTCGGCCGCGTCACGCTGTAACCGGAGCGCCACACAAATGTTGCCGACATGGCGCCGACGATTTGTTCCGATCGGAGTACGAATCAGGTATGAGAATTCCACATCAGGCCTGTGTGATCACTTCCCTCGACGCAACCGACCTGTGGCAGACCGAGCGCCGAAGCAGCGACTGGAACGTCGGTCATGCTGCCCCGGACGCGCGGGGCAGCGTGCAACTTGAGGAGGAGAATCGGCGGCCAACGGAGCGCTGGAGCAGCGACTGGAACGTCGGCGATGCTCCCCCCGAGGAGGCGGATTCCATGCAGCTTGAGCTGATGCCAGTCGAAAGCACCGGCATGGTTCTTGGAAAAATGGGCTCCATGGCGGCCCATACGCACGCCGACCCGTTCCTGAGATGCCCGCGTTGGAGGACAATGCGCCGCGCGCCGATCGCGTAGTGGCAGAGGACGGTGTGCCTAGCGGGTGGAGGACCTCACGCTCCTCGTCGATCTTGCCAACCCCGACGCATACCACCGGATCGTCCGGGTACTACCTGGCTGATCTGCAGGAAGTCTTTGCTCCAGCAAGTCCTGCGAATACCCGATACACCCGGGACATCGGGTGCTCCAGAATAGTGACGATGCCCTTGGTCGACAGAACCTACGCCGCGTCCGGCGGCTGAACAACAGCAAATCCGGCTGAATGGAACTCCCGGCTAGTCTTGCCCTCCGCAGCTGGCCGAGTCGACCGTAGGGGGCAGGGCCGTCTGCGCAACGGCTACCGCCACTACACCGCCCGCGATGACGCGCGGCGGCGACACATCTGCCTCTACCACCGTACCGGGCTGCCGCTGGCCGAGATCGGCCCCCTATTGATCCGCCCAGCCCTGCTGTGTGCAGGGACATTCCACACTTTCGCATACGCAACAGCGAAAGAGCGCCCGGCCGCTGCGCCTCAAGAACGGGGATCCCTCCAGTGCTTGAAGGGGAACCCGGGAACCGATGACATATACGGACCCCACTTCGTCAGCCCGGGCTCGATCGCCACCGTGACCGGGGCGGCATCCTGTGGGAGATAGGGAGGGCCGTCATTCGCCGCATAGGGAACGCAGCTGAAGCGACACACGTCGGTGCACAGCCAATATCCGCCAACACAGGAACATGATGATCCGCAGTGCTGCGTGTCACAGTACTGATTGGCGGGACATTGGCTGTTGTTGGCGCAGCCACTTTCAACCGCGGCATCGGTCGCTTCGCATTCCGGAGCGCCGCCCGTACCACCAGCGCCGCCCTTGCCAGTGGCGCCCCCCGAACCAATCGCCCCGCCCGAGCCTCCGCTGCCCGAACTCCCGGCAACCGTGAGCGTCGCGGGCAAGGTCCAACCCAGGGAAAGCTCGTCTGACGCCAGTAATTCTCCGCCGATGCCGTCGACTAGATCGAGCTGGATTCGAACCGGAATGCTCATGTCTGATGGAGCCGTCAGGTATTCCAAGTAGACGGTCGTGTCGCCCACTGCAAAATCGCTGCCTTGGTCTGTCACCTTGCCATCCGAGTGGTTCCAGAGGGCGAAGGTGCCGTAGTCGGTACGCCATCGGTAAAGGGGATTGGCCGGAACCGACCCGCTCGCCAGCGGCGTGAACGGGAACCCGGGCACTGATGACATCGCCGGGTTGTAGGTCTTCAGCCCAGGCACGATCACCACCGTGACAGGGGCTGCATCTTGCGGGGCACTGGCAGCGCCGTCAGTCGTCGCATAGGGAACGCAACTGAAGACGCAGACGTTGGTGCACATCCAAGACCCGCCAACACAGGAACATGATGACCCGCAGTGCTGCGTGTCACAATACTGATTGGCAGGACATTGGCTGTTGTTGTGGCAACCACTTGGGACAGCGGCATCGGTCGCTTCTGTGCTGCAACGGGGATCGCCGCCCGTACCACCAGCGCCGCCCTTGCCAGTGGCGCCCCCCGAACCAATCGCCCCGCCCAGGCTTCCGCTGCCTGAACTCCCGCCCATGGTCCCAGCCATGCTGCCGCCTATTTCAGTCACGGAACTGCTGGTGCTGGCCGCGCCGCCGTTTGCGGCTGCGCCTCCTGCGCTTGCGGCGTCAGGCTCGGGAGCGCAGTTGACCGTGGGACACTCCGTCCCATCCCAGCAGGACTTCTTCCGACAGGCCTCACAGAGTACCTGACCTGCGGGGCAAGCAGCCGTCCCATCTGTCCCCGCAGCACCGTCATTCGAGCCGTGTGTGGTCCCCAGCGAGTGATCAGAGTTGACGCAACCCAGGGCCAGTCCACAGAGGGTCAGGAAGACACAAGTTCGAGCTAGGGTTAGTTTGATGTTCATACTGAGCCAGTGATCTGACCACGTCGATCGGGTCAAAAGACGAAGGCCATTCCCAAAGACGCGCCAGGGCGAAAGGCAAGCGGCGCCAGCACCCGTGTGCTCGCGCCGCGGTTGTTTCGAACATCATAGTGGACATCCATCAGCGCGATGTCGGCGAACACCTTGGTGGTCACTGCAAGGTGCTCGGAGACACGCAGGTCGATGCCACCCCAGAAGCAGGCCGCCGGCAGATAGAACACGCCCCCAGGGGCCAGGTCGACCAGCGTGGTGTCTCCGCGCGGCCGGAAATCCACCCGGTCTAGGCCGCCGCCAAGGCCTAGCCGGAACACAGCCACGCCACGGCGCTCGATCTCCCAGTGTCCGCCGGCTCGCAGCGAAATCGCCTGCAGACTCACACCGACGGCATCTTTCCAGCGGCTGGCGGGAATCTGATAGCCCAGGTCCAACCACGCGCCAAACCAGCCACCAACCCGTCTCCAGCGCGGCCCGCGCGTGACCGCGCCAGACATCGTGAGCAGCCCGGTCAACGGAAGCTCGCGGCCGCAAGCCTGGGCGCCGCCCGAGGCCGCGATTTCGAGCCGCAATGGCTGCGGCGCAGCCGGAGGCACCCTCGAAACTGAGTCTTGGGCCGGTTGCACGTGCAGCGCCGCGCGCGCCTCGGACCGGGTCAGCGTCTGGCCTCTACCCTGGCTCAGCGCCAGGACTGCCGAAGCCACGATGTGACCAATTTCCTCCTTGGCGATTTCGTCAACAGCCTCCACCAGGGGCAAGGAACGAATGAAGAATCGATCCGCCTGGGAACCGCGAAAGTACAGGCGCGCCTCGGCCGAGGATGAGAGATCGATCCACACGCCAATTGCAGCGATGTCTCCCTCCCCCTTGCGGTCGAGGAGATCTTGCGGCTGAAAGGCGTCTCCTGACGACCACAACACGGCGAACCCTTCCCGAGCCAGAAACTCGGCGACAACCTCGCGCACGCCGCTCTGGGCCGAATCCCGGCCGAGCAAGGTGACGTGTGCGCGTAGGGGAGGCGTGGGCTCGGCGCCGACCTCTGCGGCCGAGGCAAAATGCGCGCCAAGCAACAAGACCGGAATGGCCCAAATCAGCCGGCCGTTCCAACGTGTGATCCGCAGCCATCCGCCGTGGGGTTTCTGCTCGGTCAATTCCCAAGTTCCTTCAGACGCTTGGCCGCCGCCGGCTGATAGGCGGATCGTGGAAAGCGACGCACAAGTTCCTCCCAGGTCTGCCGCTCTTCGGCCGCGCGGCCCAGTCGTGCGAGACAGCGAGCCCGGCCAAACAATGCTTCCTCCGTCAAAGCGCCGCCAGAAGCATGCGCCCGGTACGAATCATAGGCAGTGACCGCGCCGGCCGGATCTCCGAGTCGGAGGAGCAAGTCCCCCATGGATACCGAGGCCAGGATGGCTTGGGCGGATCCAGGGAAGTCTCGTCTCAACCTCTGATAGAGGCCGATAGCTCGCCTGATCTCGCCCGCCCGTCGGACCGCGTTTGCCTCGGCGAACAGGGATCGCGCAGTCGGCTGCGGCTCAATCGACGGCGCGACAGCGGCCACGGATCGCGGCGGCTCAGGGCGCTGCTTGGCCGCCTCTGGAACCGCGTTCTCGATGGCCGCTGGTGCCGGCGGCGGTGCCTCCACCGTCGGCGCCACAGGAGGAATTTCGCTGGGAATGGCAGGGACACGATGCGCCACACGCCCACGAGCCGGGGATAGCATGGCCGCGTTCTCCGCAGATCGCATCTCGAGCACTCTGCGGCCCACCGTCACCCACGCCACTGCCGCGCCCCCGGTGAATACAACCACCCCGGCAGCCATCGCCGCCGCCCGGATCCAGCGTCGGGCGAACGGTTGCTTTCCTGTCGCGCGGCTCAACACCCGGCCCAGCAATTCGCCATCCCCCGGCAGGGTTTCGGGGACGGCATCGAACAGCGTCGCCAGCGCCGATGCGGCCCGACACGCGGCACACTGCCCAAGATGGGCGTGAATAGCGCGCCGCTCAAGCTCCGAGACTTGATGGCGTATCCCGCGCGCCAGCAAATCGTCTGGACACTGTCGATCTGCAAGAATCATCGTTTTAACTCTAGGATTTCTGCCAGTTCGCTGCTTGCTTCGATTCTCTCTCGCAGGGCCTGCTTGGCCAGACGCAGCCGGCTGCGCACGGTTTCTGCCGGACGGCCGACGGCAGACGCGACCTCCTCCACGGTAAACCCGAAGGCACAATGGAAGATCAGGACCTCCGCCTGTGCGGGCGGCAACTCGTCGAGCAGCAGGCCGAGGGTCTCTCGTCGTCGGATTGCGCTCACCCCCTCGACTGGAGATGGGTCTGGGCTCGCCGAGGCCGCCGCTGCGTCGGGCGCATCCAGCGTGAATTGGGCGCGAAAGGTCGCCCGTCGGCGCGAGGTGAGCGCCGTCAGAACCGCCACCCGACACGCGAAGTGAAGCACCGTGCACTCGCCCCGGAAGGACGCAAGCGCCACGAGCAGTCCTTCAACCGCCTCCTGCAGGACGTCCTCCGCGTCGGTGGTGGCGTGCCCCAAGACCTTGCGGACAGCGCGCAGCATCGCCGGTCCGACCTCTTGCACCAGTCTGTGCGTCGCGTGGCGATCGCGATCCCCAGCCAGGCGCGCCAACTCCAGAAGAGCATCCTGGGTCCCCTGACCGCTCGTGCCGTTGACAAGTCTCACTACCCCTATGAGTAGCGCGAAGGTGAAGAATGGGTCAATCCAACCGCCTCCGATGTAACCTGGCCCTGTGAGAAACCGCCAACTACGCCAGAAGATCCTCCTCGCCGTCTTGTTGCTCCTGCCGTCGGCAGCGGCCTATGCGCTCCACTGGGTCATCTTCCGCAACGCCCACGACATTTTTTTCTACCTGCTGATGGACATCGCCTTCCTGTTCGTGCAGGCGGTGCTGGCCACCCTGGTCTTTGATCAGCTGCTCAACGCCCATGAACGGCAGACGATTCGGCGGAAACTGAACGTGGCCATCGGCGTGTTCTTCAGTCAGGTCGGCACCCCGCTGCTACGGCTGCTTTCTGCGTTCGACGGCCATGCAGAAGACGCGCGCAAACACCTCAAGGTCGACGGGGCCTGGACCGAGGCGCATTTCGCAAAAATGCAGGCCGTGCTGCGCAGCCACGAACCAGCGATCGACGTGCGACGGGGCGATCTGGCGCTGTTGAAGCTCACGCTTGAACAGCAGCGCGACTTCCTGTTGCGTTTGCTTGAGAATCCCAATCTCCTCGAACACGAGACCCTGACCGAGATGCTGTGGTCGGTGTTCCACCTGGCTGACGAGCTGGCCCATCGGCCCAGCGTGGCCAGCTTGCCCGATGCGGATCGCATGCACCTGGAGAACGACATAAAGCGCGCCTATGACTGGCTGGTGAGGGAGTGGCTGCGCCATATGCGGCATCTGCGGGCCACCTACCCGTACCTGTTCTCCCTCGCCGTGCGGACCAATCCCTTTGACCCGGACGCGAAGGTGGAGGTTTCGTAGAGGTTCAACTGCGCGTGTCGTCGGCGTCCGAGGCTTTGTCCAGCCCCAGCGCCTCACGCAGAAGGGCCCTCTGTTCAAGCGGCAGAGTCAGCAGGATGGTCTCGTCGCCCTCACGCCGATAGCGGGTACCAACGGACAGCATCTCGAGGGGCAGGCGACAGTCGGCCGAGCCATCCACCGCTGACGCGAACATCGGCAAGGCCTCGGCCCACTGCGCGCTCCCCACATCGGGCCGGCCCAGAGCCTTCGACACGAAACCGGTGAATACGTCGGCGAGCACTCCCTGCTGCCGGTGCCGCGCAAGCGTGGCGCGCAACTCGCCGAGAGCGCGAGCGGTTGCGACCGGACCGCGGAGTTGGAGCTCTGTCGACAGAATGCCCTCGGCTGTCTCGACCACGAGGGATGTGTCGGGCTTCTCGGTGGCAGCGAGTGCCTTTGCCAGGACCTCCATCGCCGCACCAGCACCCCGCGTGGCAACGGTGGCCGCAGTTTCTGATGCCATGAGGTTCCAAGAATCGAAAGACGAGCCGCAAGCAGTGCGCGCCGCCTCGACGGCGGCAAGAGTGTCGGTCCATCGCTGAAGGCTGACGAACAATTCACACTGCAGATGGCGAGCGAACGAATCGCGGGGATCTAGTGCGATCGCCCGTTCGATGGCGTCCAACGCAGCCGACTTGTCGCCAGCGGCGTCCAGTGCGAGGCAGAGCTCTATCCATCCGTCCTTGTAGTCCGCATGCGTCTGCATCAGGTCGCGTGCCTCCGCCGCGGCTTCGTCGGTGCGGCCAAGATGTCGGAGAATCATGGCTTGGTGTGCGCGATGGCCAAGATCGTCGGGCTGGAGCTCGATTAGCCGCATCAAACTCGCCAGGGCTTCATCGAGACGCCGCATCCGAAAAAGGACTCCGACACGATAGTTCAGAGCAGTTGGGTCGTCTGGTGAGATCCTACGGAGTTCATCGAGAGCCTGGAGCGCCAACTCGGGCGATTCTGCGCAATGGAGCACCACAAGTGCTCTCCAGCCATCAGGTTGCTTCGGGAACTGCTTGATGCAGGCCATGGCGGTCTCCAAGGCGGGGCGCGACTGTCCTAGTCTGGACTGACAGACAGCCTTCATAAAGTACGCATGGCTCTGATGCGGCTCCAGCGCGAGAATCTGCTCTTGTGTTGAAATCGCGTCTTCAAAGCGACGCTGCTCCAGCAGCGCGCTGCCAGCCAGGCTGAGCAACCGTATGTGGTTCGGACTGGCATCCAGGCCCTTCTGTGCAACGATAAGTGCCTCGCCCGCGCGGTCGCGCTCAAGCAGTAGCTCTGCGAGCCGAATGGCGACCTCGGCATCTGCGGGAAACGCTTCTTGTCCACGCTGTGCGATCGCTATGGCCTCGTCAAAGCGGTTACTCTTCTCCAGTGCCAAAGCCAAGTTGGAAAAGTCGCGTGCGTTGCTGCGCTCTTGCACTAGTTTCGACCAGATCCCAGCGGCTTGCTCATGATCGCCCAATCTGCCCAAGCGGAGCGCTTCCGTCTCCAATGCCTCGTGTAGAGGTTGCTGGCCGTCCTGCTCGGACTGGGCGATTGCCACCTCCAGATGGCAGCGCTCAAAGGGCCGCCAGGTCGGCGGCTCTGTCTTCAGACCCTCGTAGCGTGTGCGCAGCTCCGGCACGGTGAACCAGCGGCGCAAGAACTCGACGAAGAGTTCGATGTGCTCCGTGCGCCGGTCCTTGACCTCGAAGCAGATGCGCATCAGGGGCTCGGCCAGCTCGCAGTAGGTTTCGCGGCCTACTGGCGTGCGCTGCACGAAGCCCAGGCGCACGAGTTCGCCCAACTGCTTGGCGGCGGTCTGCTGGGACATCAGACAACGCTTGGCGATGTCCTTGACGACAAGGGGACGTCGCTCATGCGCCAAGAACTCGACCAGCTTGCGCTGCTGCGGGGCCAGCAAGCGGACACGGTCCTGGTAGTAAGGGGTCAGGTCATCGACCATGCGCATGAACGGCGGCGCCAACTGGTCGAGCGACTGATGCATGAGGAAGTCGGACATGATGACGTAGACGCGAGGTGAACCGCCGGCCAGATGGTGGATGGCGCGGGCCCTAGCTCGGCCCACGGGCGTATCAAGCTTGGCTGTCAGTTCGGGATCGCCCTCGTGCTCCGCCTTGCGTTTGAGGAGGTCCAATGCACCCTCGAAGTCGAGCCGGTCGAGCTTGCGAATAGTGAAGAAGCCATAGAAGGCTGATGACTGGAGTTGCACACCGGCGAAGAGTGTCGGTGCAGTGGCGAGGATGGTCCAAAAGGGATGCTCTTGAATGAAGGCGCGCCACCGCTGCTGGCCCTCGGCGCCAAGCCCCTCGAAGAAGTCCTTGAGGTTCTCGCAGAGCAGCAACAGCGTGCCCTCGCCGACAAATTCCACCAGTAGCGCCTCGGCTGCCTCCAGGGCACGCGCGGGATCGCGCTCGTGCAGCGAGTAGACGCCGTCGATGCGTGAGCCGAGGGTGGCGTCGTTCTTGGCCAGGGTTGCGAGGATCCGCATCAGCAAGTCCAGAAACGAAGCCACACCCCATTCCTCTTCATTGAGGAAGGCGATCTTCAGGTGCGCGCGAGCCTTCTTCCATGCCGGGGCCGTCGTCAGCCGGTGATGCAACAACTCCACAAAGTGGGTCTTGCCCACGCCGCGCGGGCCCACCAGCAGGATGAAGTGTTTCTCTTTGGAGGTCGCCGACGCGGCGATCTTCTTCAACACGTCGGCCATCAGCTTGTCGCGGCCGACGAAGAGGCGTTCGAGCGCCTCAGGCGTCATGTTGCCCGGGCTGTAGCGCGAACTTTGTACCAGGCCCCGGCTCATAGACGGTTTCCTTTCCACCAGCTCTTGAGCAGCGGCCAGCGGAATTCGTATCGGGCGTGATCGCCCGTGTCCTGCACCATCAAGTAGTGATCTTCTCGAAGCATGGAGCAGGTGTCCTTCAAGTCGTTGTCCGACCAGCCCTCGTTCGCGTGTCGCGCAAGATTCATCACATCTGCAAGCAGCAACGACTTCGGCTGGCCTGCGATCGCGTCCAGTACGGCCAAAGCCTGTGCCGCTTCGGTGGCCTGGTAGTGGGTGTTGATGCGATCGACGAAGTATTTCAACTGCGCCGGGTCGTCATCAGCAGACAAGAGCCCACGAATTGCGTGATTCACGTCGGCGAGGGCAGGGGCACGGCCGAGCAGGCTGAGCTGGTCCACCACATGCTGGATGAAGTAGGGATAGCCACCGATGGCATCAATGAGCGCCGCCACGATGCCATCCTCGTCTGTTCTTGCCGGCGGTGGATCGAGATCGCGCAACCCTCGGCGTGCAACCTCTTCGGCTTCCTCGCGGCGCATGGGCGGAACCGTGTCCTTATACATGTCGTTGATGGGTGCGTTGGTGTTCCCGGCGGTCCGCAGACGGCGAAGCACAAGATGTAGGCCTATGGAACCGTTGAAGAGAAAACGCAGCCGCTCGCCGTGGACCTGCCGGAGGTGGCGGAGCAGGTCGAGACGCTCACTCGCCGTCGAAGCACCCTCGCGGTCCAGGATGTTGAACAGCATCAGGGGCAATTCGTCCCAAAGAAAAACCACGCGCTGTTTCGGGTCGACCGCCTCCAAGACATCGCACATGGCAGTTTCGAGAAGCGTCTTCCAGTTCGACTTCGCCGTCGGCAGCTCAAGGTCCTTGTAGCGAGTGGGCAGAAGGGCGTCCCACGCAGCGATGAGCTTGGCCTTGGCTCTCGTGAGGCGGGGCAGGTGATTCCCGACGGCGGAATAGAGCGCTCGGACTAGTTCCAGAACGCCATGCACCTTCTCGAGTTCTTGGAAGAAGGTGACGAAGCCCTCTCTTGGCTCTTCGTGCATTTTCAGCACGATGTGCGTCTTGCCGATGCGGCGTTCCCCGCCGAGAACCAGGCTCTGCCGCTCGAGAACTTTCCAGTAGCGAGCGATCTCGTGCGTGCGGCCCACGACATCGGTCATTGCCAAACGTCCGCCGGGATTGACTGCCATCGTCGTTCCTCCTGCCGCACAAATGTACGTCAAAACTGAGTTACGTCAAGTTCATCGTACATTTGATGCGACGTTAGACATGCTTCTCTTGATCCGGACGCGAAGGTGGAAGTTTCTTAGATCAAAAAATTTGGTGCCTTAGCGCCTCAGCGTTATCCTACATTTATCTACATGGCACGACATGGCCTCACAGAGTCGTCGTCAGCAATAGCAGCCGAAAGCCCGGCGCGTCCCAAGCGCGCCGGGCAGTCTCTTCTGCTTCGGCCCATGGCCCGCGCGCTGCGCATCGCCATGTTCGAACGCGAGGTGCGCGAGCGCCTGTCCCGCGCGGCGCTCGACGCCATGCTGGACCGAGCCGAGGTGATCTCCGAGGGGCAACGGGCGGAACGCGGTGGCAAGGATACCTACCTCGGGTCGACCATGGTCACCGTGGACCTGGACAGCCTGAGCCCCATCCTGCGCGAGCACGGCGACGCGGGCACCGCCCAGCGATTGGCTGCGCTCCTGCGCGCCGACGGCACCATCAAGGCACGTATGGATGCCCTCGCCTGTCGCGAAGTCTTGCGGGTAACTGTTGCGCGCCCCAAAGGCGTGCGCACTGAGATCCAGATTCGCGCGCAAGGATCGCGCGTGTTCATCGACGCTGACGTGGAGGCAACCTTCTGATGGCCAGCGGAATCGAGCAGGAATACACCTTTGCCACGGTTTCCCGCATCCTCGGCGTAGCCGAGGCCAAGCTGCGCTACTGGTCGCAGTCCGGTTTCGTGGGCCCGTCGCGGCGGCGAAATGCGCGCCAGACATATACCTTCCAGGATCTGGTGGCAGTGCGCGCGGCCAAGGAATTGGTCGAGCGCGGCTTTTCGCCCGCGCAGATTCGCAAGGCCCTGGATGCGGTTCGCGCTGCCCTGCCGACCGTGAATCGGCCGCTGGAGCGCCTGCGCGTGGCCTGGGACGGCAATACCCTGGCCCTGGTCACCGACGGTGCTGCCTTTGAAGTCACGGGCCAGCGCCTGTTTGACTTCGGCCTGGGCGATCTGGCAGCCCGCGCAGCCTCGGTCGCTGCGTTGCCCACACCGCGTCCCACGCTGACCAACCCCGACGGGATCGAGCGGTCGGCCTACCAATGGTTCACCTTCGCCCTGGCACAGGAGGCGGTGGAAAAGACCGACGAGGCGGCGGTGGCCTATCGCCACGCTCTGGCGGCTGACCCTGGGCTGGCCGCGGCTCACACCAACCTGGGCACGCTGGCGTACAGCTCGGGCGATGCCGGGACGGCGCGCGCGTCGTTCGAGGCGGCCCTGGCCCTCGATCCCGAGCAGACCGAGGCGCGTTACAACCTGGCCCGCATCCTTCACGAGCTGGGCGAGATCGAGCTGGCGGCCTCCGAGTTGCGGCGGGTCGTGCAAACGGCGCCCGATTTCGCCGACGCGCACTACAACCTGGCAACTGCCCTCGAACACCTGGGTAGCCAGCGTCAGGCGGTGGAGCACCTGCGGCGCTACATGGCCTTGGCCGCCGACGGTGGAGAGGAACTTACCCCCTGGGTGGAAGAAGCACTGGCTCGGCTGGAGCGGCTACAGGCTTGAGCCGTCCCTGCCGTCTGCCGATGATACTGAGAGGTAACTGCAGAAAATTGCTCTGATCCTCGGCCGTCGTCATAGTTGGAAAATCCAATGCCCGCCTGGTTCGTGTACATGGTCCGATGCCGCGATGGATCCCTGTACACGGGAGTCGCCCGCGACGTGAACGCACGCGTGGCCAAGCACAACCAGGGACAGGGCGCGCGCTACACGCGAGGTCGGGGACCCGTGGCGCTCGTCCATGTTGAACGCAAGCGATCCCAGGGTTCGGCCTTGCGGCGCGAGGCCGCCATCAAGGCGCTTCCCCGCAAGGCGAAGCTGGCCCTGGGAATCCAGGCGGCTCTCGCGTGATGTGCGCCATGTTCTTGTCGGCTTTCTTGCTTCTTGGCGACCGTGCTTTGGAACAGCGCCCGGAGAAGTCCGATCGCGTGCTGATTCCAGCCGGCGCCTTTGTGAAAGGATCCAATCGCGGCGCCGACGACGAACGGCCCCTCAGCAAGCGCACCCTGGCCGCGTACAAGATCGACCGCACCGAAGTCACGCGCGCCATGTATGCGCGCTGTGTGTCGAGCCGCCGTTGTGCGCAGCCTGCCATCGATCTGAGCCAGGATCAGGATCTGCCCGTCACCAACGTGAACTGGCACGAGGCGCGCGCGTACTGCGCCTTTGCCGGTGGCCGCCTGCCCAGTGAAGACGAATGGGAAAAAGCCGCGCGCGGGAGCGACGGCCGCGAATATCCCTGGGGCAACGAGCTGGACTGTGGCCGCGCCAACTGGGGCAATTTCGAGGACGAAGGTCCCTGCGCGGGCAAGAATCCGGGCCGGCCCATGAAAGTGGGCAGCTATCCGCAGGGCGCCAGCCCGTACGGCGTCGACGATATGGCGGGCAACGTGTGGGAGTGGACGGCGGACAAGTACGATCGCGACCCCACCCGGCGCGTGGTGCGCGGTGGTTCCTGCTGCAGCTACTTCGTCGAGCCGCGCGCAGCCAACCGAAACGCCTGGAATCCTCAGCATCGCGACGGCGACTTGGGGTTTCGATGTGTAGCGAGATGATCAAATGAAGCACGGATATCCCAAGGCCACACTGTTCGCGCTTCTCCTCACCAGCTTGACCGCATCCGCCCTTGCCGCGGGCCAGGCCAAAGTCACGCCAAGGTCCGTGCCGACTGCCAAGCTCGGTCGCCCCACGCCCATTGTCATCGGCAACTCGGCCGCTACCCGGCCTGCGCCTCTGTCACCCAGGCCCGCCAGCAAGCCGGTGGCAAGACCCGTCACAGCCTTGGGCAAGCCCTTTGCCCCGCCGACCAGCGCTGCGCTTCGATCCTCGCTCGGTCGCGCCAGCAACCCGGCGGTTCCAGCCCGCCAGGCCAGCGCGTCGCCCGGGCCAACCGAGAACGAGACACCTGTACCGGCTACCGACGATCCCAATCGCGAGCGCATCTTGGCCCTGCAAGATGCCCTGACTCGAATTGTTCACGGCACGGTGCTGGGCCGGCTGCGCGTGGGCATGCGCGTGCTGGACATGGCAACCGGCCACGTGCTCTTCACCCGACGCGGCTCGGTGCTGATGGATCCCGCGTCCAATCAGAAGGTCTTGGCGACCACCACGGCGCTTCTGCGTCTGGGCAGCACCTGGCGCTTCCGCACCGAGCTGTCGGGACCTCCGCCTGACGGGGACGGCACGATTGCGGGCGATTTGATCCTGCGCGGCAGCGGCGATCCGTCGCTGCGGGACGTGCACCTCGATGCCATGGCCGAAGACCTGGCCCGCCGTGGCGCAGTCCGCGTCGAGGGCCGCGTGCTGGGCGATCCGCGCCGCATCGGCTCTGACGAAGCCTTTATCGCTGGCCGCTCGCCGGTGCGGGTGGGCTGGTCAGCCATTGAAGTACACGTGCGGCCGGCTGACAAGGTTGGCGCCAATGCGCTGGCTTCCCTGCGACCTGGCTTTGATGGCCTGCGACTGGTCAACCAAGCCGTGACCGTCAAGGGTCGGGGCCGCATCGGCGTGTCCGTGTCACGCACAGGCGAGCACATCCAGGTCGTAGTTACCGGCAAGATCGGCCTCGGTCGTCCTGGCGTCGTGATCCGCCGGGCACCGCCCGGCGACACGCTGTACGCGGCGATCCTGATGCGCGCGGCCCTGGTCCGGGCGGGCATTGAGGTGCGTGGCACGGCCGGCGTGTACACCGGCGAGGGGCGCGATCACTTGGTCGCCGCGCCGGCGAGCGCCGACCTGCAGCTTGCATCAGCAACCCATCTCATCGATACACCCGTGGCCTTGCTGCGCAGGAACGCCGTGCCTAGCCCCGCCATTCTCTCTGTGCACGAGTCAGTCCCCCTGCCTTTGCTCATTCGCCGGGTCAACAAGAACTCAGACAACGAATGGGCCGAGCGAGTCCTGGAAGCGGCGGGCGCCGAAACCTACGGCGGCAGCGCCAACACTGCAAAGGGCGTGCGCGCGCTCCGAGAGGCGCTGACCGATCTCGGCGTGCCGTCGTCGGGCTACAGCCCGGCCAATGGCTCAGGCTTGGGCCACCAGAATCGGGTTGCCCCGGCCACCATGGCGGACCTGCTGCGCAAGTTGTATTTCGACCCGCGGGTTGGACCCGATCTGCTGCAGT
>Ga0182021_10005820_pt1 | contig 14658 bp, 8 predicted proteins | sample 612E3MmetaG_FD_120493 | JGI IMG/M metagenome (GOLD analysis project Ga0182021, IMG submission 120493) | Permafrost microbial communities from Stordalen Mire, Sweden - 612E3M metaG (Illumina Assembly) | ecosystem: Environmental > Terrestrial > Soil > Wetlands > Permafrost | place: Sweden... | reverse complement strand
GTTGCCCCAGCCGACCACCGTGCCGTCGGACTTCAGCGCGAGACTGTGCTCTCCTCCGCCGGCTATGGCAGTGACGCCCGACAGTCCGGGCGGGACATCGGTCTGACCATATGTGTCGTCGCCCCAGGCGACGACGGTACCGTCCGCTTTGAGCGCGAGACTTTGCTTCCCTACGGCTGCAATGGCCGCGACGCCCGATAGGCCCACCGGGACGGTGGTCTGGCCATACGTGTTGTCGCCCCACGCGACGACGGTGCCGTTCGACCGCAAAGCGAGATTGTGGTTCTCGCCTGCGGCGATCGCGATGACACCGCCCAGCCGGTACGGGATCGTGGTCTGGCCTTCGCTATTTCTGCCCCACGCGGCGACGGTTCCGTTGGACCTCAGGGCAAGACTGTGCTGACTGCCTGCGGCGATCGCCTTGACGCCGGAAAGGCCGGTCGGGACGGTGGTCTCGCCGAAGTCGTTGTTGCCCCACGCGGCGACTGTTCCGTCCGCCTTTAGGGCGAGGCTATGGGCCCATCCGCCGGCTATTGCGCTGACACCCGAAAGGCCCACCGGGACGGTCTTCTGGCCGTAGGCGCCCTGACCCCAGACGACCGGGGCGGGCATCTCGGCGGTCAGGGCCATGCCGTGCATTGCGCCGGCGGCGATCGAGGTCACGCTGCCGAGCCCGGCCGGGATGGTGCGTTGTCCGTAGGTGTTGTCGCCCCAGCCGACGACCGTACCGTCCGACTTGAGAGCGAGGCTGAAGTTGTCCCCGCCCGCGAGCGCGGTCACGCTCGAGAGGCCGACCGGGACCGTCGCCTGGCCGGCAGCGTCGTTGCCCCAGGCGACGACCGTGCCGTTCGACTTGAGGGCTAGGCTGTGCCAGCCGCCGGCGGAGATCGCGGCAACGCCCGAAAGATCGGCCGGGACGGAGGCCTGGCCCGAGTCATTGTTGCCCCAGCTGACGACGGTGCCGTCCGACTTGAGAGCGAGGCTGTGCTCGTAACCTGCTGCGATCGCGATGACGCTCGCGAGGCCGCCCGGGACGGTGGCCTGGCCGCGGGAGTTGCAGCCCCAGCCGACCACTGTGCCGTCTGCCTTTAGAGCCAGGCTGTGGGCGTTGCCGGCCGCGATCGCGGTGACGCCCGAGAGGCCCGGCGGGATGGTGCTCAGTCCACAGGGGTTGTCACCCCACGCGACCACTGTGCCGTCCGCCTTCAGAGCGAGGCTGTGGTTGCCTCCGGCGGCGATCGCGATGACGCCCGACAGCCCGGTCGGGATATTGGTCTGGCCGTGGGTGTTGTCACCCCAGCCGACGACGGTGCCGTTCGCCTTCAGGACGAGGCCGTGGTAGTACCCCGAGGCTAGAGCCGTGACGCCGGAAAGGCCGGTCGGGACGTCGATCTGGCCGTGGTCGTCCCAGCCCCAGGCGACGATCGGGCCCGTCGGCGCGGCCGCCGCTACAGGCGCGGCGAGCGGCCCGGCCCACACCGCAAAGAGCCCGCTCAGCAAGAGTGCCGCAGGAGCGAGGCCCAGGAGTCGGCCCAGCGGCCGGCGTGAGGTGGGTGAGCCCGCGTTGGTGTACGCCGCAGCCGCAAAGAGTGTGTTCACGAACCCCCGCTCCTCTCAGGATCCGCATACCTGCCGGTAGACGATCCGTGGTCCGCGCACCCGCCGCGGTCGCGCACTCGCAGCCATCTTAGCCGTCGCCACAGGCTCCGGCGTCGCTCCTGAGTCGGGCCGACGGTCAGGCCGGCGGCCATCGCCGATCGGCCCCGAGAGAGTGTGGTGCTATTCTCGGCTGGTGACCGTCCCCTCTATCTCATCCGGCGGCTCCGTCCGTCCGGACGCGCCTCGGCGCAGCCTAGTCGCCCGCCGCCGGCCCTTCGATTCCATCGCCGAAGCGACGTGGGACGCGCTCGTCGCTCGGTCGCCGGCCGCGACCCCGTTCTCGCGCAACTGCGTGCAGCACGCATGGTGGGAAGCGTACGGCGAGTCGGCTCATGATCAGACTCTCGTAGTCGTGGATGAGGCCGCCCCTGACGAGATCGTCGGGATCGCGCCGCTGATGCATCGCCACGAACTGGAGCCGGGAGACCTGGCCGCGCACACGAGCATTCGCCACCAGCCCGGGCCCGCCCTCCGTCCCGTGCCCGATTCGGCGACGGCGGTCTTCTTCGGCGCCTCGTACCACGCCGACTACGCCACCATCCTGGCGGCGCCTGAGGACCTGCCGGCGGTTTGCGACGCCGTCGTGGCGGCCCTCGCCGATGAGGATCCATCGCGCTGGGATGTCGTCGACCTGCGCCGCCTGCGTGCCGGAGATCCGGCGACGGACGCGCTCGTGGCCGCGTTCGAATGGGTCGCGCCGCGAGGCTGCTGGCTGGTGACCCGCGAGCAGGAGGAAGTCTGCCCGGTGCTGACCCTGCCGGCCGGCATCGACTTCGACGGCTACCTCGGTACGCTCGACAAGAAGGAGCGCCACGAAATCCGCCGCAAGATCCGACGGGCTGAGGCGGCCGGACCCATCGCCCTGACAAAGTCGGAGGACCCCTTCGAGGATCTGGGTGCCTTCATCGACCTGCATCAGAAGCGCTGGGGCGAAGACGGCCTGTTCCCGGCGACCGAAGGCGGGGCCGCCAGCCGGCGCTTCTTCGCCGGCCTCTTCGAAGACTGCGCACCGACGGGAATCGTCGAACTGGACTTCCTCAGTGTCGCAGGGCGGCGAATTGCGGCCGGAGTGATCCTCGACGACGGTCATACCGTTTACTACTACAACGCCGGTGTCGAGCCGGATGCCAGAGAGTTGTCGCCCGGAGTGGTCATGGTCGCGTCCTACATCCAACGAGCCATCGAGCTCGGTCGTAACCGCATCGACTTCATGCGTGGCAACGAGCCGTACAAGTACGAGTGGGGCGCGAAAGACGAGCCGATCGAACGGCTGCTCGTCCAGCGCACGGTCGTGCCAGAAGGCGTGGCCGCCGCTGCGCAGGGCGTGGCCGCCCCGGAGGGTCGCTAGCGATGGGCGCCGAACGAACGCACGGCAGCCCCGACGGTCTTGACGGCCACGCTGAGCCCTGCCTCGAGCAGGACGAACGCGGGCCACTCCCCGGCGGGCGTGTTCGGGTCGTGGAGGTCATGGCCACCGGCACCAACGGCGGCGCGCAGGAGCACGTCTTCTCGCTCGCAACGAGGCTGAACCCGGCCCGCTACGACGTCCGGGTCGTCTCGCTCTCGCACGGCAGCAGCGTTCGAAGGTTGCAGAAAGCGGGCATCGAAGCCTCTGTGATCGACGAGCCGGACGACCGTCTGGCCGTGCTTGCGCTGGCCAAGGAGCTGTCCGCCTTCGAGCCCGAAGTCGTGCACAACCATATGTATCGGGCCGAGGTCGTTGGCACCAAGGCCGCCCTCCATCTCGGCGAAGAGGGGTGCCGCCGACCGGCGGTCATTTCGACCGTGCATTCGAGCCGCATCCGCTGCGTCGAGGATCGCGAAACGCTACGCCAGCTCACGCCGCTGATGGATCGCCTGATCGTCGTGTCCAAGGCGATCGAACAGAAGATCGCCGATGAGGGTCGCAAGACCGCGCCCATCAGCTTGATCTACAACGGCGTCGACCTGCAGCGCTACAACCATCAGCAGCCATGCTGCACGCTCCACGAGGACTACCGCATCGACCCCGAAGCCCCGATCGTTGGCGTCGTGGCGCGACTCGAGGCGGAGAAGGGCCACCGCACGCTGCTCGAGGCCTGGCCACGGGTCCTGGCGGCCGTCCCCGACGCCTGGCTTCTCGTCGTCGGCGAAGGGTCGGAACGCGACTCCCTCGAAGCCCAGGCCGACATCCTCGGCATCTCCGCGCGGGTCGTCTTCACCGGCCGCCGCGAGGACGTGCCCGCGGTCACCGCCGCTCTGGATATCTCGGTTCTGCCCTCGTATCGCGAGGCTCAAGGTCTGAGCGTGCTCGAGGCGATGGCGCTGAGCCGCCCGGTCGTGGCGTCGGCTGTGGGTGGTATCCCCGAGATGATCGAGGACGGGATCAGCGGCTTGCTGGTCCCGCCGCACGACTGCGAGGCGCTGGCGGACGCGATCATCCGGCTGCTGACCGACCACCCTTTGGCGGACACGATCGCTCGCGCCGGGCACGACGTCGTCCACGAGCGCTTCTGCATCGAACTGATGGTCCAGGCCGTCTCGGACCTGTACGACGAAGCCGCCCTGCGCATTCGACAGTCGGAGGGCGTCGCCAGATAGCGCCTGGTCAGAGCCGCTGGCCGCGAGTCGGCCCTCGCCAGCGGCTTCGCGCCCGCAGCGGCTCTGTTTCGTCGTAGGCGGCGGCGCCGATCAGGGGCACGAACATGCAGCCGCCGAACGATCGCTCCTCGAAGCCGTCGCCTCGACGGATAACCTGGATCAACTCCTGGCCGCCGAGCGGGCCCACGGGTATGACCATGCGGCCACCGTCCGCCAGCTGCCGGCGGAGCGGTTCGGGGACCCGAGGCGCAGCAGCCGTCACGAGGATGGCTTCGAACGGCGCCGCCACGCGCCAGCCGACGCTGCCGTCCGCGACCTCGATCCGAACCCGGTCGGTCATGCTGGGGTCGGCGAGACTCAGGGAAGCCACTCGAGCGCGCGCCGCTGCCGCCAGCTCGGGGTGGCGCTCCAGCGAAAGCACGTTGCATCCGATCCTGGCCAGGACGGCGGCCTGGTAGCCCGAGCCCGTGCCGATCTCGAGGACCCGCATCTCGGGGTATGGCTCCAGTAGCTCGGTCATGAGGGCCACCATGTACGGCTGGCTGATCGACTGGCCGGCCGCTATGGGCAGAGCGCCGTCGCAGTAGGCATCATCGGCGAGATTCGACGGCAGGAACAATTCGCGCGGGATCTCGCCCATCGCGGCGAGGACGCGCTCGTCGCGAATGCCGCGGCCGCGGAGCTGGCGCTCGACCATCTCCGCGCGCCGCTGACCGGCCTGCTCGCGATCCACTCGTCGAAGATACGCCCTCGCAGGGCGCGCGGACTCTGAGATGTGGCCGCGGCGAGTGTCCGGGGCCCGCGGTTGTTGGCCGGTTGGGCCTAAGCCGTGGGGGTCGCGGCCGGGGTCGCGGTCGGCGCTACTGTCGGCGTGGCCACAGGCGTCGGCGTGGCCACAGGCGTCGGCGTTGGCACGGGCGTCGGGGTCGCAGGCGGGGCGACGTACGTCGGCAGAGTCAGGTCCGGAAGCGTCGGGCCGGCACCGGCGGGCCAGACGCCCTGCGCGTACGAGCCAACCAGAATTGCAACCAATCCCAGAGCACATACGAGGACGAACAGCGCCGAAGCGCGGTCGTCGATATAGACCCGTTCGTGCGTCGCTCGAACCGAGCCCTGTGGATGGACCTCTTCTTCGGACGAAGAGCGACCGAAGCCGAAGCGACGCCTGGGCTTGCTGGGAGCCCCAGATTCGGCCTCGTCGCCAGCCTGGAGATCTTCGTCGAACTCCTCATCGCCCGGCATGAACTCGTTCGGCTCGCCCTGGTCGAGGGTGTCCTTGTCCTGATCAGACATGCCCTGGCTTCGCTCCTGTGTTGGTCGGGCACCGCGTGCCTTGTTCGCCGGGTGCGGGCCGCCCGCACGGTGACGGTTCGGGCGCAGCCCTCCCGCGGCAGTTTAGCTGGATTCCGCCGGTCGCCGCTTGGATCTCGCTCGGTCGCTCTGCCACTCGTGACTGGATCATGCCTCGGCCATCCTGCGGCGGCACGGCGCAATCCCCTCAGGCGTCGCGGATGGCCCGAACGGCCAGGCCGGCCAGACCCGCGCCGGCGGTCAAGATGCCGCACCCCGCGAGTACGACGTCGAGGCCGAAGAGCTGCGCCAGGAGGCCGCTCGTGGCCATCGAAATGGCGAGCATCGCGTTCACGAGCGCCAGGCGGATCGCGACCACTCGCCCGAGCATCTCGTCGGGGGTGCGTTGCTGGAATATCGTCTGGCTCGGGACGACGAAGGCGACGTTGGCGACACCGACGACCGCTGCGAGTGCAAGCGCGACCCAGAGGCTACCGGTCATCGAGAGAACCACAAGCGCGACCCCGAAGACCGTGAACCCGGCGACGATCGCCGGCCCCTTGGGGACGCGGGAGGCGATGGCGCCGATGACCACGCCGCCACCAAGAAGCCCCACGCCCATCGAAACCTCGAAGAACCCGTAAGCCGTCGCAGGCTTGAGCGTACCCAGCGGCAACCGGGCGACCAGCAACAGAGAAAGCGCCATCAATGCCCCGAGTCCGTATTCCGCGATCGTGGCCTGGACCGTGGTCGCAAACAGGACCGTCTCCCCGCGCAGGAATCGCCATCCAGCCAGGACGTCGGATCTCAGCGAGGCGACAGCTCCGAGGGCGCCTCGTCCGGCGTCCCCGCTCAGCGCTGGGACGATTCGCGGAATCGTCACCGACGCCACCAACGCCCCCGAGGCGAGATAGCTCGCCCCGTCGATCCAGAACGCCAGCGACAGCGCCGAACCCAGGAACGCCACGAAGAGCCCGCCCAGGCCGTAGCCGGCCAGGTCGCTGACCGTGTCGGCAATCCACATCGCCGAGTTGGCCGTGAGCAGGTCCTCGGCCGGAACGACACGCGGCAGCGCCGCCGCACGCGCCGGGCGGAAGAAGGACGAGGCGACCGAGATCAGGAAGACGAGCCCAACGACCAGGCCGATGTTCACGCCCGACACGATCGGGATGGCGAACACGAGCCCGGCCCGCAAGAGGTCCGAGGCTACCATCACCCATTTTCGGTTCCAGCGATCCACGAGCGCGCCAGCGAGCGGGCCCACCAGTGACGTGGGGACGGTCATCGCGGCAAAGACGAGACCCAGTGCCAACGGCGAGTAGTTGGTGGCGCCCGCAACGAGGACGACCAGCGCGATCTGGTGGACTCGATCTCCGAGCGAGCTTATGACCTGTCCCAGCCACATCGCCGAGAACGCGCCGTTGGTGGCCAACCGAACGTACGGATGGCTCAGCGCTCCGGTTCGAGCCCTCGTTCTGGACGAAACTGGAACCGAGACCAGGACCGGCGCCCGGACGACCGCGGCGAAGATGAAGAAGGCCAGCCCCGCTCCGAGCAGCAGGTCTCCCACCGACGCGACCGATTGGATAACGGGGATCGGAATCGGGATGACGTCCGCCAGCGGCCCGCCGTGGACAAAGAAGCCGGCATCCACCGGCCCGGTCAGCAGGGTATGCAGTCCCGAGTGCACGGCGGTCGAATCGAACCCGGCGGCGGCAAGGCTCGGTTGCCAGACCGGCATCCAACCGCCGTTGACGACGATGGCGATTCCGTTGGCGATGGTTCCGAGTGCGGCCGCCGCGATTCCGGGCAGACCTCGGTTGGCCAGAAGCATGGCCGTGAGCAGCAAGTACGCCGCCAGAACCAGCCATATCCTCACTTCATCCGGCACGCTGCCGCCGGCGAGTGCCGCGTCCAGCCCAAGACGCGCGACGGCAGCGACGATGAGCAGAGGCAGCCAGCGCAGCCGAACGTCGAGCAGGTTGTCCAGCTGCCCGCCTGCGGCCAGACCGAGCAAGAGCCCCAGGAATACGCCGAGGACGGGCACCTGCTAAGTGGCTGCGCCGGATGACGTCGTACCCGCCGACAGGCCCGCGATCGCACCGGCCGCCTGGCCGATCAGCGGCACGTCGCGGGACTCGTCACGCCCCGGGTCGGAGAGCCCGCGGGCCCACCTTGTGCGGACAAAGGCGTCGACGACATTCGGATCGAACTGGATCCCGCCGAACTTGCGCAGCTCGACCAGCGCCTGTTCGGGAGTGAGCGGCGTCATTCTGTACGGCCTCGCCGCCGTCATCGCCTCGAAGGCGTCGGCGACGTGGAGGATTCGGGCCAGCTTGGGGATCTCGTCTCCCACCAGTCGATCGGGATAGCCCGATCCGTTGAACCACTCGTGGTGGTGGCGGATGATCGGCAGTTCCGCGGCGAGGTGCTTGACCGGGGCGATGATCTCCGCGCCAAGGACCGGGTGCGCATTCATCGTCGCACGCTCCTCGCGAGTTAGCCGCTCCTGCTTGAGCAGCACGGAGTCCGGCACGCCGATCTTGCCGATGTCATGGAGGAGGCCGCCCCATTCAAGCGCCTCCAACTCCACGTCGCTCACCTTCATCGCCCGCCCGATGTCCATGGCGATCTCCTGGACCCGGTGGCTATGGCCACTGGTGAACTTGTCGCGCTTGTCGACGGCCTCCGCCAGGCTGCTCACCGTTTCGGTGAACATCTCCCGCACTTCCACAAACCGACGATACGCGAGCCTGGTGGTGTATAGCGGCACGGCGAACAGCAGCACCGCCCACCACCCTGCCGTGACGTACATCTGCGCCATCAGCCAGGCCACCGGCGCGAGTGCCAGCATGCTGAGATACGCGCCGCCTGATGTGCGTATCTGCTTGGCTACGGAGTCGCCGTCCCGGAGTGAAATGACAGCAGAGGTAATAAGTACGTTGAGCAGAAAGTAGATCGCTGCGCCACCAACGGTGGCCACGAAATCGACAATATGGGAGAGGGACGAGGGGAATGAAAGCAGGGTGAAAACGCGCTGAATCCACTGCATCGCGAAGGCGCTGAGAATCGCGGGCGCCATGATGCCACAGTGATTCGCCACTACCCCGTACCAGGGCACTTGCCGGCGCAACTCGCGACCCTGCGTCGTCCCAACAAGACCTACCCAGACAGCAGCGGCGGGCCCGCCCACGCTCACGGCTGCGATCACGGGAGCGAAGGCGACGTCGACGACCACGCCGCCAGGCATACGCACGGCCAGTGACGAGCCAGCCAGCGTCAGGCACACCCAGAAGATCACGCCAAGAACGATCGCGACCTGGGGGTTGTCCTGCATGTCCCTGATGGCGATCTTCGAGCCCAACGGGTACGACAACGCACTCGCCAGCAGCAAACCACTGGCGAGCGCCACGAAGGCGATCAACACTCCCAGCCGACGGTTCATCGCCACTCCTCGCTCAGGCGCGGCAATCTACCCCAGCCTTGAACCGCATGACTATGGGAGAGACGTACCTAGAACGGCCTGTAGGAGGCGCCACCAGAAGCGGCGGCCAAGAGGCCAGCTCCGAGGACAAGTAGGATCGACTGGATACGACGGCGCATCTCGGTTACCACGGTCGAGTGTTCTGCTCGGGAGACCACGGTCGAGTGTTCTGCTCGGGAGACCACGGTCGAGTGTTCTGCTGGGGAGACCACGGTCGAGTGTTCTGCTGGGGAGACCACGGTCGAGTGTTCTGCTGGGGAGACCACGGTCGAGTGTTCTGCTGGGGGGACACGGGAGTCCGCTCCTGACAAGACATCGACGCGCGGCTGGTGGCACTAGCCTGCTGGATCCCTGCCCAAGTGCCCGAGTTCGGCCGGGGCCCTGAAGCTTCCTCGCATCCTCCGTCCGGTGGCAAAGGTGGCGAGAACCCCGGACCGTTGGCAGTCTAGGCACCCAAAAGTACCTGGGTCAATAAGCTACCTAGCCTAGCGTGCCCCGCCCGTCAGATCGATTCCAGGGGCGGCGGCTCGATCCCCAACTGCTCGCGCATGACGGTGGCGTAGTGCGAGTATTGTTCCGCGGCGGCGGCGTGGGCGCCGGTTCGCCGATACAGCCGGAGGAGGCAAAGCTCGATCTCCTCTGCGTCGGGGTCGGCCTGAAAAGCCAATTGCGCGACCGAAAGCGCTCGGTCGAAGGCGCCCGCCTTCGTATCCTCCATCAGGGCTCGCTCGATTCGATCGAGGAAACTCGCGTGGAGAGTGTCGCGGAAGGAAGAGGCCCAGTCGTCGTAGATGAAGTCAACCGCGAAGCGCCCCGTGTAGGACTCGGCGAGTCTGGTGACAAGCTCCGGCGACGGATCGCGTCGCATTGTGCCGATGAGCTTTAGGCAATCAGAACTTCGGCTACGTACAAGCTCCGGATCGAGCCAGATCAGGTCAGCGCGGCTGTTCAGGTAGCCGGCGGTCGCGTCTTCGCTGGCTGTGGGCTCGAAAACCTGGCGCAGGAAGTAGGAGGTCTGATTGAGCGAGTTGGCTCCCGCCTCCGGCTCCATCTGGGGCCAAAGGGCCTCAATCACTTGCTCTCGGGACGCAGTGAATTGCGGCCTGGTCAGCAGAAAGGTCAGAAGTGACAGGACCTTCTTGCGAATCTCCGTTCCAGGAACGAACCGATCACCCACGCGGACGGTAACGCGACCGAGGTCGTCGACGAATGCCGGAGGGGCGAGGCGTCGTGTGAGTTCCAGGCCGGCACTGGGAATCCGAAGGTTCTTCCGCTTTCCCAGCCGCCGGAGCAACCCGATGTCGTCCGCGTCTCCGACCACGTCCAGTAGCTCGGCCGCTCGCCTGACATCCCCAGGCCTGGCGACGGGGTCGGACAGTAGCTGTCGCAATGCCCAGCGCCATCGTTCGGGGCGTTGAGTGGCCTCCTGTCGAACCATCGATAGACCTGCCGGGTCGAGGTCGGCGAGCCGTCGAACCACCAACTCCGCCTGGATGGACAGATAGGCCGCGTCGTTTGGCTCAAGTGAGCGCAAGTACTGCACAAGCTCGGAGTTTGCGGACACGAGAGCCTGGGTGAGTCGAATGGTCTTCCACCAGAACCACGCTTGTTGGTTCTCGGCGAATCGGATCGCATCCTCGAACATGGTCGCAAGCGACGAGTCTCGTGCGCTGCCGGCGACCCGAATGGCAAGGTCCAAAGCAAGCCAAGAACTCCTGAATGCCGGTTCGAAGGTCGGACCCGTCGCCGCGTCGAGCAGTTCCCTTGCATGCCCCAGGTTGCCTTCCATGAGCATCAGCCGGGCAGCAATATGGCGGCATAGCGGATCTCCCCGTCTCCGCTCTGTTTCAACGAACCCACGAGCCAGGATCTGCGCCGCTTGACTTGGATCGCCGAACATCGCCTGAAGTTCAGCAATCTCGCCAAGCACCATTGGGTCTATCCAACTCTGCTCTTTATGACTCTGCATAGCCGCTTGGATGTGAATCTGAGCCAGGTCCCACTCGCCCAGATGAGCGAGCCCTTTGGCGGTATTCAAGTGGGCCGCTTGAAAATCATTCTCAGCTCCACCAGGTGTCGTGCAGCGAAGCGCCGCCAGTCCCGCCTGCGCCGCCGCATCCGCGTCTCCCCGCGCCCTCTCTACGTTGGCTAGGTTCACCCATGCAATGGCTTCATGATGCAGGTGCCCCCTGGAGGCGCTGAGGCCAGCTGTCTCGATAAGAAGTCGCCGGGCCGCATCCAAACTGCCGCTTCCGGCGGCCTCCGTGAGAGCCTCAGTTGATCGAGCAATCGCGGCGAGTTCCGCGTCTTCGGAATTGACGAGTTCGCGATAGGCGGTCGCGCGTAACTGTGGGTCCTGCATCTCGACCCCGTAGTGGAGTAAGTTGAGCGCGTTCGCTAATGCGAGGGGGGAGCCGGAGCCCTCCGCGGCGGCGTCATGACGCGAGGCCTGCAGCGCCAGTTCGAGGGCTTCATCGTACCGGCCTACGGACGATGTGATTCTCGCCCGAAGGATGTCGTACCAGGGGTTCGGGGCGGGGTCCGGGAAGCGTGTGATGAAGTCCTCGGCGGCTGCGAAGTCGCCGGTGGCGATGATCTTGGGAACGGCCGCACACACGATCCGGCGGACCTGATCGGCGTCGCCGGCCGCGGCCCAATGTCGGGCGGCGAGACGCCACGACTTTGGCTCCAGTGCCGCGGCCAGGCAGCGATGAAGATCCACAATCCCGGCCTGCCCGATCTCCGCCTCGAGGCGGGCCAGCAGAAACTCACGAACCAGAGGGTGGAGTCTCCAGGACGCGACGACGCCGACCCCCTTCGAGAGCAGGCCCATGCTCTCGGCGAGTCCGATGAACCGCCGCGCCTCGGCGGCAGACATGCTGGCGGCGACGGCTGCCGTTTCCGGATCGATCTCCTCGAGCAGCGCGACACGCATCAGAAAGCCGCGCAGGTCGGCGCTCAAGTCACTTACGACCTCTTCTGCCAGGTAGTCGTAAAGGTTGCCCTCGGCGCCGCTCAGCGAATGGATGAAGGCACGTGTCTGGGCTGACGAACGACCGTCAACTACGGCCTTGACCAGCTGCAACGAAGCCGCCCAGCCCTCTGTTCGTGCCTGCAGGTCATGGAGAACGTCGGGATCGAGCGGATGATGGTAGGACTCGCTGAAGAGCCGGGCCGTCTCCGATTCGTCGAATCGAAGCTCGTCCGGTTCCAGCTCGGCGAGTTCGCCGCGAGCGCGCAGACCGGCCGTGGATAGGGTGGGCGTCCGCCTGCTTGCGACGATCAACCTCAGCCGATCCGGTGACCGGGCGATGATGCGTTCCACTACTGCCCCGACGGCCGGCACCGACTCCGCGATATGGAAGTCGTCCAGAACGAGCGCAGAAGGCACCTCGCCAAGACACTCCATCTCGGCGAGCAGCGTCCGAAGCACGGTCTCCTCGCGAGCGGGTTCGATGGCCGGTTCGGACAGAAGGGCCGCGGATCGTTGCAGCAGCCTGGGATCCACAGCCTGGCACGCGGCCACCAGGTAGCGAAGGAAGACCAGGCCGTCCGTGTCGTCCTCGTCCAGCCGGTACCAGAAGGTGCGGAGCCGCGATCGGCGAAGAAAGTCCGCGATCAGGGTCGTCTTGCCGAAACCCGCCTCGGCGACCACGTAGACAATCCGGCGATCGGCCCATGCCTCCAAGACACCGAATAGGCGGTCGCGGCGGAGCGTCTCGGCCGGCAGAAGGGGACGCTGTATCTTCCCGAGACGCAAGGGGAAACTCGAGAGGACGTGGGCGGAATCGTCGGCGATCCGATCGCCCATCTCGGGCTCGACGGGCACGCGCAGCTCCTCCATCCCCAATCGAACCGCGACCGACGGCGCGTAGGATAGAAAGCCGAACTGGCGGGTGTCAATCGGATTAGAGGCGGACGATTGCATAGCGGGAATCATGACCGCCCCCGATCATCTGCCGCTTAGCTGCGACTGCAACGAGCAGGGCCGAGATTCAGCCAGGGCGTTCGCAGCCTGGGTGATCTCGCAGCCCTCGATTGCTGTCTGTTCCCGCGATGGTCAAGATGGAACGGCTGTTCCGAAAGCCGCGGCCGGTGCGTCCAGATTTGCCAGGCGGGGGCGGCAGCAGATCCTTTGCGTCCGCGAGCGATCGGAACCTCAGTTCGTGACCTGAGGAGGCACGACGGCGCCCGGTGTCCACCTGGCGGCTACGTACGTCGGCACGACCTGCATGAAGATCTGGCCTCGGACCATGGGAACCGGCTGGCCCTTGCTGGGACCGCTCGCGTACGTGAGGACGGTGGGAGAGTGCTCGCCCTTCTTGGTCCAAACCGCCGGGATGGTCAGCCCGTTGTTGAAGATCATGGCCGTCCCGTGGCCGACGTACTGCACTTCGAGGCGGTGCTTGCGCACGTCGGATGAGGTTGTGTCGAGGAAGCCCACGTTCATGAAGAGCAGCACGACGTTCGAGGGTGCGATGCTCTCGCCGGTCGCGGCGTCTGTCTCGGCGCCCTCGGCGGACACGCTACGGGGATATGTGTTCGTCTTCCAGTCGTAGTTGTAGACGACGTGGTTGGCGCTGTACGGGATGACGATCTGGCCGCCCACCGGACGATCGGAGCCGGCGAGCTGGTCCGCGAAGGTGAATTGCGACGTGGTGAGTGGCGCGGTGCCGCCGAGCTTCCTGGTCAACGCCTCCAGCTTGGCGTACGACGTGTAGAGGTTGTGCGGCGAGGGCCGGAAGCCGACGCGCCACATGTAGCCGCTCATGCCGCCATAGCGCAGGCCGTCGATGTTCCAGATGTACTGGCCGTTGTCCTGCGCCAGGCGGCCCATCGCGTTCGGAGCGCCCCACATGTGGTTGTAGGCGGCGGCGTATTCCTCGGCCCAGGCCACGAAGTAGAGCCTGGCGCTGCGGACGGGTCCGATTGCCGGGGGCGCCTGTGTCTGGAAGATCGCCATGTAGCGCGGAATGCCGCCTTCGGCGGGGCCCTGGTAGACGATGTTGGCCATGGACAGCCCCGACTGCGGTCTGGCGCCCCAGTGGTCGTCGATCATGACCGCGATCGGCTTGCGAGTGGCGAGCTCGGCCTGGTCCGCGGGGAGCCACACGCCATCGGTCGTGGCTGCCACCATCGGCTCTGGCGTGGGCGTCGGGACGGGCGTGGGCTCGAGGGTCGGCGTGGGCGACGGCGACGCGGTCGGCTCGAGGGTCGGCTCGAGGGTTGGCGTGGCCGTGGCGAGGGCGATCTCGGTGGCGGACGGAGACGGTGTCGTCGAGCTGCCCGAGAGGTTGGCGCTTATGGCGATGCCGCTGCCCACAAGGGCGACCACGATCACGATGCCGGCCCCAATCACCACGGGGCGGCGCGAAAGAAGGCTGCGCACGGTCATGAGGAATCCCCCGCCTTTCATGCCCGGAAGCCTATCACGCGTGCCATCCTGAAAGATGCGAAGAGAGGCCGCGCTGAGCCGGGACGCCTCGCTTCGGCAGGAGGCGCCGCGGACACGGCTCTCCGCTCAGCGCCGCGACCACGGCTCTCCGCTCAGCGCCGCGGACACGGCTCTCCGCTCAGCGCCGCGGACACGGCTCTCCGCTCAGCGCTGCGGACACGGCTCTCCGCTCAGCGCTGCGGACACGGCT
>Ga0182021_10005819_pt1 | contig 14660 bp, 11 predicted proteins | sample 612E3MmetaG_FD_120493 | JGI IMG/M metagenome (GOLD analysis project Ga0182021, IMG submission 120493) | Permafrost microbial communities from Stordalen Mire, Sweden - 612E3M metaG (Illumina Assembly) | ecosystem: Environmental > Terrestrial > Soil > Wetlands > Permafrost | place: Sweden... | reverse complement strand
TTCTGGCCGTAGATGTGGGCCACGGACGCCGATTCGCGGATGTCCACGCCGTATCCGGGCGGCTCGTCGGAGGACCGGTTGGGCGTCCACAGCGCGCTCATGGGGATCTCGGCGTTTCTCTTCACTTCCATTCCGTCGCCGATGAAGGCCCGCCCGCCTTCGTGGGATTCGGTGTAGCGGCCCATCCCCGCCTTGTGCAGGGAGGCGCTGATCTGATCATAGTGATATTCGGCCGTCAGGTCGCCGATCGTCTTGCGGAAGTCCCAGAGGAAGCGGTCGCTGGATTCGGCGCCCTCCACGATCCGGCCCGTCAGGACCGGGAGCCAGGGCCGCGGATCGTACCCGCGTCTCTTGGTGAATTCGGCGATCATGTTTTCGGTCCAGTTCTGGACGCCGGCTTCCCAGCTGTCCGTGATCACGTACTGCAGGCCTCGCTTGCCCATCAGGGCGCCCAGGGTGTCCTTATAGAGTCCCAGGTAGTGCTCGAGATAGGCCTCGACGTGGCCGCGGTTGAGCTTGTCCACTTCCAGGCCTGTCGCTTCCGGCGATGCGGGGGCGTTGCGCGCGCCGGTCAGAGAATATCCCATTCTCAGAACGACCCAGCGCCCGGCCGGCGGCGTCCACTCCAGCCGCCCGTCGGGGCGCATCTTCGCGGTCAGATCGAGGACGTCGGCCTTGCGCACGGCGTCCGAGGCCGCCACGGGGAGCGTGGCCAGCTTGTCCAGACCGGAGGCCGAGGAAAAGGCGGCCTTGTCTTCGAAGCGGTTCACCCGGGCGCCCGTGTACAGGACGATCTCGGCGATCTTCGTCCCGGCCGGCGCGGCGCCGCCCGCCGGAGGCGGGGGCGTCTTGAAGGTCAGGCGGAAGAAGCGGGCCGTAACGGCGGGAAAGGCGATCGTGCCGAAGTCGGGAATCGCGGCGATCGTCCGGAACTGCACGCCGTCGTCGCTGCTCTCCAGGGCCTGGGCGCCTTCCCGCGCCTCGAAGCCGGCCGCGATGCCCAGGCCCCGAACGGCCTGCGGCTTGTCGAACGCGAACTGGATCCAGGCCTTCTGGTCGACGGGAGCGGCCGGCAGGACGGCGGTCTTCGCCAGGTCGCCGTCCGTAAGCTGGGCCAGGCCGAAGGAGCCGCCGCTCGATGTCACGATCGGCCGCAGTTCGGCCATCGTCAAGTCTCCATCCGGGAGGCGATACGCGATCACGGCGCTGTCGCCGTAGTAAGCCGGGGAAGGAGCGGGTTTTTCGGCCCCGAATTCCCCCCGCGGGATGTTCTGGAACGGCCCGGTCGTCGAGGGCGGCTTGGGCAGAACGCCCGCGAAGGGCCGTCCGCCTTCCAGCCGGGTCTCGCTCCAGACCAGTTTCTTCATGGCCTGCGCGGGCGCCACCCAGGGGCCTCCCGTTTCGCTCCAGCCGGGCGATCCGGCGATGGCCATCTCCAGGCCCAGCTGGTCGGCCAGGGTGGCGGCGTATCGGAAGGCGTCCTTCCATTCCGGCGTCATGTAGACCAGGCGTTTTTTTACGACCTGCGGCGTGTCGAGGGCGGCGTCGAAGTTCTGGAAGCCGCCGATCCCGACCCGCTTCATCCATTCCAGGTCGGCCTTGATGCCTTCCTTGGTGATGTTTCCGTTCATCCAATGCCACCAGACCCGCGGCTTGGCGCTGTCGGGCGGATTCTTGAAACCGGTCAAGAGAGGATCGCCCGGGCCCTGGGCTCCCGCGGTCCATGTTCCCAAAAGGGTCAGGGCGAGGGAGGCCCCGCCGAACCACTTCAATAAAGATTTCATTTTCATCGGCGCTTCTCCTTTCAGCTCACGGGTGATGCACAGATGATATCCATTTCCTGCATGTTTTGCCAACGCGGAAGATCCGTTTTTGGGGAAAGAAAAGAATTCGGCAGGCGGTCTCCCTGCCCTTTCCGGGCGTCCGGACTAAAATACGATGGCTTTTGGACCCGAATCCTGATATAAATATTGGACCCGGCAGCGCGGAGAAAGTTCTCCTAATCAATGATCTGCCGGAAAATCCAAGTGCGAAGGCGAGGAGAACGAAATGGGATTCAAGCGTAAACCGATGCTGACGCGGCAAATGGCCGATGTCGAGCAATCATTGCAAATCCGGCTGACTTACCTTTCCGGAAAGGGCCTCGCGGCCGCCAAAGTCGAAAAGGATCCGCTGATTAGAAAATTGCGGGCCGATATCCGGACCCTGAAATACAGGATCAGGGCGATCGGCGACACCGATAAAAGAATGGAAGAGACGGCCAAGGCCAAGGCCGACAAGGCCGCCGCCGCCCTGAAGGAAAACGAGCCGGAGAGCCCCAAGGCCGAGAAGCCCAAAAAAGCCGCCGACGAGGGCAAGGAAAAAAAGGCCAAGGGCGAAAAGAAAGACGGGTCCGAGAAGAAGCCTGAAGGCGGAAAGAAGCCGAAAGCCAAGCCCGCGGAATCCGCCTGATAACGCTCTTTCCGGCGGCTCGCCGGGGCTTCCTTCTCCCCCTCGCCATGGGAAATTGACAGGATTTTCCGGCGCGTGATATAAAAAATCAGGCGAAGGAACGGCCAAGCATCCTGACGGAGGGTCGCGCCATGGCTCATCTGCTCATCGTCGATGATGATCCGCTCATCTGCGAATCCCTCGCGCTCACCTTGGAGGGAATGGGGCACACGACCCGCTGCGCCCGAACCGTCCGGGAAGCCGTCGAAAAAGTGGGCGCTGAATCCTTTGATATCGCCTTTTGCGACGTCCGGATGCCGGACGGATCGGGTTTGGACATCCTGCCCGAGATCCGCAAAAGCCCGTCCGCCCCGGAAGTGATCATCATGACCGGGTTCGAAGACCCCGATGGGGCCGAGCTGGCTATTCAGAAAGGGGCCTGGAACTACGTCGAAAAGCCTTTGACGGCCAAAGAAGTCGCCCTGACGATCGAGCGGGCCCTCCAATACCGCGAGAAGCGGCAGGCCGTCGCCCCCCTGAAAGCCTTGGATCACGCCGACATCCTCGGCAACAGCCCCCTCCTCAAGGCCTGTTTCGACGGGCTGGCCCAGGCGGCCTCAAGCGACGCCAACGTCCTGATTTCGGGGGAGACCGGGACCGGCAAGGAGCTGTTCGCCGCGGCCATCCATAAAAACAGCGGCCGGGCCGCGGCCCGCTTCACCGTCGTCGATTGCGCGGCGCTTCCCGAAACGCTTGTCGAAAGCACCTTGTTCGGCCATCTCCGGGGCGCGTTCACCGGCGCGGACCGGCCGCGGGAGGGGCTGGTCAAACAAGCCGACGGGGGTACGCTTTTTCTGGATGAAGTAGGAGAGCTGCCCTCGTCGATCCAAAAGGCGTTTCTCCGCGTCCTCCAGGAACGGCGCTTCCGGCCGGTCGGCGGGGGGCAGGAAATCGCCAGCGACTTCCGGCTCGTGGCCGCCACGAACCGCGACCTGGAGGGGATGGTCAAGAAAGGGGCCTTTCGGGAGGACCTCCTCTTCCGCCTGCGGACGCTGGTCATCAAGCTGCCCCCCCTGCGGTCTTTCAAGGGGGACATCAAGGAGCTCGTCCTGCATTACGTGGCTTTCTTCTGCGAGAAATACCGGGTTCCCATGAAGGGGTTCTCGACCGACTTCTTCGAAAACCTGATGGCCTACGATTGGCCGGGAAACGTCCGGGAGCTCATTCAGGCGCTCGAAAAGGCGATCGTCACGGCCCAGGACGATCCAGTCCTTTTCTCCGTCCACCTTCCGGAGCATATCCGCATCCGGCTGGTCAGGGACGCCGCGGTCCGGAAAAATCCCCCGGCTTCCGAGGCGGAGGAACTCTCCGCTCCGCCTCGGGCCTTGACGTCCCTCGAGGCCTACCGGGAAGCCGGCGTGACCCGCCTGGAACGCGAGTATCTCGGCCGGCTGATGAAGAGAACCGGGAGCGACGTCAAGGAAGCCTGCCGGATTTCGGGGCTGTCCCGATCCCGCCTTTATACGCTCCTCAGAAAGTACCAGATCCGGCCGGCCGGGTAGGCGCGGCCATGGCGCTTCGCCGCCGTTGCGGTCATTGATCCTTCCGGCCCCCGGCCGGTTGAATTTCCGTTTGGGGAGGCCGTCCGTGGATAAGCGAAGAGAAAAACCAGCCATTGATGTCCCGGAAAGCCTGGCCGCGGCGGATGTAAACGAAGCCCTGCGCCAGAGTGAGCATCGCCTCCGCCAGGTGATCGGCCTACTGGAGGCGGTGACCGCCGGGACAGAGGTCATCATCGCCGCCCAGGATACGGAATTCCGTTATGTTTTCTTCAACAATGCTTATCAAACGGAGCTCAAACGGCTGACCGGCAAGGATCTTCGGATCGGGATGACCATGGCCGAGATTCTCGCCGACATGCCGGACCAGCTCGATGTCGCCTTCCGGGAATGGCGCCGGGCCATGGGAGGCGAAACGCTTCAGCAGCAGATCGAATTCGGCGATCCGGCCCGTCACCGTCGGATCTATAATGCGCTCAAGAGCCCGTTGCGGGACGCCGAAGGCCGGGTCTGGGGTGCCGGGGAAGTGGCCTGGGACATCACTCCGCAAGCCCGGGCGGAGGAGGAGCTCCGGAAATCGCGCGATAATCTGGAGCAGCGGGTCGCGGAGAGGACCCGGGAGCTGGCCCTGTCGCTGGAGCAGGTCAAGGAGAAGGAAGAGATCCTGCGGAATGTCCTGGAGATGCTGCCCGTCGGCGTCTGGATCCTGGACAAACAAGGCGGCGTCCAGCAGGCCAACAAAGCCGCCCGCGAGATATGGGCGGGCGCAAAGTATGTCGGTTTGGAGGAGCTGGGGGAATACTGGGGCTGGCGGGCGGAATCGGGAACGCCCATTGGCCCCTTGGAATGGGCGGGCGCCCGAGCCGTATTGAAAGGGGAGACGACCCTGAACGAAGAGGTCGAGATCGAGAGCTTCGACGGCCTCCGCAAGATTATCTTCGACTCCGCGGTGCCGCTGAGGGGGCCGGGCGGCGAGATCACCGGAGCGATCACGGTCAACCAGGACATCACCGCGCGAAGGAAGGGCGAAGCCGCGCGGAGGGAGCAAGCCGCGGCGATCGACTTGGCCTACGACGCCATATTCAACTGCGCCCTCGACGGGACGATCCTCTCCTGGAACCACGGCGCGGAGCTCATGTATGGCTGGACCCGGGAGGAGGCCCTCGGCCAGGTCTCCCACCTCCTCCTGCGGTCCGAATTCCAGGAGCCGATCGAGCGGATCACCGAGAAGGTCGTTCAGAACGGGCGATGGGAGGGCGAGTTCGCCCAGACCGACCGCCGCGGAAAACACATGAAGAGTGCGGGGCGCTGGGCGCTTAAAAAAGACGCCCAGGGCCGGCCCTCGGCAATCCTGAAGATCAACATCGACATCACCGAGAGCAAGAAGACCGAGGACGCCCTGAAGGCGTCCTGGCAGTATACGCGCAGCCTGATCGAGGCCAGTCTTGACGCTCTAGTGACCATCAGCCCCGACGGGAAGATCACGGACGTCAATAAAGCCACCGAATTGATGACCGCGGTCCCGCGCTGGGAACTCGTCGGGAGCGATTTCTCCGATTACTTCACCGAGCCCGCCAAGGCGCGGGAGGGATACCGGCGGGTGTTCGCCGCAGGCGCCGTCCGGGATTATCCCTTGACCATGCGCAATGCCGCGGGGGGAACGGCCGAAGTGCTTTACAACGCCACGGTGTATAGGAACGAGGCCGGGGAGGTCCAAGGGGTCATCGCCGCCGCCCGCGACATCAGCGAGCGGAAGAAAGCCGAGGACGAAAGGCTCCGCCTGGTCAAGGCCCTGGAACAGGCGGATGAGAGCATCCTCATCATGGACACGGACCTGGAGATCCTCTACGTCAATCCGGCCTTCGAGCGGATCAGCGGCCTCCGCTCCAAGGACATCCTGATGAGCAACTACGGCGACGTCCTGCGGATGACCGGAGAAAAAGATGGCCTGGACCTGGAAATCGGAGCCGCCCTGAAAACCGATCGACGCTGGAACGGACATATGGTCCGCCGGAAGGGCGACGGCAGCGTCTATGCGCTGGACATCCTCATCTCCCCGGTCCTCGACGACTCCGGATATCCAAAAAATTTCGTGGCCGTCGAACGGGACGTGACCGAGGCGGTCCGGCTCCAGGAGAATCTCCGCCAAGGGCAAAAAATGGAAGCCTTGGGGACGCTGGCTGGCGGGATCGCCCATGATTTCAACAACATCCTCATGCCCATCCTGATCAACACGGAGGCCGCCCTGATGCATGCCGCCGAGGGCAGCCTCATCTCCCGGCAATTGAAGCTGGTGCTGGAAGCGGCCCATCGGGGCCGGGACCTGATCAAGCAGATCACGACTTTTTCACGCCGCCGGGAGACGGAAAAAAAGATCATCCGGGTCAATCCCATTTTCAAGGAAGGCTTGAAATTCCTGCGGTCGTCCATCCCCAGGAACATCGAAATCGTCGACAACCTCAAGGCCGCCGCGGCGACGGTCCGGGGCGATGCCGGCCAGATCCATCAGATCCTGATGAATCTCTGCAGCAACGCCGCCTATGCCATGCGGGAAAAGGGCGGAGTCTTGGAAGTGAGCCTGGCCGCGGTCGAGATCGATCCGAAGAAAGCGGCCCGGCTTGCCGACCTCGCGCCGGGCCCATATGTCAGGTTGTCGGTGCGGGACACGGGCCCCGGGATGGCGCCCGAAATCAAGGACCGGATCTTCGATCCCTTCTTCACGACCAAGGCGCCCGGGGAAGGGACCGGCATGGGCCTGCCGGCCGTCCATGGCATCGTCAAGGCCATGGGCGGGGCGATCCGCGTGGACAGCGAAGTCGGGAAGGGGACCGTCTTTGAGATCTTTCTGCCGCGGGCCAAGGGACGACCTGATTCCAAGCCCGCGCCTCCCCCGTCGCTTTCCCGAGGGAAGGAAAGAATCCTTTTCGTCGACGACGAGCCCATGCAGATCCGAAGCGTGCCGCCGCTGCTCGAGCGCCTGGGGTACCAGGTCGTCGGCGAGATCGACGCCCGCAAGGCCCTGAGGATCTTCCGCCGGAAGCCCGGAGCATTCGACCTGGTGATCACGGACCAGATGATGCCGTTCCTGACGGGCGAGAAGCTGGCACTGGCTCTGCTCCGCCTTCGCCCGGATCTTCCGATCATCCTCTGCACCGGGTTCAGCGAGACCATCGACGAAGCGAAGGCCAAGGCCCTGGGCATCGCCGCTCTTCTGATGAAGCCCTTTTCGATTCCGGAGATCGCCGCGGTCATCCGCCGCGTTCTGGCCGCGAAAACCTAGAGTTTCCGGGTCGGGAGTCCCGCCGCGGGTCCGAGCGTGAGGACCTGCGAATTCAGCCAGAGGCCGTGGACATTGCAAAGGCTGGAGGCGAAGATCGTCCCCGCCTTGTCGGTCTTGAAGCTCAGTTGGATCGCGCAGTCGGTATAGACGGTGCTCGTATCCGGTCCCTGGGTGGAAGCGCCGTGAGCGCTGAAATCCGCGCCGCCGATGGGAATGGCGAATTTTTCCCCGTTCGGAAGGAAATAGACGTCGATCCGGCCGATGTGGTGTTCGGTCTTGTTGGGATGGGCGATCTCCTTCCCGACGGTCACCTTGACCGGGATGAACTCCCCTTTTCCTATCCGGTCCGGCACTTCGATGACCGGGACGTGTTTTTCGCGCTTCCAATCCGCTGTTTGAAAAAGATCTTTCAGATCGGCCATGGTCCGCCTCCTTGCATGTACGATGAAAACAAAAGCAAGATCCATACCAAACGGCCATGTCCGCTTTTTCGGGATTTATCCCCCGCAGATTCCTGCCCGGGAGGAAATGTGCTGTCCGACGGAGGCGGGATCCCTGCGGCGGGGCCGCCGATCCGCCTGACGGCGGGGCCCGATTCTGGCACGATTCTTGGATTAGGATGATCGATTATCGTTTCGCGCATCATATTTTGGAATCCTCGGAAGGAGGACTGTCATGATCAACGTCAAACCGGTGTACGAAGGTGCGGCCCAGGGCGACGGCGTGAGAATCCTGGTCGATCGGTTATGGCCGCGCGGGCTTTGCCCGGTCAAGGAAAAAGTGGATATGTGGCTGAAGGACGCGGCTCCCAGCGACCGTCTGAAGAGATGGTTCCGCCAGAATCCCCAGAAGTGGCCGGAGTTTCACGAAAAATACAGGCAGGAATTGGCGGAAAAGGCGGTCTGCCTCGATCTCATCCGGGAAAGCGAAAAAAAGGGCCCCGTAACCCTCCTCTACCTGGCGCCCGACAAAGAGCACAACCACGCCGTGGCGCTCCGCGAGCTCGTCGAATCAGGGGCCGTCCGCATTTGAAAGGCGGCGCCCGAGATCATTTCATCGGGCTTGTCTTTTCAGGATCGAGAGAACCTTCCGCGGTCCCATCCGGCCCTTTTTCCATCGGCTGGATGTCCGCCGAATGAGGCCACTCGGGGGCCAAAAAGCCCTTGGCTTGAATCCGTTCCGGAAACGTCTCGTTGAGAATCCGATTCAGCCTTTCCCGCAAGGTCGTCATTTCGCTCAAGGGATCCCATTGGCTGTCGCTCATATGTTTCCTTTTTATATAGTTCGGTGATGGACTTCAGAAGCTGCTGAACTTCGAGCTTTTCCGCTGCGACGGGGCGTCCGGTTCGGGCAGAAACAGCCCGTGGGGACACGCGGAGCAGAGATGATTGAATTCGGCCAGCCGCCTGCGGAGAAAACTGGCCCCCGCCGCCAGGACGACTTCCCGGACCTCTTCATAGCAGCGCTGCGGGTGGATGACGGTCGTCTGGCAATGCCTGAACAGCGCCGGGGCCTCCTCCGCCCGATCCGCCCAGTACCACTTTTCGCATTCCTCGCATTCCATGAGACAGCCGGTCCCTCCGGCCATGCGGGCTTTGGGATGGCCGACCGGCTTGATTTGAGAGCCCAGGCAAAAGGGGCAATGAGCATCCATGCGACCCTCCTTCGAACGTAAACGGCCCGTTTTGTTTATTCCCTGAAAATTTCTCACGGTGGTATCTATATCAATAAACATGCCAAGTTCTCGTCCGGAAGTCCCGCCATCGATCAGGCGCGGCTTCGGCGAAAATCGGTGAAAAGGGCATCGCCGGGCGGTCGGAGTTCTGCCGGACAGGACGGAGTGCTCCGAAAAGAGACGGCGCGAGACGGATATTTCCGCGCTTGAACCTCCGGAAAATTAGGCGTTTAATGAGAGTCCGGCGCCAAACGACGGACTTTGGCCTGGCCATGAAAGGAGCGTGCCGCATGAGAATCAACCGCCGTGGAATCCGAATCCTGACCTTGATGCTGGCCCTGGCCTTCGTCTCCCGGCTGGGCCTGCCCTGTACGTCCATCCTGGTGACCAGAGGCGCTTCGGCGGACGGATCCGTCATCATCACCTATTCCTGCGACGCGGAATTCCTGGCTTCGATGCGCTTCATCCCGGCCGTCGATTACAAGCCGGGCGAAAAGGCCGTCCTGGAGCGATCGGGAGGCCGGCGCGTCGAGCTGTCCTGGATCGGCCATACCTTCAAGGTCATCGATTTCATGAACGATCGCCAGCTGGCCATCGGTGAGTCGACCTTCGGCGGCCGGCCGGAGCTCGAGAATCCGGACGGTCTGATGGATTCCTATTATGAGCTGATGATTTTGGCCCTGCAGCGGACCAGGACCGCCCGGGAGGCCGTCAAGCTGATCACCGACCTCATGGACCGGTACGGCTATGGCAGCACCGGCGAGTCTATCTCCATCGGCGACAAGGAAGAAGCCTGGATCCTGGAGATGGCCGGAACCGGAAAAGGGGGGCGCGGAGCGGTCTGGGTGGCCCTGCGGATCCCGGACGGCATGATCTGCGCCCACGCCAACATGTCCCGGATCGGCGAATTTCCGCTGAACGACCCTGAGAATTGCCTGTATTCGAAAAACGTCATTTCCTTCGCCGTGGAGAAGGGCTATTACGATCCCAAGAGCGGGCCTTTCAATTTTTCCAAGGCCTATAATCCTCCCGATGAAGAGCAGGTCAAGCACGCCTCGCGGCGCGTCTGGAGCATCTTCCGCCGGGCGGCGCCCTCAGCCGGGCTTTCTCCCGACGCCAGCTCCTCCGTCCCGGGCGCCAAACCCTACCCGCTCTGGATCAAGCCGGACAAGAAGCTTTCCGTCCGCGACGTCATGGCCCTGCACCGGGACCATTACGAAGGGACTCCTTTCGACACGACCAAGGACCTGTCCGCCGGGCCGTTCGGGTCTCCCGACCGTTGGCGCCCCCTGGCTTGGGAGTCCGATGGCAAGGCCTATTCCTGGGAGCGGCCCATCGCCACCCAGCAGGTCGGCTTCGTCTTCGTCGCCCAGTCGAGGTCTTTCGTCCCCGATGCCGTGGGCGGCGTGTTCTGGTACGGGATGGACAATCCCTATACCAACATCTTCATTCCGCTCTATACCGGCATCACGGCCCTTCCGCCGTCCTATACGCGGGGGAACATCCAGGCCTTCAGCCGCGATTCCGCCTGGTGGACGTTCAATTTCGTGGCCAACTTCGCCAACCTGCGCTTCAGCGACATGATCCAGGACATCCAGAAGGTCCAGAAGGAGATCGAGGACCTGGAATTCGGCGTCCAGCCGGCCATCGAGCAAAGCGCGATGAAGCTCGCGGAGACCAGCCCCGAAATGGTCCCGGTCTTCCTGACCCGCTATTGCCTCTCCAACGCCCAGATGAACCTGGAGGAATGGTGGAAGCTGGGCGATTCTCTCATCACCAAGTATAACGACGGCTACGTCCAGGACGAGAAGGGCAATGCCCGGGAGCTGGGCTATCCGAAGCCCTGGCTGAGAGAGGAATTGAAGAAAAACCCCGGAAAATTCACAGTCAAGGAAAAGCCGAAAAAGGAAAAAGAGCTTTAGGCGCCCTCGATGGGCGGGTTGAAATGCCCGGCCGCATCCATTATCATGGCGGCTGCGGAGACCGGCCGTCCGGAACCGCATGGGAAAGGCACGATGGAGGATTTCATGTTTACCCGCCGACACTGTTCACTCGAAGTCGTCCTCTTCGCGGTTCTCCTGCTGGCATCCGCCGCCGCCCTGCTTCCGGCCCAGACGAAGATCGACGCCTGTGCGCTCCTGACCAAGGGCCAGATCCAGGAAATCCTCGGCCAGCCGGTCAAGGACAAGGTCCACACCGGCGCCGCCCGCGCGGCCAATTCCGCCTGCGAATACGTGATCGGGGACTATGGCGTATTCAGCATCCTGGTCACGGCGCCTGTGGCCGCCAACTACGCCGATACCCTGATCGCCGCGATGAAGAAGACCAACATGAAGATGGCGGACGCCCCAGGGATCGGCGACAAGTCGTTCTTCACCCTTCCGGGATTCGGTATGCTCCAGCTCAACACGGTCTTCAAGTCCTCCTACCTGATCATCACCATGATGGTTCCCGGCCTCAACGAGGAGGCCCAGAAGCCGCTCGCCGAGAAGCTGATGAAGCTGGCCCTGACCAAGCTCTGACGCCCGCCGGCCGTAAGGATGCCCCGCGGAATCCCGGGGGACGGCGGCGTTCGAATGGGGAGGGGATCGCCGACCGGGGCCAGCGAATAATTCCCGGCAATAAAATCCCTCGATTTCCGTCTTAAGAGGCATGAACGCTGAAGCCCGTCAACCGGCCGCGGCCGAGTTCTTCCGGGAAGAGCACGGCCGGCTGGTCGGCTATGTCCGCCGCTGGCTGGATGAAGCGGCCGGCGAAGAGGCCGAGGACATCGTCCAGGACGTGGCCCTGAACGTCTTCGACCGGGGCGACATCACCGCGCCCATCCGCGATCTCTCGGCCTACGTCTATCGGGCCCTGAAAAACCGCATCGTCGATTACCTGCGGCAAAAAAAGTCGTCCGTCTCCCTGGATGCGCCGCGCGGCGGCGAAGACGGGCTGACCCTGGCCGACGTGCTGAGCGACCGCGCGCCGGCCCCGCAGAGCGACCTGGAGCGGAAAGAACGCCACGAACGGCTTTATCGGGCCATCGACGCCCTCAAACCCGAGGACCGGGCCATCATCCTGGCCACGGATTTCGAAGGCTGGACGTTTCAGGAACTGGCTGAAGAATGGGACGTGCCCCTGGGCACATTGCTGGCCCGCAAGGCCAGGGCCTTGAAAAAAATCAGGACGTCTCTCGAAGCCTCGGATCGACTTTTTTAGGAGGATCAACCATGCATCTGGAAAACACACATCCCGGGCCTATGGTGGCCCGCATCGTGGGCATGACCATCCTGGGCCTCGTGGGGGCCGTGATCATCGCCTTCCTTTTCGGGTACTTCGTCATGCTGCTGTGGAACTGGCTCCTGCCGCCCCTCTTCCACGCCGGAGCGATCAACTACTGGCAGGCCATCGGGCTCGTCATCCTGGCCAAGCTCCTTTTCGGCGGATCGGGAATGGGGCATTCCTACCGCGGCCGCCGGAACTGGAAGCGGGAAGCCCGGCGCTGGGACCATTGGGAATCCGGCCAAGGCCGTCACGGCTGGAAAGGGCCCTGGGGCTGCGGGGACGCCGAAGGGGACGAATGGGCGCCTAGAGGCTCCCACCGGAATTGGCGCTATTACGGCCAATACTGGAGAGACGGCGGGAAGGCGGCCTACGAAGCCTGGCTCGAAAAGCAGGATAAAACGGGAGACAAGGGTCCTGATAAAGGCCCGGACCAACCACCGGCCCAATAATTTCGAAGGGGGACACGGTATTGTGTCCCCTTTTCTTCCTTCCCCGTTCCCCTGAAAAGAGGGGCGGGGATTTTTTTTGGAGTGTGGGACCTTCGGGCTTTCATCATGCCTTGAGTTTGTCTCGATGTTCATCTATTCTATGGTCGATATTAATATAAGAATAATATTATCAAAAACGTAACATGATCATCGCGACCTGGAGGGGCCGCGGGTCGTCGGGGTGAGAAAATGACGCGAAAAATTCTCCGGATGATCCTGGTCGGCGCCGGATTCGCGCTGATTCTTTCCCGGATTCCGGCTCGGCCCGTGGACGGGCCCGGCGAATTGAGCGCGCCCGCCGCTCAAGCCGCTCCGTCCGCGGCTGTCGAATCCGTCGCGGTGATCCCGGGCTTGACCCTCGGCGCGGCCTGGTATCCCGAGCAGTGGGATGAATCCCGCTGGGAAACGGATCTCGCCCTCATGCAGGCGGCCGGCATCCGCATGGTCCGTCTGGCCGAATATGCCTGGAGCCGGATGGAGGCCCGTGAGGGCCGCTTCGACTTCGATTGGCTGGAGAGGGCCGTCGCGCTCGCCCAGCGCCATAAAATCCTTGTCGTCCTGGGAACGCCGACCGGCGCGCCGCCGGCCTGGCTGACGCGGAAATATCCGGACGTGATGCGGGTGGACGAAAACGGGCGGAGGGCGATCCCCGGCGGCCGGGAGCATTACAGCTACAGCAGCCCGCGCTATCGTCCTTATGCCCGGCGCATCGCCGGGGAGATGGCCAAGCGCTTCGGCCGGCATCCGAACGTCATCGGCTGGCAGATCGACAACGAATACGGCCTGAGCATGGTCTCATACGACGAGGACACGCTCGGCCAGTTCCGGCGCCGGCTGAAGGCCCGTTTCCAAACCCTGGATTCCCTGAACCGGCACTGGTCGACAAGCTACTGGAGCCAGACCTACGACGATTGGGACGAGATCCCGTTTCCCCTTGGCTCCGGCGCCAATCCCAGCTTGAAGCTGGAGTGGTACCGTTTCATTTCCGAGACGAATCAGGATTACACCCGCAACCAGGCCGAGGCGATCCGCGCCTATGCCGATCCGCGCCAGTTCATCACCCACAATTTCTCGGGGGAGGACGTTTTCGACTATTACGTCACCGCCCGGGACCTGACGTTCGCTTCCCTGGACGATTACGCGGGAAGCGGGCATCTCGACCCGGCCCGCAACGGCATGCAGCTGGATCTGGCCCGGGGTTACCTGCGCCGGAATTTCTGGATCTCGGAGACCTCGCCGGGCTCGGGCTGCTGGCGGCCCGTCAACGGCGCGCCCGACCGCGGCGAGGTGCGGGCCTTGGCCTGGGAGACGGTTGGCCACGGCGCCGAGTCCGTCTGCTTCTGGCAATGGCGGAGCGCTCCGGCCGGACGGGAGCAGTACCACGGCACCCTGGTCGGCGCCGACGGGCGGCCGACCCCCGTCTACGCCGAAGTGTCGCGGATCGGCGACGAATTCGCCCGCCTGGGAGACTTCCTCCGCGGAACGGCCCCCGTCGCCCAGACGGCCCTGCTTCAGGATTATGAGAGCGATTGGGCCATCCAATTCCAAAAGCACCACCAGGACTTTGACACCGCTGCACACGCGCTCAGCTATTACCGCCCCCTGCGGGCATGGACCCAGGATATCGACATCGTCCATCCATCGGTCCCGCTGAGCGCTTACCGGCTCGCGGTCGCTCCCCATCTGAACATCCTGACCGAGGAGACGGCCCGCCATCTCCTGGAATACGTCCAGGCCGGGGGCCATCTGGTCCTGGGCCCGAGATCCGGGATGAAGGATGCGTACAACGCCCTGCTGCCGTCCCGCCAGCCCGGCGACCTGCTCGGCGCGGCGCTGGGCGGCGAAGCGGTCCAATGGTACGCCCTCGAAAAACCCGTTCCGGTCGCCGGGAGCCTGGGAAGCGGCGAGGCCCGGATCTGGGCCGAGCTGCTGGAGGCCACGGCCCCCGACACCGAGAC
>Ga0182021_10005818_pt1 | contig 14660 bp, 12 predicted proteins | sample 612E3MmetaG_FD_120493 | JGI IMG/M metagenome (GOLD analysis project Ga0182021, IMG submission 120493) | Permafrost microbial communities from Stordalen Mire, Sweden - 612E3M metaG (Illumina Assembly) | ecosystem: Environmental > Terrestrial > Soil > Wetlands > Permafrost | place: Sweden... | reverse complement strand
GCGTAGGGCGCATAGGCGACCTTGCCGCAGATGGCGTGGGCCAGCACCTGCACCCGGGTGTCGGGCAGCAGGCGGCAGATGCTGAACGCCACCAGCGCGCCGGGATGCGCATGTACGATGGCCTTGAGGTCGGGCCGGCGCTGGTAGATCTCGCGGTGAAACGGAAATTCCGAGGACGGCGCGTGCGGCCCGCTCTTCGTGCCGTCCGGATGCACGCACATGATGTCGGCCGGCTGCAGCCCGCCCTTGTCGACCCGCGCCGGCGTGATCCAGATGTCCCCGGCCGGGTCGTGGATGGAGAGGTTGCCGCCCGAGGTAGTCGTCATCTTGTAGCGGTAGATGCGCCGCATCGTCTCGACGAGTTCCTCGCGCGGGTGGAGCCGGCCGGTTGCCATGGCGGAGATCGCAGCAGGCCGCGCGTCGCGAGTCAAAGCCACAGGCGGCGGCCCGGGCACCATCCGTCATGGCGTGGGGCGGGATCGCCATCATCCTTCGCCAAGGCCACGGACGACAGGCAGCCGGCTGGGCCGCCTCGCGATGACGGGCAACTGATCCCCCACCCCCGGCGGCTACGCCGCGCCGCCACGAAACATGTCAACTAATAGTTGACATGTTAGCAGGCGCTGCCGCGGGTGAAGTCGGTGGTGAGCGTGCGTTACGCCGCGCCGCTCTGCAGCATGCGCACCCGGCGGTTCTTCTGCGGGAAGGTCAGCGTGACCACGGTGCCGACGCCCTCCTTGCTCTCGATGCCCACCTGGCCGCCATGCTCGCGCATGATGCGCTGCACGATCATCAGCCCGAGGCCGTGCCCGCCGGGCTTGGTCGTGTGGTAGGGCTGGAAGAGCTGCGAGAAATCCTCCGGCCGGATGCCCACGCCGGAGTCGCCAAACATGAGGTAGACCGAGTCGTCGTCGGCGCGTGACTTGATCCTGAGCTTTCCGCCCGGACCCATCGCTTCGACCGCGTTGGCAATGAGGTTGAAGAACACCTGCTTCAACTGGTTGCGATCGGCCAGGATCGGCGGCAGGTCGGCCTGGGTCTCGGCCTCGACGGTGATGCCGCGGTTTTCCAGCTCGCCGGCCTGGAAACGCAGCACCTCGTTGAGCACGTCGACGATGTTGGTCTCGGCGAGGTCGGGCGGCCGCGGCCGGATGGCTTCAAGAAAGTTGGTGATGATGCCGTCGAGGCGTTTCACCTCCTCCTGGCAGACCGCGATGGATTTGGCGAGCGGCTCAGCGTCGCGTGCAGTCTTCAGTTTTTCCAGTTTCCGCGCGATAAGCTGCAGATGGATGGTGAGCGAATTGAGCGGGTTGCCCAGCTCGTGCGCCACCCCGGCGGCAAGCAGGAGGACCGACGAGGCCTTTTCATCCTCGATCAAGCGCTCGGTCGTCTGCTTCTCCTGCGTGATGTCGGAAAGGATTACGGCGAACCGGCGCGATTTCTCGCGGGTGCCCTCTGCCTGGAACGGCACCATGTAGAGCCGGACGGTGCGCGGCTGCGGATAGCTCAGCTCGATCTCGCGCGCCATGACCGGCACGGCGGCGCCGTCGGCCAGCGAGGCCTCGAGCGACGGGTGCAGCCCGGGCACGAGCCGCCAGAGCGTGGCGCCGGCCAGTTCGCCTTCGGGCAGGCCGATGAGGCGGGCGGCCGCCTCGTTCGCGTACTCGATCGCCCCGTCGGCACTGATGACGAGGATGCCCTCGTGGATGGTGTTGAAGATCGCCTCGAACAGGCCGCGCTCGCGGGCGAGGCGCTGCACGAGATTGGCGAGATTGACCGAATCCAGCGTGTCGAGCCGTCCGAGCACGCGGTCGAGGGAGCTATGTTTCCGGCCGGCCATGATGGTAACCGTTAATGCACACTAATCCGCACTAAATTCCAATGGGTGGCGAGCCCGCTCTACGCAAACCGCTTCCGGCACCCGGGCGGCAAGCCCGGGGTTCCGCCCCGTGCACTCGCAAACCCGCGCGGTCTACCCGGTCTCGAACAGGCTCAGCTGCGCCGGGTCGACGCGCCCGCGCATGAGCTTGCGCAGGAACGCCCCGCGGTGCGCCGGGCAGCGGCCCAGCCGCAGCAGCGCGTCGCGGTGCTCGTCCGTGCCGTAGCCCTTGTGCTGGGCGAAGCCGTAGCCGGGATGCTTCGCCTCGAGCGCCTCCATCAGCCGGTCGCGCGTGACCTTGGCGACGATCGACGCCATCGCGATGCAGAGCGAGCGCGCGTCGCCGCGGACGATGGCCGTGTGCGGATAGACGAAGCGGCGCAGCGCCAGTCCGTCGATGAGGACCCGGCAAGACACCTGCGGCTGAAAGGCGCGCACCTCCGCCTCGCTGGCGAACAGGTCGGGCTCGGTCCGGTACGCGAAGGCCGCCGGCGGGTAGATGCCCTCGAGTGCGCGGCGCATGGCCAGCTTCGTCGCGCCGAGGATGTTCAGCTCCTCGATCTCCGCGACCGACGCCTCGCCGCAGGTGGCGTGCAACTGCCCGTCCTGCGCGAGCTGCTCGATCTCCGCGTAAACCTCGTCGCGCTGCGCGGGCGTGAGCTGCTTCGAGTCGTTGACCTTGCCGCTGCGCGCCACCGCCCAGCGCCCCTCGAGGAATTCCTTCGTCACCAGCACCGCCCCGGCCACCACCGGCCCGGCGAGCGCGCCGCGTCCGGCCTCGTCAACGCCGATTAGCTGGGCGAGGCCCTCGATCTGCTTGAGGTCGAACCCGCGGAGCTGGCGGCGCTTGGGCATGGATCAGAAAAAACCAACCACGGATGACACGGATCGACACGGATTGCTTTGCCAGAGTGTGCCAGCACGCGAAAGAGAGCCACTCGCCTGTAGGCAGGCACCTGCATGCAATGGCGGCTTTGCTTCGCCGGACCTGGCATTCCGACTATCCGTTTCCATCCGTGAAATCCGTGGTCAAAGTCATCCCCGGTGCCATTCCACCCGCTCCTTCGGTTTGGGCAGCGGCAGCTCGGCGAGTTTGCCCGTCGCAACGACGACCTCGTAAGCCGTGCGGAAGTGCAGCTTGGCGAAGTCGCCCAGCGCGGGCGCGCCGAACTTGCGGATGATTTCCGCGGCCTGCTCCTTCACCTTGCCGCTGGCGCCCTTCTGCAGCGGCCCGCCAAAGCGCTGCGAGAGCTTTTTCATCGTCCGCACATACTCGGCGCGCGCCACCACTGAAGCCGCCGCGACGACCGGGTCCTCCTCAGCGCGGGTGCGCATCTTCAGCTCGAAATTCTTCACCGCCTTCTTCGCCAGCTCGCGCTGGGTGAGCGGCTGCTTGGAAAACTGGTCGAGCAAACCCCACGGCACCCATTTTTCGTTGAGCGCCTGCTCGAGCGCCGTGGCGTGCTGCCAGGCGAGCAGCCGGTTGAGGTTGGCGCCGGGCCGGAGCATCAGCTCGTTGTATTTCGTCATGCCGCAGGCGCAGGTCTTCACCACGGCGCCGGCGGTCTTGCGGATCAGGACGTCGAGCTTGAGGATCTGCGAGTCGGCCAGCCGCTTGCTGTCCTTCACGCCGGCCTTGAGCCAGGCGTCGATGGCCGGCTTGTCGGCGATGACCGTCGCGGCGATGACCGGGCCGAAGAAGTCGCCCTTGCCGCTTTCGTCGAGTCCGGCGTGCGGCTCGAACCGCTCCGGGTGCAGCACCTCGTCGTAGCCGAGGCGCGGCGCCTGCGTGACCTCCGTCTCCAGCGTGTTGAGCACGAACTCCTCCGTGCCCTTGCCGGCGATGACCACGACCTTGCGCTTGTCGTAGGCGGTCACGTTGACGTCCGGCCCGCGAAAGGCGAAGCGCGCGTACGGCACCTCGAAGGGCTCCCAGCTCCGTGCCGCGCAGATCGCGCGCAACTGCTCCAGCTGCGCATCGTCGAGCTTGATGGTGTAGGTGGCCAGCTTCGGCGGCTGCGCCTCCTCTTCGGTCGGCTTTCGGGACATGGTGGTGACAGCCACCAAAGACGCAAAAACCCGCCCAAATCACAACAGGCTTTTGCTTGGCGGGTTTTTGTGCGTTGGTGTGCGCATCGTGGCCCGCCCTCACTCCTCCGCCCTGCCGGCCGTCAAGGCCGCGTTCCAGCGCGCCCTGCACGCGTGGTACCGCAGACAGCACCGGCGGCTGCCGTGGCGCGTGGCGCCGTCGCTCTACCGGACGGTGGTCTCGGAGTTCATGCTGCAGCAGACTCAGGTGAAGACAGTCCTGCCCTATTTCGAACGCTGGGTGCGCGTTCTGCCGGACTTCGCCGCGCTGGCCGCCGCCTCGGAGGCGCGCGTGCTCAACCTCTGGGAAGGCCTTGGCTACTACTCCCGCGCCCGCAACCTGCACCGGCTGGCCCGGGTGCTCGCCGACCGGCCCGCACCGCCGCGCACCGCCGGGGAGTGGCGTGAACTGCCGGGGGTCGGACCCTACACCGCGGCGGCCATTACCAGCCTCGCCTTCGGCGCGCCCGCCGCCTGCGTCGACGGCAACGTGGTGCGCGTCCTCGCCCGGCTCACAGCCGACGGCACGACCTTTCGCGACAGTGCCTCCGCTGCGAGGCATTTCGCCCCCCTGGCGGATGCCCTGCTCAACCGCAATGATCCGGGCCTGCACAACCAGGCGATGATGGAGCTGGGTGCGCTTGTCTGCACGCGGTACCGGCCGCGGTGTGCGGTCTGCCCGGTGCGGCGGTTCTGCGCCGCCGCGCGCCGCGGCGATCCGGAGAACTATCCGCGGCTGGCGTCGAAAAAAATCCAGCGGCACGCCGTGACGCGCGCCTGGTGCGAGCACGCCGGCCGCCTGCTGCTGCATCGCGCGGCCATGGACGCCCCCCGCCTCGCCGGTCTCCATGAACTGCCCACCCCCGCTGATCTTGGATGCGACGAGTCCGTTGTGCGTGCGGCTCCGCGGCTGGCGCGGAAACAGCGCGGCCTCACGAACCACCGGATCACGGAGTCCATCCACGCGGTGGTGCTCACCGCCGCGCAGCGCCGGAGGCTCGCCGGCCACGCCCGGTTGCACTGGGTGCCGCTGGCGAAGCTGGACCACATCACGCTCTCCGGTCCGCACCGCCGCTGGATCGAAGAGCTGCTGAATACACGAAATCGCTGAACCTCGCCCGGACGGAGGAGGGACCGCGACACCGGTGGGAGACCAGCCGGTCAGGAGTTGCGGGCGGCCTGCACGATCTGGTCAAGCCGGTGCCCGTCGATGTCGGTTTTGACCTGGATCCAGAGCGGCAGGTGGTCGGAGAGCTGGAAACTGAACTGCTGACGGGTGTATTTTTCGACCGGAAAGAGTTCCGCGATGTGGGCGTCGTCGATGAAGAAATCGAGCGTGCCGCCGGTCTTCATGAAGTTGGCCGGCATGGTGGGCAGATGGAGGATCTGATCGTAGCGGGCGCTCTCCTCCAGATTCGTGCCACCGATCACCCGGTTGCCGGATTGGAGTTTCTTGAGGGGCTCGGGAATCTGCAGGCCCCGGCTGGTGAGCGCCTTGAACAACGCATCATCGAGCGCCGGGATGTTGAAGTCGCCCGCGACGAGGAGGTCGTGGTCCTCGACAAACCGGTCCTTGAAACGGGTGTCGATCCAGTCAGCCAGGAGCTGGAGTTCGGCCTGGCGGCCGGGAATGCTGTCGCCCCACCGGGCATGCGTGGCAATGGTGATAAAGTCAAAATTGCCCGCCCGGAAGGAGCACATGTATGGGGCGCGCCAGAAGGACTGCTTGGCGAGAAATTCCTCGGCCTGCTTCGCCCGCGGGGCATCCACTTCGGCGGCCAGGCCGTTGAAGATGACGGCGCGGGTGTCGAAGAGATAGGCGATGCGCTCGTTGTTGCCTCCGCTGTCGACCATCCAGTCCGAGTAGATCACGTCCCAATACTCGCCGAGGATGGGCAGCACGCGGCCGAGGTCGCTGAGGTCGTTGCGCAGTTCCACCAGGGCGATGAGGTCAAACTGGCCGAGGATTTCCGCGATATAGTGAATCGCGGCCTCGGTGCGCTTGGCCTTGCCGAACTCGCGGATGTTCCAGACCGCAAAGTTGAGGGTCTCGTCCAGCTGGGAGGAGGGAATCTGGGCGGCCTTGATGCGGGTTTGCAGCGCGAGCAGGCCCTGGGCGATCTGCGGGGTGACGTCTCCGTGATGCATGGGTTGTGGGGGTTGAAGTTCGGTCAGGCGGTCTGCCAACGTCGTGCCTGCAGACGTGCACCGGCGGTGACAGCGAATGCGAATATCGAAAAATAGTCCAAGTTGGAAGCCTGCAGTAGAATCAGGATCGCGAGGGCATGCTGGCGCTTGTATCCGGCCAACCGCGCTCTTAGCCTAACCTGCCGCAATCCAACCCCCTACCTCAGGAGACTCCATGAGCCCGCAAGCACGTCTCTGGCACCGGCTTTCCGCCACCACGTTTTTATTCCTCTGCACGCTCGTTGTGCCCCGGGCGAATGCGGTCGAAGCTCCGGCCGCTCCCGCGAAGAAGGTCCGCGAACCCGCCGTCGCCGGCCTGTTTTACCCGAAGGATCCGGTTGAATTGACCAAGGAGATCGACGCCTGCCTGGTGTCGGCGAAGGTCGAGCCGACGACTGGCGAACTCAAGGCGCTGATCTGCCCCCACGCCGGCTATCCCTACTCCGGTCCCGTCGCCGCCTATGCCTACCGGCTGCTGGCGGGGCGCGAATACGCGACGGTCGTGGTGCTGGGACCCAGCCATTACGCCGACCTGCACGCCGCGTCGGTGACGAATGCCGACGTGTTCCGCACACCGCTAGGCGACGTGCCGGTGTCGGCCAAGGCGCGCACGCTCGCCCGGCTCAGCCCGTTCGCACTCGAACCGCCCTGTCCCGTGCAACGCCCGGACTGGTGGCGGCAGTCCTCGCGGGCCGCGCCGGCCGAGGACACGGCGGACACCTGGGAGCACTCCGTCGAGGTCGAGGTGCCTTTTCTCCAGCGAGTGCTGAAGAATTTCGAGCTCGTGCCGGTGGTCTGCGGCGAAATTGACGAGGAGAAGGCTGCCGGGGCGCTGCTGCAGATCCTCGACGACCGGACGCTGCTCATCGCGAGTTCGGATCTCAGCCACTACTACTCCTACGCCACGGCCCGGGATCTCGACCGGCACACGGTCGAGGCCATCTGCCGCCTCGACCCCAACGCAGTCGGCGACGGGGATGCGTGCGGACACACCCCGATCCGCACATTGCTGTACGTGGCGAGGCAGCGCGGCTGGCAGGCCCGGCTGCTCGACTGCCGCAACAGCGGTGACATCACCGGCGACAAGTCGCGCGTGGTCGGTTACGCGGCGATCGCGTTCTATGCCCCGGCCTCCGTGTCGGGCACCACGCCGGCCGCAGGGCCCGGCGCTGCGCCCGCCACCACGCAATTCACGATGGCGGACCGGCGCTACCTGCTCGACCTCGCCCGCAAGACCGTGCAGACGGCCGCCACGACCGGGCAGCTGCCCGCGGTGTCGGCCGACGGGCTCGCCCCGAAATTCACCGCGGCGAAGGGTTGCTTCGTGACGCTGACCAAGCGCGGTCAACTCCGCGGCTGCATCGGCTACATCCTGCCGCAGGGGCCGTTGTACCGCGCCGTAGCCGAGAACGCCCGCAACGCCGCGCTCCGCGACCCGCGTTTTTCCGCGGTGCGCCCCGGCGAAGTGGACCAGCTCGAAATCGAGATCAGCGTGCTCACCAAACCGCTGCCGCTTTTCTTCAGCTCGCCGGAGGACCTGCTGCGCCAGCTCCAGCCGGGCATGGACGGCGTCGTCCTCCAGATCGGCGATCGCAGTGCGACTTATCTGCCGCAGGTCTGGGAGCAGATTCCGGACAAGGTCGATTTCCTCAACAACCTGGCCGAGAAGGCCGGTTGCGAATCCTCAGCCTGGCGCGAGTCCGGCGTGTCTGTGCTCATCTACCACGTCGAGTCCTTCAAGGAGTCGGACAAAGAAACCACTGATGCACACTGATGGTCACTGATAATCGAGGGATCGCCTTTGCTTATTCCCATCAGATCCATCCGTGCGCATCCGTGTTATCCGTGGTTAAACGAAATCCATGACCGACCCGGCGCCCTTGCCTGACCGCACGCGCCGCCTCGTGCTTCTTGCCGTCGGCGGGCTCGGCGTGTCCGCCGTCATGACGCAGCTCGTGCTGATGCGCGAACTCCTTGGCGCGTTTTCCGGAAACGAACTGGTGTTCGGCATCAGCCTGGGCAGCTGGCTGCTGCTGACCGGCGCCGGCACCTGGCTGGGGCGGAGTTCGACCCGCCTCAAGGACCCCGCCGAAGCCCTGATTGTGGGGCTGGTGCTCGTGGCGGTCATCCCGCTTGGGCAGGTGATTGCGGTGCGCATGCTGCGCGACGTCGTCTTTCTCCGCGGCGCCGCCGTGGGCGTGGCCGGCACCGTGCTTGGCAGCCTGACGCTGCTTCTCCCCTTCTGCCTCGTCTCCGGCGCCCTGCTCACGCTGGCGTGCGCCATGCTGGACCGCAGGGTGGCGTCGCCCGAAGGCGCGTCCGCGATCGGCCGCGTGTATGTCGCCGACAGCCTGGGGAGCATTGGCGGCGGCATTCTCTTTAGTTTCGTACTCGTGCCATGGTTCGACCACTTCGCCCTGCTGTGTTTCCCGGCAGCCTTGAACCTCCTGCTGGCCATCGCGCTCGCCAGGCACTTCCGCCGGCGGCTGCTGCTGGTGTCCACGGTCATCGTGGCGGCGGGGCTGGTTCTCCATGTGGCGCTGATCAACGCGGACGATGTCACCACCGCCATCCAGCACTGGGGACAAGCCACGGTGTTTCGGGCCAATTCGCCCTACGGCCGGCTCGTGGTGACCGAGGACTCGGGCCAGCTCACCTTTTATGAGAACGGCGTCCCGGTGATCTCCACGCAAAACATCGACCAGGTCGAGGAGACCGTTCACTACGCGATGAGCCAGCGCCCGGACGCGCGGCAGGTCCTGCTGCTCGGCGGCGGCGTGGCCGGCACCGCGCGCGAGATCCTGCGCTACGGCGTGGACGGGGTCACCTACGTGGAGATCGATCCGCTGATCATCGCGGCCGGCCGCCGGTTCCTGCCGGAAAACCTCGCGGATCAACGGATCCGGACCGTGGCCTCCGACGGCCGGCGCTTCGTGCAGCAGACCGGCGGGCATTACGACGTGGTGATCGTGGACGTGCCCGATCCGTTCACCTCGCAGTTGAACCGCTTTTATACCGCCGAGTTTTATGCCGAGGTCCGGCGCATCCTGACACCGGCGGCGTCCTGGCGTTCGCGCTGGGCCGTTACGAAAACTACGTGAGTCCCGAACTCGCGCGGCTGCTGGCCTCGGCCCATCGCACGCTGCGCCAATCCTTCGCCCAGGTGCGGATGATTCCCGGCGGGCGCGTCTTCTTCCTCGCCTCGGACGGACCGCTCTTCCTCAACATCGCCGCGCGCCTTGAGCAGCGCGGCCTGACGACGAAGCTCGTCAACCGGCACTACCTCGACGCCATGCTCGCGCCCGACCGGCTGGCCGATCTCGACCGCGCCGTAGCGCAGCCCGCCGAAATCAACACCGATTTCAATCCGGCGCTCTATTATTATCACCTGCGTCACTGGCTCAGCCAGTTCACCGTGCGAACGGGTTTTCTGGGTGGGATCCTGCTGGTTCTGTTCGCCGCCTGCCTCCTCGGACTGCGCGCGGTGCCGCGGGTGATCTTCGCCGCGGGGTTCGCGGCAGCAGCGCTCGAGGTGGTCTTGCTGCTCGGCTTTCAGGTGCTCTACGGTTCGCTCTACCGGCAGGTGGGGCTGGTGGTGACGGCGTTCATGGCCGGTCTGGCGGTGGGCGCGTGGCGGGCGAACCGGAGACTGGATCGCGGATCAGCCGCCGGTCTTTCTCCAGCCCGCCTCCTGCTCCTTCTGTCCGGCGCCATCGCCGGGCTGGCGGCTTTGCTGCCCTTGCTCCTGCCGCAGCTCGGACGCCTCGACGCTCTCACCGGCACGGCGCTCGCCGGGCAGGGCGTCGTCCTGCTGCTCACGTTTCTCCTGGCGGCACTGGTTGGCGGCCAGTTTCCGCTGGCGGGCGCGACTGGTTCCGGCGGGGCGGCGGCCACGGCCGCCCGGCTGTACTCCGCGGATCTCGCTGGTGCCGCGCTGGGCGCGCTGCTGGTCAGCACCCTGCTGATTCCGCTGCTCGGCGTGACCGCGGTCTGCCTGCTCACCGCAGCATTGAACCTGGTGGTGGCGGCGATAGCATGGCGGATGACGGCACCCGCATGAACACCCTCACTTACGTCTGCCTGAAGCTCGTCCGGTGGACCGGCTGGCTGTTGCTGCCGGTGGTGCTCGCCTTTCTCGTGACCGGCTACGCGATGAGCGGGCGCTATGGATTCAGCAGAATCACAGACGAGAAGACGGCGCTCACCCTCCACAAGCTGATGCACCTGCCGCTGGTCCTGCTCGTGCTCGCGCACGTGGTGCCGTCGGTTTACCTTGCCCTGCTCCGATGGGGATGGATCAAACAACGCCCAACCTCCTGATGACCCGCCGCCGGGCGCTCGCCTGCGGCGCCGCGGGTTTTGCCGGCCTGGCCGTGAACAGCCATGCCGGGTGGCTCGACAGTCTCATCAATCTCGGCGGCGCCGATGCTCCGGCCGACGTGTTCAAGGGCGACGCGCCCAGCGAGGAACTCTGGGCGCTCTGGTCCCAGCGCGGCTGGGTGAAGGAGGCGTCGCACTACCTCAAGCTCGACCGCAACGTCCAGTGCAAGACCTGCCCGAACAACTGCCTGCTGGCGCCCGGCGACCGCAGCCATTGCCGGAACAAGGTCAACCGGGACGGCACGCTCTACACGATGGTCTACGGCAACCCATGCACGTTCCACATCGATCCGGTGGAGAAGAAGCCTCTGTTTCATTTTCTCCCCGGCACCCCAACCTTTTCCCTCGCCACGTCGGGCTGCGTCTTCCGCTGCCTCAATTGCCAGAACTGGGAGATCTCCCAGAAAAAGCCGGAGGAAACCAAGGACCCGCACGGCCCCGCCTACCGCCTGCGCCCGCCGCTGCCGTCCGAACTCAGCCTGCAGGACATGAGCCGCCTCAGCCTGTTTCCCGACGACGTGGTCGCGGTCGCCCAGGCGCTCAAGTGCCCGTCGATTTCGTACACCTACTCCGAGCCGACCGCCTATTACGAGTACGCCTACGACACCTGCCAGCTCGCCCGCAAACAGGGGCTGAAAAACATCATCGTGACCTGCGGCTCGATCGAGGACCGGCCGCTTCGCGACCTCGCGCAGTTCGTGGATGCCGCGCACGTGGACCTCAAGGGTTTCAGCGACGCCATTTACCAGAAGCTCAATTCCGGCAAGCTGCAGCCCATCCTCGACACGCTCAAGACCTACCACGAGCTCGGCGTGTGGTTCGAGGTTATCAATCTCGTCGTGCCGACCTACACCGACGACCTGGAGATGATCAAGCGCATGTCCGGCTGGCTGGTGGCGAACCTCGGGCCCGACCGGCCGCTGCACTTCTCGCGCTTCGCCCCGCAGCATAAGCTCGAGCATCTGCCGCCGACTCCGGTGGACATCCTGGTCCGGGCCCGCGACGTTGCCCGCGCCGCCGGCCTCCACTACGTCTACATCGGCAACGTGCGCGAGGTGCCCGATGCCGGGACCACCTTCTGCCCGAACTGCCGGCGCGCCATCGTCGAACGCGACGTGTTCTCCGTCACGGCCTATCATCTCGCCGCGGGCAAATGTCGCTTCTGCGGCACCTCCATCGCCGGCGTGTGGCCGGCGTGAAGCGTGCCCCCTCGTAGCGCGGCACTTTAGTCCGCGCTTTGCTTGCAGCGCAGGCTAAAGCACTGCGCTACGTAGCGCGGTCCTTCAGACTGCGCTCTTTTCTTACGGCGCAAGCTAAAGCTCTGCGCTACGTGGTGCGCAGGATGATTTTCCTGCCTCGCCAAATTCTGGAAGACAATTGCAGCCTGTTGCCATGCCAGACACCCGCGAACGCTGGCGCTCCCGTCTGCCCCACTGGGAAGTGGCGCATCGACCACACTTCGTCACCATCCGCTGTGCTGGGTCATTGCCCGAGATCGTCCTCGTCCGTGTCCGCGAAATCCACGCCAATCTACGCGCCATTACTCCGGCCTCGCCGCGCTTCGCTCTGCTTCAGCGACAGTATTTCCTGACCTGTGAGAAATATCTCGATCAATGCGAGGGCTTCGCGCCGTTTCATACTCTCGCCGCCTGCTCCGTCGTCCTGACCGCATGGAACCAGATCGAAACGGTGACCGGCTGGCACGTGCCTCATTTTGTCGTCATGCCCAACCATGTGCATTTCCTGCTGATGCCGGTCGCTGCGACGCCGGAACGGCTGCGTGCTCCGGTACGCTGGTTAAAAGGACATGTCGCCCGGAAGGCCAATCTGCTGCTCGGTCGTGGCGGCGCGTTCTGGCAAACCGACTGGTTCGACCGCTGGGTGCGCGATGCCGCCGAAGAGGCGCGGATTATTGATTACATCCAGCAGAATCCCGTCAAAGCCGGGCTGGTGCGTGACTGGCACGAATACCGCTGGGTGAAATGAGTCCGTAACGGGGTTCTTCAGATCACGCTTTTCTCACAGCGCAGGCTAAAGCACTGCGCTACGCAGCGCGGTCCTTCCATGTCCGTCGTAGCCCGAAGGGCGAAGTCGGAAGACCGCGTTTCTTCAGATAGCTGGTTTGCGACTGTCCTAACCAGTGCAGGCTAAAGCACTGACTACGTAGCGCGGTCCTTCAGACCACGCTATTCTGACAGCGCAGGCTAAAGCCCTGCGCTACGCAGCACTCACCCCAGCAGATCCTCGATCCGTTGCTTCGACGCCAGCACGTCGTCGGCGCTGACGCGCGGGTTCAGTTCGAGCACCAGCAGGTGGTGCGGCTGCCAGAACGCGCTGACCATCTTGAAATCGATGCGCCCCGTGCCGATGGGCTGGTGGTCGTGCCCTTCGGCATTCACGTCGTGCAGGTGGAAGCCAATCAGCCGTTCCGAGTTTGCCTCGAGCTGGCGCTGCTGCGTGATCACACCCATCCGCTCCTTCAACTCAGCGTGCCCCACGTCGTGCCAGTAGCCGGCCTGTTCCGGCAGTGGGAGCGACCGGAGGAACTCGGGAAATTCTGCATCCGCCGGCAGTTCCTCGAATTTCTCCCGGTTCTCGAGGCCGAGCCGCACGCCCTTCTCCGCCGCGTAGGGCAGGATTTCCGCGAGGCTGCGCAACGTCTGCTTCCAGAACGCCGGCTGACGTTTGCGCAGCTTGTCGGAGGCCTTGGCCAGCAACCGTTGGTAGCGCTCGTCCGCCGGAAGGGCGACGGTGGGATGGGTGCGGGTAAAGTTGCGCAACTGGCGCCCGGGGTTGAACCAGAAGAAGCGTACGCTGCCGAGGTGCATCACCACGGCCCGCGCCCGCACCTGGGCTGCAAAGTCGAGCGTGCGCCGCGTATGCCGCAGCCACTGCTCGTGCTCATGGCCCTGGCTCGCGGGAACGGACGGCTCGAAAAGATTGGGCGCGGCGTGCATCATGCCCGCCGGCAGCGGACAGAAATTATGGGTCGAACTGACCTTGATGAAACCCTCGTTGAGCGCCTTGAGGATGCCCGGCACCAGGGTGATGCGGATGCCATGGCTCAGCTCCACATGCTCGAATCCCAGGCGGGCCATCTCCTGCAGCATCGCATACCCGTCGGCATGGCGCGCCGAGGACCACGCGGTGGAAAGCGCAAGGATGGGTTTCACGGTTCAGCGTCTGCCCGCCTGAGGGCGTTGGTCAGACTGGCTGGCCTCGCCCGGGCGGGCGGCAGGCACCGGGCCGCAGGGGCGGCTCCGGCGACGGGAAAAATCAGCTTTCGTAGCGCGCACGCAGCATGGCACTGAACGCCGCCACCTTCGCCTTGCGCCGGCGGCGTTCGCACGGCTTCTCGTAATAACGCTTGGCGCGGACATCCTTGATGACGTTCTCGCGATCGAGCTTCTTCTTCAGGCGGCGCAGCGCCCGATCCACCGGCTCGTTTTTGCGGATCTTGATTTCTATGGACATGTGGGAGAGAGGGAGGGCTGAGGAAAAACGGTTAAGTGTCCAGTCGGCCCCCGCTCCGTCAATCCCTATTTTGGGTTCCCCTCCCTCGTAGCGCTGGGCTTGAGCCAGCACTTCTCCCAGAGCGCAGGCTTCCGCCTTCGCCTTTCAGGCTACAACGGACAGGGAAGCACAGCGCTCCCTGTCGTCGGCTGAGGGTAATTTGGAATTTTAATCCGGGCGTTGACCCCGATGGCGCTTTTGGCTTTAGTCGGCCGAGGCCGGATCGTCAGCCCCCTGACGGCTTTGGCCCAATAACACTGCTAGGAAAAAGATGAGAAGTTCCGGCACGGTCCTCATGTTCGTGGTCACCGGAGCAACGCTGTTTGCCGGCGATTCACCTGCATCGCAGCCGAAGACATGCCCTTTCGGACACACGACCCTAAGCTGGCGTAAGGTGGAGTCGGCTGACATTCCGCGTCCGGGAAAAGAGTTGTTCTGCACGACTTGCGGATTCGCATACGAGGAGCAGCTCTCCCGATGGGAGCGGGCGGTTTCCTTTTCCGAGCTGACGACCGGAATACTCCCAGATTTTCCCGACGTGATTCGGGATTTTCCGGTGCCAAAAGAGAAGAAAGAGTTGAAAAGTGTTCGCTACCGGCAGATTCGCACAAAT
>Ga0182021_10005817_pt1 | contig 14661 bp, 11 predicted proteins | sample 612E3MmetaG_FD_120493 | JGI IMG/M metagenome (GOLD analysis project Ga0182021, IMG submission 120493) | Permafrost microbial communities from Stordalen Mire, Sweden - 612E3M metaG (Illumina Assembly) | ecosystem: Environmental > Terrestrial > Soil > Wetlands > Permafrost | place: Sweden... | reverse complement strand
TCACCGCATCGTTTAGCGAATGGCTCAAAATGAGCAAACAAGACGTAGCTACAGTCAACTTGGATCCTGGAGTGCTGAAACTTCCTTATTCGCCTGATGTTGACGTTCGCAACTATGTGGACGCGGGCGACATCATGGAGAAGTACGGTTTAGGACCCAACGGGGCCTCTATCATGGCTGCGGACCTCATCGCGGACGAAATCGAGAACCTCACCCGCGACGTAGACGAAGCCCACGCCGACTTCGTACTGGTAGATACGCCCGGGCAAATGGAGCTGTTTGCGTTCCGAGCAAGCGGACCATACATCGTCGACGAACTAACCAAAGAGCCAAAGGCGTTGATTTACCTGTTTGATGCGGTTTTCAGCGCGAACCCCTTCAACTACGTAAGCAACATGTTTCTGTCAGCAGCTGTCTACAACCGATTCTTCCAACCGCAACTGCACCTTCTCAGCAAAACGGATCTGTTGCCCAAAAAAGACGTTTCACAGATTGTGGAGTGGTCAGGAAACCCCCGCAGACTAGAAGACGCCATAAACGACAAACTTGAAGACACCAAACGTATCTTCAGCCAAAACATGCTCCGCGCCATTGGCCAGCTTGGTATGCAGTTCCATTTGACTCCAATTTCGTCAAAAACCAACGATGGATTAATCGCGGTTAACTCTATCCTTGAACGCATGCTAATGCAAGGAGAAAAATACACAACTTAGCTGGACGCCTTTTCGCCTTCGCCTATCAGGACCCACGCGGCGGCAAACGCACCCCGCTTCGCTTTTATAACTGTCTCTGCGCCTGCGACGATGATGACGTCGTTGTCTTGGGGTTTGAGGTTCTTGAGGATTTTGGCTGCGGCGTCGGGAAACTCTTTCTCAACGCTGCTGCTCACCGAGTCAATGACTAAATGCCCTTTTCGTGAGACTATAGCGATTGCCCGTTTCGCGCCGCCCATGATGGCTGCGTCGCGCTGTTCGATGCCCGAACCGATTTTGTGCCCGCTGTTCTTCACTAGAAAAGCGTAGTTGCAGGGCGAGTGGGTGAGTTCGGTTTGTTCGATCTCGGCTCGCTGCGGGAAGAGTTCTTCAAATTCCTTCCATGTCTCCACGCCTTTTGAAGTGAGTAAGCAGCCTTCTTTAGCGGTTGTGATTAAATCAGCTTCCCTTAAACGGCTCACGATGGTTCGGATGGCGCCTTCACCAACGCCAAGCTTTTCTGCTAGTTTGTTGCGTCCGATAGGTTTTTGCGCCATGAGCTCCAAAGCTGCAAAGATATGAAACATGCTAAACGAGGTTGACGGACCTGGAGCCTTCTCGCTAACAAGACGCTCGATAAACTTCTTAAATTCCGCCGTTTCCATCATCTTGCAGTCACACTTCTATTCTCAGACGAGTACCTATTATAATTTATCACTACGCTCGAAAACCCGTTGTCTCGTTAGGATAATTGACTGGTTATTTGTTGACCAGCTTAGACGCGAGATGTTCCACTGCTTCCTTGAGTTTGCCCCATTCGTCAAGGTTTCGGATACCGAACTTGTTTTTCCGTTTCCACTTACCGTTGCGCTTCTGCCAAAGGTACATGCCGATTTGTCGTTTGCCATATGTGTTTTCGTAAACGACTATGGCTTCCCACCAAAACTCCGTTTTGAATATGGTGACGAAGTCGATGACTTTGTAGACTGCACTTATGGGCAATTTGTCCTCTTCTTGGGGTGCGGTGGGTTCTTTAGGTTCTTCTTCCTGGAATTTTCCATCTACTAAAACAGTTACGACTGAGCCATCTTCCATTGTGGCTTTCACGGTGGGCTGGTTCATCATGAAGTCCATGTGGTTGGCCGAGGTGTTTTTCCCATTGGGCATGTCCGTGTTGTCGCCAAACGCAATGTGCACGGTACCATGCATTTTCTCTGCCTCAAGAAATTCTTCGACGAAACGGGCTTTGGGGTTCACTCCGAAAGCGAATTCGCCTACAACCTTCGCCATCACATCCGTATGCAGCGAATCCTGTACCCGTTTAAGAACTTCGGAGTTGTCACAGGTTACCGCGTCGACCTTGCCACCCTTGACTTTCAAGGTCACGGGAGTTTTTAGTGGTCCAACGCCGCCAATCGCCATATCACAAACCAGCTTCCCATCCAACGAATCCTCTTCGGGTCCCCCATAGATTTCTCCCGTTGGCAAATTCATCCAACTCATTCGTTTCCAATCCATCGCAGTATCGGTAATGAATGGTCTACCTTTGACTTTCAAGCTCAATTTGGTTCCTGCAGGCGTGATGACTTCGTATTTGACAGCTTTCTCCAGTCTTAGCATGAGGGTTTGGGCAAAGCTCTGCATTTGCCTATGTTCTTCAACAGTGAGGGCAAGAGCGCCTTCCGTGAGCATATCCAGGGTCACTCCTGGGCAATGTCCCAAGCGGGTTTTGCCGTCGCTGGTTTCGGCATGGATGAGTTTTATCCTGAAAGGTGTTTCTTCTCTGATGCCACGGAATAAGTTGATGTAGATGTCTGCGCGTTGAGTGGTCAAGTATTTAGTGAGGTCCTTTGGAATTTCGGTGCGGAAAACATTCGCCTCGGTTTTGAAGAGGACAAGTTTGGTTTTGAGCTTGAGGTTTTTGGCGCCTAACTCAAACGCGCTGCCTATTTCTGCTCGGGTGTCATCGCAGAATATGATGAGTTTTTCGCCTTTTTTTGCTTCGAGAACACATTCAAGGGCATTTTGGGCAGCTTGTTTAGCATCCATTTGGAAAACCAAATACCTAACTATTCAAACTTGATGATAAGCATTCACGTCAGGACCTTAAGGAAATTCCGTTCTCGAGTTAGCATATGAACTAATACTAGTCAACTTAAATTTATTGCAGCTGTTCGATGAATTAACATAAAACTTATAATTAAAGTAAGAAGGCAGTCTCAAAATGGGGGCTTCTCACTTTAGGAAATTTCTGTGTAAAAGAAAAAGAGTTTTAGCTCCTAAAAGCACCATTGACAAAGTATTTCCTCCTGCGATCGTAAAGTCGCCTTCGTTGTTTGTCCACTTTGCCGTAACGTCTACATTGTTGACGATTAACTGAAGCCTTCATCGATTCCACGGTTTTAAGAGTTTACGAATTTTGATGCCAATAGAAACCTAAGAAAAACCAGAATCACACTATACTTGTACAATAGAAGCGGCGTCTACATGCATTCACTTCTACAACTTGGAAAATCCAACATGGCTCCTTGCAGACTAGTGAATCAGAACCCCGCTGCCCACTTGTAAACAGCCAAAGAAAAACAACCCAAACCCCAAACAGACCCCGAAAAACAGCTAGAGAAGTGGCGGCCAAGGAACCATTCACTTCCACACAAAGAACAAAACACAAACCGACCCAAAAATTGGGTTCCATCCTGTTCCTGTTTTGGCAGAAAGGCTTTTAAGAAATATGTCTGGTTATTAGAACTCTCATTACACAAACGGCTGAAGGATGTACCCTATGAAAAAAGACGGTAAATATTTGTTCACTTCAGAATCCGTCGGAGAAGGTCACCCAGACAAAGTAGCTGACCAAATTTCCGACAGCATCTTAGACGCAATTTTATGCAATGACCCCAAAGCCAGAGTCGACGCGGAAACCCTAGTCATGCAGGGCACCGTTATGGTCACTGGCCAAATTACCACAAAAACCTACGTTAACATTCCCAGCATCGTCCGCAACACCATCAAAGAAATCGGCTTAGACAACGCAAAAGACGGCTTAGACTGGGAAACCTGCGGAGTTCTCAACTCATTCACTGAGCAATCCCCAGACATTTCCATGGGTGTAACTGAGAAAGAAGGCCACGAACAAGGCGCTGGCGACCAAGGCATGGTTTTCGGCTACGCCACCAACGAAACAAAAGAGCTTATGCCCCTGCCAATCATGCTCGCTCACAAACTAGTCAAGCGACTAGCAGACTGCCGCAAACAAAAAATCATCACCTGCCTGCGTCCCGACTGCAAATCCCAAGTTACAGTTGAATACCTCGATGGCAAACCCCAATGCGTCACCGCAGTAGTCATCGCAGCCCAAAACAACGGCGGGGTCGATGACGCAGAACTCAAAAAAGAAATCATCGAAAAAGTCATCAAAAACGTTATCCCAGCAAACTTGCTCCGCGCAGACACAAAATACGTCATCAACGGCACCGGACGCTTCGTCGTAGGCGGAACATTAGCCGACTCAGGTTTGACCGGCAGAAAAATCATCGTCGACACATACGGCGGAGTTGGCAGCCACGGCGGCGGATGCTTCAGCGGCAAAGACCCATCAAAAGTCGACCGCAGCGGCGCCTACATGGCACGATACATCGCCAAAAACATCGTCGCGGCGGGGCTGGCGGAGCACTGCGAAATCCAAATCAGCTACGCCATCGGCGTCGCCCAGCCAATCAGCGTCATGATCAACACGTTCGGAACGGGCAAATGCAGCGACGACAAAATCATGGAACTGGTACTGAAGAATTTTGACATGAGACCCAAAGCAATCATCGAAGGACTCGGACTCCTCAAACCCATTTACCGGAACACTGCGTGTTTCGGCCACTTCGGCAGAGAAGACATGGGTTTTCCATGGGAGAAAACCGACAAAGCCGAAATCCTCAAACAAGCCCTCAAAAAATAAACTAAAAAGGCTAATTCTTAACCTTCCAACTTTTCATTTTCTCTTCTTTAATCTGTCTCAATTCGAATTATTTCAGCGCCAAAGAAAGTTTGATAATTGTTGAGGACGCACGTTTTTGCAGACAACTACGCTTTACCGATCTGTTTTCGGTATTCCCGAAGCTTCTCCATGTCAAAATCTTTCGTCAACACCGAGTCTTCCAAAGCGTCAGAGACTTCTTGCTCCACGCCCCACGGCGTGATGAAGGCGCTTCGACCGCCTCTAGCGTTGCTGCTGACGTTGCCGATTTTGATGAGGTAAATGCCGTTCTCAGCTGCAAGCCTGAAGGTTAATGGGTGTCCGCTGACTTTTGGGTGCGTGCCCATCGCTGCAACAGGGAGGAAAACGAGTTCCGCACCCAAGTTTACAACATCTCTGATTGTAGACGGGGAGAACATGTCTGCACAGACCAGCATGCCGACTTTGCAAAATTCCGTGTCTAAGACGACTGGCTGGTCGCCGGGAGTGACACCTGCGTCTATTTCGGCTTTAATGGGGTTGCGTTTACGGTACTTTCCCAATAGTGCTCCATTGCGCCATAGAGTGCTGATGTTGTAGAATTTGCCGTTGACCTCTTCAAGCATAGTGCCGCCCATAAGGTAAGAGTATGGTACTTCCTTGCTGACAGCCGCCAGAAAGTCAAATGTCGGTTTGGAGGTTTTTTCGCTTATGTCTTTTGCAGAGAAAAAGTTCTCCATGTTATTTGGGACGGAGAAGTATTCGGGGAGAGCTATGAAGGCTGGTTTCTGCTCCGAAGCCTTGTAGATGCCTTGTTTGGCTGCGGTGAGGTTTTCGTCAAGGTCGGGGCGGACTTTCATGTGTATGAGAGCAACTTTCAAACGGTGCACCTTAGCGTTGAAGCTTGTGGTTGTGTAGGAACGGCAACTTAAAACTTTTAAATGTAACTGAAACAGATAGTCGTTTGTTTGAACAACCCGACTGTTCACCGTTTTCTTCTCTTTTTCCACACATGTTTACAAATTCAACCGTTTAGTATGCATATGGATAAACTTAAATATCCGCGCCGAGACAACTCCAGTATTACGGGGAATGTAAAATGACGCTTGAAAAAAGAGAATACGCTAAGTTTTTGCCCGAATGTCGAACAATCGTTAACAAAGTCGTCGAGAAAAATATGGCTGACAGCATGCTCTTCTCAGCCGGAACCGATACCTCAATTATCGCTTACGAAGCAGTGAAATACAAACCCGCCATACAATGCTTAACGTTAGCCTTCAAACATGGCAACCCCAAAGACACCCAATACGTCAAAGAAATGGTTGCCTTCCTCAAACTCAAACAAGAAACCCACATCTTCGACAAAGACGAGGTCCTCAAATTCTACCCAAAAGTCGTGGAAGCCCTCAAAAAATATGACCCCATGGAAATCCGCAACAGCCTCCCAGTCTACATCGGACTGACACTCCTCAAACCAAAAGGCTACAAAAGCGTCTACACAGGCGACGGACTAGACGAACTCTTCGGCTACCCCTGGCAATTCCACCTAACAGAAAAAGAATTCGCCCAAAAACAAGAAGAAATGTGGGCAGAAATGGGCTTCTCCAGCGTACCAATGGCTGAATCCCTCGGCATGACCATCAAAGCACCATACTTGGACCCGCTGTTCAAGGAATGGGCGATGAAACTACCCATCAAAGTTAAAATTAACGTAGGCGAAAACGGAGACCGATACAGCAAATGGATAATGCGCAAAGCCTACGAAGACGTCCTACCTAAAAGCGTAGTTTGGAGACCCAAAGCACCCCTCGAAGAAGGAACAGGAACAGCGGTTCTAAGAACCTACTTCAACGACATGACAACCGATGCCGAGTTTGCAGAGAAACAGAAGGCAATCAAGGAAAAAGACGACGTAGAAATCCAAGACAAAGAACAAATGCTTTACTATGAGCACTTCCGCAAAAAGTTCGGCAAACCCAAAGACGTTTTCCCCAAGATCGCAGACGCCGTTCAGTGCCCAAAATGCAAAAGCTACATCAAAACCAAAATCAAGTTCTGCAAAACCTGCGGAGCTTACCCAATCTAAACTTTTCTTCCTTATTTTTATAAGGAAACTAAATACTCAACATTATCTATTTTCCTGGGAATCTTGAGAAAGACTTAATTCTGCAGTCGTTTCTGTCACTTAAAACAAAAGAGTGTTGAATCCGCAATGGCTAGACTGTCTGACTTGAAATTGGCGATGGGCACCAGCATATTCGTAACCCTATTCATTTTCGGTGCGTTCCTGATAGGCGTCATATTTCTCGTTCGATACTACTTTATTGGCTTTGACCTGTTAACTGGACTCCTGCTCGCCTTGGGCGGCACAGCACTTTTCGTCCTGTTCGAATATGCTATCGGTCCAGTCATTGTGAGCGCAACAACTCATCTTCAATACCTTAAACCGGGCGAAAACCCCTGGCTGGAAAACACCGTTAAAGAATTGGCAACGAAAAGCGGCATTCCAATGCCAAGAGTAGCAACAGTGCCTAACGACACGCCAAACGCATTCACTTTTGGCAGAAGCCAAAGCAGTGCCACTCTCGCCGTACACGAGGGTTTGCTCAGGCAACTTAACGAGGACGAAGTCAAAGGCGTAATAGCCCACGAACTGGGTCACATCAAGCACAAAGACTACTTAGTTATGACCGTACTTTCTGCGCTGCCATTGATTGCTTACTTTATCGCGCAAATCGCACTGAGGGCAGCATGGTTCACCGGAGGCACCTCAACCAGACGCGGAAAAGACCAAGGAAACGCTGGCGTCGTGCTGATTGCAATAGGCGTAATCTCATTCGTGGTCTACATAGTATCCTTCTTAGCAGTTATGCGGCTGAGCAGACTACGAGAACACTTCGCTGACTCATACAGCGCTTACTTAACCGGGACCCCTCACAGCCTAGAAAGTGCATTAACCAAAATCACATACGGTCTGTCACTTGCCCCCCAAGCCAACGCCGAAGCACGAAGCTTGTACATTGAAGACCCTCACCAAGCAAAACAAGAAGTTTCCATGATAATGGATAAAAAAGACGAGTACGACTTGGACCACGACGGCGTTCTAGACGAGCGTGAACTGGAACTAGCAATGGAAAAAGAATCAAAGTCCACATGGGCTCAGATGAACAGCCTCTTCGCAACACACCCGCCAACCTTCAAACGGATTCTGCTGCTGAAAGAGATAGAAAACGAGATGGCAACCGGCAAATATACAAATGACCGCATGTACGCCCACGTTTAACCAACTATTTTTCCCTCTTGATTTTTCCGATAATCATTCTTAAGGTTAAAACTTCAAGAATTCATGCGAAGACTAATATCTCCGTGGAGGCGCTTATGTAAAAGTAATCAGAGGAACAAGAATGCCGTATTGCACTGAATGTGGCGGGGAAATGGTATATTCAATCTCTACCAAACATTTCACCTGCAAAAGCTGCGGTCTAACTGTCACTCAACAAGAGCTCATGGACCTTAAGGAGAAAAATCGTCCTCCAGAAGAGTCCGAAGATGAGGTCCGACAGAATCGCAGAAAAGAATACCTGAAATGGTACCTCAGCAGTAAGAAGTAGAAGCCGCCCAATTAGCGGTTTTTAACGTTTTGTTAGCAAACAGTATAAAGAACAACTCCTTTCTAACAAAGTCTACCCGCTAACCTGAAGGGTGCACTATAATGACTGTGGATATAGAAATAATCTGCGTTGGCAACGAGCTACTCATCGGAAAAGTCCTAAACACGAACGCAAGCTGGCTGGGAAAACAAGCAACCTCCCTTGGTGTCGCTGTGAAACGAATAACAGTAGTTGCCGACGACGTAGAAGAGATGGCGGCAGTTTTCCTCGAAGTGCTCGTCCGAAAACCCAAATTCGCCATATCAACCGGCGGATTGGGACCAACATTTGACGACAAAACATTGGAAGGCGTCGCCAAAGCCCTGAACTGCAGACTTGCAGTTAACCAAGAAGCTCTATGTATGGTCAATGCAAAATACGAGGAATACGCCAAGAAACGCAACATCCCAGAAGGAGAAATGACTCCGCCCCGCGTCAAAATGGCCAAATTGCCAGAGGGAACTAAACCGGTTCTTAATCCAGTTGGCACCGCGCCTGGTGTGCGGGTGGATGTCAACGGAACAGTCTTGTTTGTGTTGCCTGGTGTGCCCAAAGAGATGGAGGCGATTTTCGAGGCTTCGATAGTGCCCTTGCTGCGGAAGGCAGCCGGCGACGTTGGCTTCTATGAGTTTAGCATCTACGCCAACAACATCATGGAATCATCTTTAGCGCCGCTAATAGACAAAGTGATGCAAGATAACCCACCCGTTTACATAAAATCCCATCCTAAGGGACGTGAAAATAGGCCCCACATGGAACTTCATTTATCCTTAACTGGAAAACCTTCAGAGAACCCACAGAAATGCCTAAGCAAAGCAGCCTTGGAGTTGACTGACTTCATTGGAAGGGCAGGCGGCGAGGTAGTCAAAGCTGAAACTAAAGTGAACATTTAGCGTTTCTTTGAGATACAAAGCCGATTCTATTTTGTGTAATGTTTTGCCCATCCATCGACGATGCGGTTCATTTCGAAGAATTCATTTTTGGTGAGCCAGTCTCGGAATTCGCTGTTTTGTACCGCGTATCTGGCAATCTGTTTGGCGTTCTCGGAATCATGCACCAACAACAATGTCCCCATCAGGTCATGCCTGCTCAGATAAGCCACCGTCCTTAGGAGCGCATCAGTTTTTTCATCGGTCAACATTTCCCCGCTAAGCTCCACAACCACGGGTTTCTTGAGCATCTTGAGAAAGTCCCTGGTAAGCAAGTCTACCCAGTAATTCGTGAAGTAGTCACGCGAAGAAAGCGGCACGTGAAAATAATCCACCAATTCGGCTATGGCTTCGAAATCTATGCCAAAACGTTCCTTTGCCATCAGAGGGTCAGGAAACATTTCTACAGCAAAAGTGCCTTTCACCCGAGTTTTTGCTTGAGCGAGGAAGTCAGTTATTGTTTGGGCGCGCCAGTCGGTCCAATCTAAACCACTTTTCCGCCACATCTCCACGCACCGGGGACAAACGCAGAATTCCTGTTCAGGAAAGTGGTAAAGATTCAAAGTGACACCTTCCACATTTCCACGACTCAAAGTGTCCACGTAATCCAAGATTTTCTGCCGGTACTGAGGATGAGTCGGACACACATAATCAAAAGGGCTGTTCAAACGCCTATTTTTCCGCAACGCCGGACCATCTTTTGAAACTGCGGCAATTGAGGGATCTTCACGGATAGCTTTAGCATCAACAAAGCACGTAACGTCGTTTTGCATTTCCTTGGCTGGGGAAAAGACTTGTCCGTCAACCCATTTAGAATAATAAACGTGCATTTCATAGCCTGCGACTTTTTCGGGTGCATACGTGACTAAGCCAATTTTCATGGTTGGAGCCTTCGCGCAAGAAATATATTCTTGGCACTTATTTAATTGTTGACTTCACATGGACACTCATAAGGCACATGTATCGGTTGACCGAGCAAAGTGCGCTCCATGTAAAGGGCTCATATGTGTGGGTGTTTGTCCGGAAGGAATTTTAGAGCAAGGCAAAGATAAGAAACCCAAAGTTGCAGACGCGGCTTCCTGTACTCTGTGCGGCGTTTGCGTTAGCCTATGCCCGTCAAAAGCGTTAAGCATTGACAGCAGCAAACCAGCTAAATCCCATTAACGTGGTCACACTATGAAACAGATTGATCTGGTAGCTAAAGGAATTAGGCTTGTTTTAGAAGACAACGTGCTTGCAGTCATCTCTGAGAAAACCCTTGACACAGCCAGCTCAGCCTTTCACAACGGTGGGGGACAAAAAAAGACCAAAGCAGTTTTAAACATTCAAGTTACCCGGGGATACGGCGACCGCCTTCTTCATGAAGACCCAGACGCGTTCATCGTGGCTTCAGCCAAGAAAATTGGCTTAACTGAGGATTTTGTTGGTATGGTTACGGCTGCGGCTGTCAAGAACTTCGCGTTGGCTTCAAAGCGGGAAGGCGACATAGGCGTAAGCGTCGTGGCAACAGCAGCCGACGACGAAGGCAACACATGTTCTCATTCCGAGTCTGCAGGCGAAAAGATACAGGTTCAGCCGATCGACGGCACCATAAATATCATCGTAATAATAGATGGGAACCCCACCGAAAGCGCGTTAATAAGCAGCATAATAACGGCGACCGAAGCCAAAACGGCAGCTCTTCGAGAACTTGACTTGCGCAGCAGGTATTCAGGCGACGAAGCTACCGGAACGGTAACCGACGCCATCGTCGTCGCCAAGACAAGCCGCGGGCAACCCATTGTCTACGCGGGTCCAGCCTCCAAATTGGGGCAACTTGTCGGGTACTGCACTCGGACAGCAGTTAAAGAGGCCACCATGAAGGGGCACGAATGCGCGCCCGACCGAGGCATCCAGAAACGTCTCACAGAAAGGCACCTCTCCATCGAGAAACTTGCTTCGGAGTTGGCGAAAGCGAAGTTTTTGGGCGCCGACCAAAAAACCATCAAGGCGACCCTCACGAATCTGCTTGAGACCGACGCGGTTTTTGCTTCAGCCCTGTTTGCAGCCTCCCAGATTAGCGAGGAGTTTGAGCAGGGGAGAAATCCACGCGAATTCGGCGACGCAGAAACTTTGGGGCAAGAATTTGGCGAACTCCTGTCAAAGCAGGCCAATGCAAAGAGAACTGGTCCGGAGGACTGCGACGGCATAGATTTGCCTGTTTTCCTCAAGCAAGCACTAATAGCTCTAATAAGAAACAGGTTTTCGGGTTAGAAAAACTGAAACCTTAAATAAGCTCCGAAATCTCTTCACCTGCAATTAAAGGACACTATAATGGTGAAATACTTTGAAATTCGGAGTATTCTTATATCAACCAGAACCAGTTGAAGGCGTCGACTACAACTTTTACCGCTTAAAGTCGGAATCCGGTATAGTCGGAAAGCCTAACCCAGAAATGTATACTAACATTGCATGCTTTGGCGACAATTTCATGGCGGCGAAACGCCCTGATTGGAACTCAGTCAGTTCTTGGGGTCCAGCTCTGCGCACAAACAAGCGCTTTAACCTCCGCTGGGACGTCGTATGCATGACTAACCCAGAGGCGAGAGAATACAACCTTAAAATCATCGCTGAAAGCGCTAAAGTCACCCCAGGCATCAGCATCAGCAGCCAACACTTCGCAGACCAACACTTCTGCACCTGCCCAAGATGCATCGAGCAACAACGCAAAAGCGGCTTGAAATGGCTTGATTGGAGAGCAAAGGTTGTAACTGATTTCCTAGCCGAAGTTAAACAAGTAACCTCTGGCAAACCCCTGTTCGTTAACTGTCTGCCTGACCCATTGATGGGCAGAGAACGCTTCGGTTATGACTTTGAAGCCATGGCACAGTACGCAGACTACTTCGTTATCCCAATGTTTAGCAAGGCATACCCAAGCCCCTGGTACTGGGAAACCATCGCACGCGGGTTCAAGAGCATCCTCAAGAAGCCAGTCTTCGTCAACTTCTACGTCCGCGGACCAAACGAAACCTGGGACACCGTAGCAACAACCCCGCAAGTAATGACCGTGGCAACACGCGTTGCCAGACAAGGCGTCGACGGCATAATTTTCCTAGCAGAAAAAGCCGACTACATCCGGGAATTCCAGAAGAACGCAGTCGCAGACAAGAAAACCCGCGAGTTCCTAAAAGACCACGGCGGCGACGACGTTCTCGAGCTCTTTAACCGCTGGGAAAAGATGCTAAAAGCATAGCATCCAATACCTTTTCCTTTTCTTTTGGTTCGTTATGTTTCCTTTTTGTTTTAAGAAAACTATATAATCCATCTTTGCGCTTTAACCCCTCAGCAGAAGGACACATCTAATGAAGATTACTTTGGTTAATCCTCCTTATCCGCCAAATGCACATGCCCATCTCCCATTCATTCCTCTCGGCATCGCATATTTGGGTGCGGTCGCTGAGAAAGCGGGACACCAAGTTACCGTAATTGACTGCCAAGCCGAAAAACTCACTCCTGAAACCTTCCGCAGCCGCATCCGCCAAGTCCCAACCGAAGTATTCGGCGTAACCTCAACTACGCTGCTGTATAACTCGGCAAAAAAACTTGTCACAATAGCCAAAGAAGAACATCCCAACTGTATAACCCTAATCGGCGGAAGCCATGCCAGCTTTTGGGACGCTAACGCCCTCCAAGAATGCCCCGAACTCGACGCTGTCGTGCGTAGAGAAGGAGAAACCACCTTCGCAGAAATCCTTCAGCGCCTCCAAAACGGCAAAGACCTTGCTGGAGTTTTAGGCACAACCATCCGCACCCAAGACGGTTCAGTCCGCCACGAAGACAGACCCCTAATCCAAGACCTCGACTCGTTGCCATTTCCAGCCTACCACCTGCTTCCTCTGGACGCCTTCCACCACATGGGCAAAACAATCTTTCCACTAACCACCAGCCGCGGATGCGTCCAATGGTGTGACTTCTGCAGCACCGTACGCATGTTCGGCAGAGGCTACCGCATGCGTAGCCCAAAAAACGTCGTCGACGAACTCGAAATGATACACAAACAATACGGAGAAAGCCAATTCACCTTCTACGACGACGCATTCACCGTGAACCGTCAACACGTACTGGATATGTGTGCCGACATCAAAGCCCGCAAACTCAACGTCACCTGGGACTGCGAAACACGCGTCGATATGGTTGACAAAGAACTGCTCGAAACAATGCGCAAAGCAGGATGCATAACAGTGTGGTTTGGCGTGGAATCAGGCTCAGAAAAAATCCTTGGCGCAATGCACAAGAAAATAAAGCTAGATGAAATCCGTCTGGCTTTTAAGACTGCGCAGAAAGCTGGACTAATGACGATTGCCAGCGCCGTTCTCGGCTTCCCAGGCGAAACCGAGGAGACAGCTTGGGAAACAATTAACTTCATCACTTCACTAAATCCTGACGACATCGGCTTCTACATCGCAACCCCCTATCCAGGGACACCAATGTACGAGCAAGTCAAAAAAGAAGGCTGGCTAAAAGTCACCGACTTCGACAGATACGATACCGCCAACCCGACCTTTGAAACTCCATCTCTCAGCATGGACAAGATCCGGGAAATCCGCTACAAAGCTCAACAGAAGTTCTATCTACGCCCAAGTTACGTATTCAAGATGATGCGCCGAGGCGGAACATACGGCAAATCTGGCTTGAAAACTTCAGCGGCATACGCGCTCAGAGCAATGCACATAAAACTCTCCTAATTCACATTGTAGAATCAACTGGAAAGGACGAAATAGATGAAAATTACCCTAGTCAACCCTCCATATCCACCAAGCGTTCACTCACACCCACCTTTTATCCCATTGGGCCTAGGCTACTTGGCTGCAGTCGCGCAGAAAGCAGGGCACGGAGTCACCATAATCGACTGCCAAGCAGAAAAACTCACTTACGATACCTTCCGCAGTCGCATCGCGCAGATTCCAGCTGACGTCATTGGGGTAACAGCCACTACGCTTCTCTACAAATCTGCGATGCAGTTAGTCACCATAGCCAAGCAGGTTCAGCCACAAGCAATCACGATGCTTGGTGGGTCGCATGGAACCTTCTGGGATGAAGGCGCCCTCAACGAGTACCACAGCCTTGACATCATCGTTCGCAGGGAAGGCGAACAAACCTTCATCGAGCTACTTGATAAGATCCACAGCAAAATCAGCATAGATAGTGTCCTTGGTATCACATTTCGCAAAGAAGGCAAAATCATCCGAACTCCGGACAGGCCTTTTCTTGAAGATTTGGATTCCCTTCCGTTCCCAGCACACGACCTGATGCCTCTGGAGAACCTAAAGCATGATGGCAAAATTCTTTTTCCTTTGGTGACCAGTCGCGGCTGCGTTTATTGGTGCGACTTTTGCAGCACGGTGCGCATGTTTGGAAGAGGCTACCGTTGGAGAAGTGCAAAAAACGTTGTAGACGAAATGCAG
>Ga0182021_10005816_pt1 | contig 14661 bp, 18 predicted proteins | sample 612E3MmetaG_FD_120493 | JGI IMG/M metagenome (GOLD analysis project Ga0182021, IMG submission 120493) | Permafrost microbial communities from Stordalen Mire, Sweden - 612E3M metaG (Illumina Assembly) | ecosystem: Environmental > Terrestrial > Soil > Wetlands > Permafrost | place: Sweden... | reverse complement strand
TCGGCATCGTGCCGATCGGCTATGCCGACGGCATCGACCGGGCGCTGACCAACCGCGGCGAGGTGCTGATCGCCGGCCGCCGCTGCCCGATCAGCGGGACCATCAGCATGGACCAGCTCACTGTGCGGCTGCCCGACGACGCCTGTCGCCTGGGCGACGAGGTCGTGTTCATCGGTGAGAGTGGTGGCCAGCGCATAGTCTGCGAGCAGGTCGCCCGGCTGCTTGGGACCGTCAACTACGAGGTTGTCTGCGACGTTAGCCCGCGTACTGTGCGCCGTTACGTGGGCGAGGCGCAGGAAGCCTAGGGACCACATGCTGCAGGCGGCCCAAGTCAGCTCCGTGGTGGCCGCCTGCCTCGGCTCAGGTGAAGAGGCCTGGCTGGTCGGCGGCGCGGTACGCGACGGTCTGCTGGGCCGGCCGAGCAAAGACCTCGACTACGCGGTGCGCGGCGACGCGCGCCGGCTGGCGCAGCGCGTTGCCGATCTGCTGGGCGGAGCCTTCTTCACCTTCTCCGAAGCCTTCTCGACCTACCGGGTTGTTCTGCCCGGAGGCCTGGTCGACTTCGCGCCCCTGCGGGGCGCCACGATCGACCGCGATCTGGCCGCCCGCGACTTCACCGTCGATGCCATGGCGCTACCGGCGCGCGGCGGCGACCCGGGTGCCCGGATGGGTATCGGCAAGGTGATCGATCCGCTCGGCGGCGCTGCCGATCTGGCCGCGCGCCGTCTGGTGGCCTGTGGGCCGCGTGCCCTGCACGATGACCCGCTCCGGGTGCTGCGCCTGGCACGCCTGGCGGCCGCCTTCGACTTGCGGCCCACGGAGGAGCTCACGGAGGCTGCGCGCGCGGCCGCCTCGGCCCTGAAGACGGTGAGCGGTGAGCGCGTCTGCGCCGAGCTCACCGCCCTCCTGGGCCTGCCGGCGGCCGCGCGCGGCCTGCGGCTGCTCGACGACGCCGGCGCGCTCGAGCAGGTGCTGCCGGAGGTCACCGCGCTGCGAGGGGTGGAGCAGAACCCCTTCCACCACCTCGATGTCTTCGGTCACACTCTGGAGGCTGTGGAGCTCCTCCCGCAGGTGGTCGACCAGTTTGGGGGCCAGCGCTTCCTTGCGGCGCCTGAAGCTTGCGGCTTGCCGGGCGCCGCTCCGCTGGCGCCGCTCGCCTACGCGGCCCTTTTCCACGATCTCGGTAAACCGGGCGTCCGGCAGATCTCCGAGGATGGCCGGGTGATGTTCTGGCATCACGACGAGCTGGGCGCGCAGATGGTGCATGACATAGCCGCGCGCCTCAAGATGAGCTGCCGTTTTCAGGACTACCTGGCGCTGCTCATCAGCACGCATCTGCGCCTGGGCTTCCTGGTGCGTGAGGTACCGCTCACTCTGCGCGCCCTGGTCCGCTTCCGGCGCGCCGTGGAACCTTACGTCTTCGAGTCGGTCGTCCTTTCCCTGGCCGACCGCCTGGCCACACGGGGGGAGAAGACGTCCGCCGTCTCCATGGCCCGCCACTACCGTCTGGCGCGCGTCGTGTGGCTGCAGATACCCAAGCAGGACCGCGCGCCGCTGCTGGACGGCGACGAGGCCATGAGCCTTCTCGGACTGGCGCCCGGCCCGCTGGTCGGCGAGGCGCTGCGCGCACTGCAGGAGGAGACCGATGCGCTGGAGGTCACCACCAAGGACCAGGCAAGGGACTTCCTGCTGCAGTGGCGGGATCGGCGGGCCGCCTCAGGGGAGGGCGAGCCGACGACCTCCGGAGATGGTCAACCGATGACGACCTCCGCAGGATGCGAGCCCGCGCAGGCTTGCGACGGCGGGTCCGTGACGTCCAAGGCCCAGGACTTGGCGAACGCCCACCGCCCTTCTGGAGGCGACCGTGCCTGAGCTGCCCGAGGTCGAGACGATCCGCCGGCGGCTGCACCCCGAGCTGGTGGGTCGCACCATCCGCGACCTGCGCGTCCTCGATCCGACGGTCAGCCGGCAGAGCGAGTCCGAGCTGCGCAGGGCGCTCGTCGGCCGCGCCGTGGTCGGCACGGCGCGGCGCGGCAAGTGGTTGATCGTCGATCTCGGCGAAGTTCTGATGATCGTGCACCTGCGCATGACCGGCCGGCTGGTGTGGCTGCCCGGAGACGAGGAGCGCGGCCGCCGGCCGCGCTTCACCGTGGATCTGGACGACGGGCGCACGCTGCACTTCTTCGACGTGCGCCGCTTCGGCCGCCTGTGGGCCGTCCCGGCCGCCGAGGCCGGCGACTTCTTCGCCGGACTGGGCGCCGAGCCGCTGGAGACGGGCTTCACCGTGGCCCATCTGCGCGAGCTACTGGCCGGCAGGCGGGTGCCGCTGAAGAGCTTCCTCACCGATCAGCGGCGCCTCGCCGGCGTGGGCAACATCTACGCCGACGAAGCCCTGTTCCGTGCCCGCCTGCATCCTGTGCGCCCGGCTGGGAGTGTAGGGCCGCGTGAGGCGCAGCGGCTGCACGCGGCCATCATCGATACCCTGCGCCTGGGCATCGAGCACGAGGGCAGTTCGGTCGAGAGCTTCGTCGATCCCGCCGGCTCGCGCGGTCGCTTTCAGGAGATCCTCAACGTCTATCAGCGCACCGGCGGGCCGTGCCACGTGTGTGGCACGCCGATACGTCGCATCGTCGTCGGCGGCCGCAGCACCCATTTCTGCCCGCACTGCCAACCGCTGCGAGCCAGGAAGCTGCGGCCTGCAGCGGGCACGGCGCCGGCGGGAACGGGCGTCGGCGCCGCCACGGGACCGCAAAGCACGACGCCGACGCCGCCCGCCGACGGCGCCGCCGTCGGGCCGCATGACCAGGCCTGACCCAGCTTCGGGCGGCCGGGTCGGCGCGACAGTCGTGCCGACCGCGGCCGACGAGCCGGCCCAAACGCCTTCGGTCCCCATCCCGCCGGTTGCGAGCCTGTACGTGGTAGCGGCGCACGTGCCGCGCCATGAGACCTTGGCCGTCGGCGCTTTGGGCACGGTGCATCTCGAGCGCGGCTGGTATGCGTACGTCGGAAGCGCGCGACGCGGGCGTGGCGCCCGCGTCGCGCGTCACCGGCGGACCGACAAACCGCTGCGCTGGCATGCCGACTACCTGTTCGCTCGGCACGCGGCCTCGCTCGCCTGGACCTTCGATCTCGCGCCGGCGGCGCTCGGTCAGCCGGCCGAGTGTCTCTTGGCGGGCGCGCTGCTGGGCTGCGAATCGCGCGCCCGCCAGGGCCCGCCCCGGTTCGGCGCGTCAGACTGCGTCTGCGCCGGCCATCTGCTCTGGTTTCCGAGCCGTACCGCCCTTCTCGACGCCGTCACGGTCGTCGCCCGGGCCGATTGGACACGGCAGGCCGCGCCGCTGCCCTGAGGGTGCGGCGCCGCCTGCCGTCGTCGCCCGCGCTGCGCTGCAACGCCGCGCGGCTCTTGGCCGCGCCGCTCTCACACCTCGTGGGTATACTGGCCGCGAGCTGCCGAGAGGAGTCGCCAATGGCCACCACGACCATCACGTCGGGCATCTGCGGATTCACCACCCGCGTGCACGCCGAAGAGGTCGCCGACTATCGCTGTCGCATCACCATCGAGACCGACTGCCCGAACATGGAAGCGCTGCGGGCCGGGCTGAGCGAGGTGAGCGCATTGCGCGAGTTGAGCTGGAAGGGCGAAGGCCCGCTCGTCTACGAACTGGCCAGGCGGCACCTGCCGCATGCGTCCTGCCCGGTCCCGAGCGGCGTCATCAAAGCCGTAGAAGTGGCCTGCAAGCTGGCGCTGCCCGCCGACGTGACGATCAAAGTGGAGGCGGAGTAGCGACCCCACGGGTCGCCGGGCGCAAGGGTGCCACCCGCCCGCCTCAGACGCGGCCCAGGAAGATGCTGGCGATCATGATGGCCAGCACGGTGGCGGTGATCACGGCGTAGCGGCGATCGTGCTCGCGCAGGAAGATCACGATGGTCCCGGCGACGCGGGCGAACGGCGTCAGGATCAGCGCCAGCAGACCGAGTGAGAAGAACCCTACCGGCCGCAAGCGGCCGACATCCCGCACCGCCTGCGCCGGTCCGGTGACGCTGCGGGGAAGTGCGGCGCCCCCGCGGGCTCCCCAGACGACCAGCCCGGTCACCAGCAGAGTGGCGCTGATCGTGAGGCCGATCATGAGGACGCGGTGCACCAGTCGATTGATCGGCGGCATGGGCTCCGTACGTCGACCGGCCGCCGGCCGCCGGATGCTCCGGTGAGGCCCTGCCGGTGTCATCCGCTCACCGCCTTGACCACCATCTGCACGGCGAACGTGATCATCGCCAGCACCATGATGGTGCGCAGCACCTCGGACGGCAGCCGGCCGGCGATCCGAGGGCCGGCCGGCGCTCCCAGGAGGATCCCCAGGGCAGTGGGCACCGCCACCTTCGGGTCTACGTAGCCGCGACCGAAGTAGATGGCGGCGCTGGTCGCCGCCGTGACGCCGATGGTGAAGTTGCTGGTGGCGATGGCAGCCTTGAGTGGCATCCGCATCACGATGTTCATGACGGGCATCTTCACGGCGCCGCCGCCCACGCCCAGCAGCCCGGAGACGTTGCCGGCCACGAAGCTGAAGGCCAGGCCCAGCGGCAGGCGCCGCACGCCGTACTCCACTCGCCGCCCGTCGGCCGGGTCGGTGTAGGCGGCGTCGAGAAGTCCCGTTGGGCCGTCCGAGCCCGCGTCGCGGCGCCGGCGCCGCATGCCCCACGCCGCCCACAACAGGACGGCGGCGAACAGGCCCTGCAGAGCGCGAGGGCTCACCAGCACAGCCGTGATGCCGCCGGCGATGGCGCCCAGTGACGTGGCGAGCTCCAGGACCATGCCCAGCCGGGTGTGGGTGATGCCGCGGTCTATGTAGCCGATCTGCGCGGCCGACGAGGTGGCTATGACGCTGACGATGCTGGCGCCGATCGCCGTCTTGACCGGGACTCCCAGAAACAGCGTGATCACCGGGACAAGGACCAGCGCGCCGCCGATGCCGAGCATGCTGCCAAAGACGCCGGCGACGATCGCGGTGAGGAAGATAAGGAAGAAGGTGAGGTTCATCTGCGGCACAGTATCACTGCGCAGCATCTCGCCGACTCAGTCGCCCTGGCCGCGGGGTCCGCCGACAGTGCTGGCGGCGACCCATGGACGCTGCGTATGTCGCCGGCGGCCTCAGCGCAGCGAGTAGCCCACGCTGCGCACGGTGACGATCTCGGGAGCGTCGGGAAGGTAGCGAAGTTTGCGTCGCAGGCGTGCCACGTAGGCATCCAGGGTGTTGTCGTGCACGATCGATCCTTGAGGCCAGGCTGCCTGCACCAGCATCTCACGGTGGAGGATCTCTCCGTTGGTCGCCGCCAGCGGGGCGAGCAGCCTGAACTCCGTCGGCGTAAGCAGTACCTCGTGACCGTCGGAGGCGACGGTGTGTCGGGCGGGATCCAGGCGCACCCCATTGGCGATGATGGGCGAGGGCTGCCCGCTGCGCCGCGCGAGGACGCGGATCCGGGCGACGAGCTCTTCGAAGGCAAATGGCTTGGTCAGGTAGTCATCGCCTCCGGCGCTGAATCCGAGCAGCCGGTCCGAGAGTAACGATCGCCCGGTCAGAAACAGCACCGGCGCGGTGAAGCCGCCGGCCCGTAGTGCCTGACACACGTCCCGACCATCGGAATCGGGCAGGCCGATGTCGATGATCAGGGCGTGCGGCTGGTCGCCGGCCACTCGCTCGATAGCCTCTCTCCCAGTGCCCACGCCGTCCGCCGCAAACCCTTCCTCTCGCAGTCCCCGCAGGAGGAGGGTGCGCAGCTGAACGTCGTCCTCAAGCACGAGAACGCGCACGCCGTTCATTGTGTGCATCCCTCCAGTGAACATCGCCGGCTAGCGTCTGCGATCGGCGCCCCGCGACGGACTCCCCTGATGAAGAGCGTCGCGCGCGCCGACCCCGCAACCTCCTTGGCGGGTAAGCCTGCCAAATGAGTTCCCACACGTAGCAAAAGGCGAGCGGCGCGGCCGTTCCGGCCGCGCCGCTCGATGTGCGCGGGCGCCTCAGCGCCCGGTCGTCATGCGGCGAGTCACTCGCTGTCCGCGGTGGCCGCCCCCGTGTCGTCTGCGTCGTGATCGCCGTCGTTGTGTGCGGTCGTGGCCGCCCAGTCGTCGGCATCGTTATCACCGTCGCCGCGAGTGGTCGTGGCCTCAGTCGTGGCCGCCCAGTCGTCGGCGTCATTGTCGCCGTCGCCCCGGGTGGTCGTGACCTCCGTGGCTGCCGCCCAGTCGTCGGCGTCATTGTCGCCGTCGCCCTTGGTCGTCGTGATGACAGCGTCATCGGCGTCGCCGTCCGGCTCGTGCTCGGTCTTGGTCACGGTCGCGTCATCGGCATCGCCGTCCGGCTCGTGCTCAGGCTTCGGGGTACCCGTGGCCGTAGGCGTGGGCGTGGGCGTCGGCGTCTCGGTTATCGTCGGCGTTGGCGTAGGTGCAGGCGTCTCGGTGGCCGTTGCCGTCGACTGCGGAGTCGACGTCTCGGTCATCGTTGGCGTCGGCGTCGGCGTGGCGGTCTCGGTCATCGTCGGCGTCGGTGTCGGGTGGTTGTCGTCGCCTTCGTGACCGTTCTTGTGGTCGCCCTTGTTGCCCGCAAGTGCGGACCCCAGCAGGCCGAACGTCACTATGGCCGCAACCGCGACGGCAACGATCGTCGCGAGTAGTTTGCGTTGCATCAGTCCTCCTAGATTCCGCCATATGGTCGGACGCAGAGGTTCTTCCCGGGCCATCGGCCGCGTACCTGAAACCAACCTGAACGGAGAGAGGCGCGGTGGCATCCACAGCGGGCCGGTCACCGGCGCCGGGTCGCGGTCCGACTAGCCGCCGGCTCGCACGGCGGCGTTGTCGGCCTGGTACATGTGTCTAGGAGGCGCCGAGGCGCGGGAGCCCTTCCCGCGCCACGTGGGAATCTGCGGTGGGCACAACTGGAGCCGTGCGATGGCGCGAGCCGGCTCGTCGTATCCCAGGCCCCTCCCGTCGAAGTCGGGATACTGGACCCATTCACCCGCGGTGGTGCGTCGACGATAGGTAACTCGAGGCAACTCAGGCACACCGATGTCACAACACGGTCCAACTGAACCATTTCGCGGAGGGCGCAGATGAACAGATTCATGAAGATGGTCAAGAGTCATCGGCTGATGACGCTGGGGGCTTTGGGTCTCCTCGTGGCCGCCGGATCGGTGGCCGTGTACTCGGGCGCGTCGTTCAACTTCAAGACCTCCAACCCGAGCAACATCTTCACGGCCGGCATCTTGTCGCACAGCAACACCAAGACCGGCGCGGCGATCGTCACCGCCACCGGCATGGAGCCCGGCATGAACCAGTTTGGCACCGTCACCATCAAGAACACCGGCAACGTCGCCGGCACCTTCACGGTCAACAAGTCGGCCGTCGTCGACGTCGCCGGCGCCAACGGCGGCCTCCTCTCGAGCGTCCTGACGGTCATCGTCAGCGACGTGACCGTCCCGGCCACCCCGGTCATCAAGTACACCGGCACGCTGACTGCCATGAGCAACGTCGCCCTCGGCACGTTCGCGGCCAACGAGAGCCACGACTACAAGATCACGCTGGCACTCCCCGATGGCGGCGTGCCCGCCACCAACACGACCGGCGATAACGCCTTCCAGGGTTCGTCGATGACTTGTCAGCTCGACTGGACCAGCGTCCAGTAAGGGAGAGCTTCACCGGCTCCCTGATGGCAGAACGTGCACGGGGCGGGGCGGAGGCAGTCTCAGCCCCGCCCTGTGCACGGCCTCTGCAGCGCACCACACTGAAGCCGCCGCAGACCCGTCACTTGGGTCATGCGGGCACACCTGCTGAGGAACGCAGATGAAGAGACTGACGATCATGATCAGAAGCCACCGACTGCTGACGCTGGCGGCCCTGGGCCTGCTGGTGGCCGCGGGCTCGGTGGCCGTGTACTCGGGCGCGTCGTTCAACTTCAAGACCGCCAACCCGAGCAACATCTTCACCGCCGGCATCCTCTCCCACAGCAACACCAAGACCGGCAGCGCTATCGTCACGGCCACCGGGATGGAACCCAGCCAGACCAAGGTAGGCACCGTCACCATCAAGAACACCGGCAACGTGGCCGGCACGTTCTCGGTCGGCAAGTCGGCGCTGGTGGACACACCTGGCCTCAACTTGGGTCAGATCTCCACAGTGCTCCGCATCGACGTTGTGGATGTCACGGTGCCGGCCACTCCGGTCAGTAAGTACTCGGGTCTCCTGAGCGCCATGGGCAGCGTCGGGCTCGGCACGTTCGCGGCCGGCGTCAGTCACGACTACCAGATCACCCTCACCTTCCCGGACGGCGGCACGCCGGCCAGCAACACGACCGGCGATAACGCCTTCCAGGGTTCGTCGCTTACCTTCCAGCTCGACTGGACGAGCGTCCAGTAGGGCAGCGGGACGTATTCATGAAGAAGCAGACGCACGAGGCGGAGCGCGGGACATGGTCCGGCTCCGCCTCGGGCGTGGTCGCCAACAGACGGCAGTGAACGGATCGATGACGGCTTCGGCTCAAAGCGTCTCCACAGGCACCACGACACGCCGCGTCGCGGCCACCTTGGTGACCCTCGTGCTCCTGCTGGTCGTGCTGCGACTGACGGTGTTCACCGGCGCCAGCTTCAACTGGCGTAGCGCGAACCCGGTCAATCAGGTGGGCGCCGGCACGCTGAGTTTCACAAACAGCAAGGACGGCGCGGCCATCGTGAGCGCCTCGGGCCTGCTGCCGGGCCAGTCGTCGGTCGGAACCATGACTCTGACGGCCGGCGGCGACCAGACCGGCCGGTACACACTGACCCGTACGGCGCTGACGGACCTGCCCTCCGGTACGCACCTGTCGGCGGCCCTGACTCTGAAGATCGAAGACATCACGGGGACGGCGACTACGCTGTACAACGGCACCGCAGCCGCCTTCACCTCGGTCTCGCTCGGCTCGCTGGCGCCGGCAGCAGTGAAAACGTACCGGTTCACCGTGACTTTCCCGACGGGGTCGGCCACGCCCTCTCTCCAGGGCGCCAGCACCACGCTCACGGTCCGCTTCTCGGCCGTCTCACCGTGATGCGCCGGGTCGGGCGGGTCGGCTTTGTCGTCTTGCTGGTCATGGGTGTGGCGCTCATCATCACGCTGTTCGCTGTGCCGCGCATTGCGGGCTACCGGACGTTCGTCCTTGTAGGCCGGTCCATGACAGGGACCATCTCGATCGGATCGCTCGTCTACGGCGACCCAGTCCCGGTCGAGGATCTGCGCGTGGGCGACGTGATCACCTTCTCGCCGCCGCAGATGAACGAGGTCGTCACCCACCGCATCGTCGCCATTGCCCGGGCGGCGGACGGCAGCGAGCGGATCAGCACAAAGGGAGACGCCGTACCCAACCGGGATCCCTGGCAGTTCAAGCCGACCACCCCCGAACTGCCCAGGTTCGTCTTTGCCATCCCCTACTTGGGCTATCTGATCGCCCTGCTCTCATTGCCCCTCGTCCGCATGCTTGTGTTCGCCCTGCCGGCTGCGATCATCGCTCTTGTGGTCCTGAAGCGGCTGTGGCGGCAGAGCGGCGAGGAGGCCGCCGCGTCCGCGGCGGCCTCCTCGCCGCTCGCCCCTGCCGGCGTCGATGAGGCCCCTTCGCCCGCTCCCGCCGTGCTGCCCGTGCGCGTGTGGGACGACATTGGCCGCCCATAGCCCCCGGTCGCGCGCCGCCGCGTCGCGCGCTTCACGTCCCCATCCTGGCCCCTCTCGCGCGGCACCCGGGCCCTGCGCCGCGCGCACTCGAGCTTCCTCCGAGCGCGTCACGACCGGCACTATTGCGTGGTCCCGGCCGCAAGTAACGGGACGAGTCATGGAACGTTCGTCCAACGAGTTCGCCGCCGCGGGACGGCTCACGGTCGTTCCCGGTCCCTGAAGGAACGTCAGCGACCGTACTGGCCGGGGCAGCCGGCTCAGTGCTCCGCGCACTTCCCGACTCTTCCCGCAAAACAGGGGTGTGCTGCCCATACACCGCTGGAACCGGCGCTCCGATACCTCGCTGTGAAGACAACATGAGGCGCGAAGCGGCAGTACCGGCGCCTCACGGACTTCGCGCTCTGTCGGTGCCCTCGCGGGCCGAGTGTAGGGCGCAGTTGGCAAGGCGATCCGGACGCCAACGGTTTGCGGATCGCAAGTAGCAAAGAGGGCGCACAAGCGCCGAAAGGGAGGACAATGAAACGTCTCACTATCCTTGCCCGGCGCCGGCGCGGTTATCTGCTCGGTTCGCTGGCAGCTCTCCTCGTGGCCGCCGCGGTGGCCGTGGGATCGGGCGCAAGCTTCAACGCGACATCGGCCACGGCCGCCAACACCATGGTAGCCGGTAACTTGACGGCCTCGAACGACCACTCTGGTTCGGCCGTCCTGTCGGCCGTCGGCATGGTCCCCGGCAACACCGTGACCGGCAGCTGCGGCATCACCAACACCGGTAACGTCGCGGCCTCGTTCACGCTCAACAAGGGCAACATCGTCGACACGCCCGGCGTCAACGGTGGTACGTTCTCCGCGGAGCTCCAAGTGCTGATCCAGGATGTCACCATCCCCGCCTCCCCGGTCACCAAGTACACCGGCTCGATTGGCGCCATGGGCTCGATCGACTGCGGCGTCTACGGCGCCGGCGCGACCAAGAACTACAAGTTCACAGTGACGTTCCCGGACGGCGGCGCTCCCGGCACCGCCTCCACGGGCGACAACGCCTTCCAGGGCACCACGTTCTCGGTGAGATATGACTGGACAGCTGTCGCAGGGTCCTAATACCCGCAAGGTTGCGACGTGGTGTGGGCGGGGCAAGATCCACGGCTCCACCCACACCGCCCGCACTGGCGCCGACGCGCCGCCGCTGCATAGCGGCGCGCCGGCGCCGACGTACGCCCTGGGAGCCGCGTCAGTCCGCGGCTCCCTGAGCTCGTCCTCGTGTCCGCCGGTTGGGGAGCTGTCATGATGCGCCGTCTTGGCGGCGGCCTGTTGGCGCTGTTCGGGATGGCCGCGCTGGCTATCGCCATCATCTCCATGCTGATGCCGGCCGTGCTGCACCTGCAGCGCTACGTCATCACCGGCGGCTCTATGACCGGGACCATCTCGCGCGGCGCCCTGGCCTACGACGAGTACGTGCCGGCGAGCGTCCTCAAGGTCGGCGACATCATCACGTTCGTCCCGCCGCGTATGCACGGCCCCGTGACGCACCGCATCGTCTCGATCCGGCGGGACCAGAACGGCAACGCCATTTTTCGTACCAAGGGCGACGCCAACGCGGCTGCCGATCCGTGGCACTTTGCGCTGACCAACCACACACAGGCCCGTTTTGTGTTCTCCATCCCATACGTGGGCTACGTGTTCGCGGTCCTGTCGTTGCGCTGGGCTCGCGTCGCGCTGATCGGCCTGCCGGCCGCCCTTATCTTCCTGTCCATCATCGTGTCCATGTGGCGCGAGGGCGGGCGGGAGAAGGCGAAGGTGGCAGCCGAATCCCAGCCCACCGGTTCGCGGGCAGCCGATCCGCCCGCCACGCCTGCAAAGACCTCGACTGAGCCGATGGGGGTGCGCGCTCGATGAGACTCCGCGGATGGCTCCTCGTGCTCGTTATCGTCGTCGCATCGCTGGCGGCCGTGCTGTCCGTGCGCCCCTCCGGCGCCTCCTTCACGCGCGCCAGCGACTCGACCGTCGCCGTGACCACCGCCGCGGCCAATGGGTGGCTGCACCTGTACTCTCAGAGCACCGATCCGGATGGTCTCACCGGCTACTACGTGCGGAACGCTTCCAGCCCATCAGCGCCGGCCGCCACGGGCGTGGATACGACACTGGCGGCCAACCTCGGCGGTCAGGGAACGAATGGCACACAGACGCGCAACAGGGTTCTGACCATCAAGACGCCGACGGCCTTCCCGGACGGGTCGATCACCCAGGTGACCGTGACCGCCACGACCCTGGCCGATGTGGTGACGGGCTTCCAGCCCATCGACTCGGTCGGCTTCGCCACCATCGGCGGCGGCGCGCGCACGGCTTCCGTGACCCTGGGCAAGAACGTCAAGTACCAGATGAACGTCCACCTCAACATGAACGGCTGCAGCAGCGGCAAACAGTACATCCCGACGGTGGTGATCACCGTCACGTACGCCGGGTATGCGGGCACGTACTATCAGTACAACGTGCCGGTGAAGATCTACGCCGGCAGCGGCACCGGCCCGAACTAAGGGTCGTCCAGGACTGGCGAGCGCTCGCGACCGAGTCTCGACAGCCTCACTCGCCTCCCGCAGGCCTTCTGCCGCCGGCCCGTGTTCGTATCCGCCGTTCGCCATCGAGCGCCAAAGCCGTCGCCTCACGCCGGCATCCCCGCTTCACGCCATCCGCATCGCGCGCAGCCGGCTGCGCTTTCCCCGGCGCGCACCCACGCGGTGTCCGCCCCCTCCGCTCCCAGTATCGTGGACTCGCCCACTGTGCGGCGCTCACCAAGAGCGCTCAAGAGGGTGGCGCTTACGCCGATAAGGAGCGCGGACGTCATCCGCAGGCACTTTTCTGGTTCGCATCCGGCGTTTTCTTGAGCCATCTAGACAGATATCCCAGGGTGAGCTGCCCTCGGATGACGAGAATAGGTGTGTCGAGGTTGTGTCAGGGCCAGCACCAGCCGGCTCCTCAGACGGAGGGCTGGACCGCCGGACGACACACCAGAGGCAGGACATAGCCGGGTGGCCAGCAGGGTCGTCCCGGAGTGGTGGCCGCGAGCGCGGTACACCGGAGACCTACCCGTTTCCTAGGAGGGGTACCGAGATGAAAAGGGTTAGCTCAATGCTGCGTAGCCATCGTCTGCTCACACTTGCGGCGGTGGCTGTTCTTGTGGCCGCCGGCTCTGCCGCTGCCTACACAGGGGCGTCGTTCAACTACAAGACCGCCAACCCCACCAACGTCTTCACCGCCGGCATCCTGTCGCACAGCAACACCAAGGCCGGCTCGGCGATCGTCACCGCCGCCGCCATGGAGCCAGGTCAGTCATCGCAGGGCACCGTGACCATCAAGAACACCGGCAATGTGGCCGGCACCTTCTCCGTGAGCAAGTCCGCCATTGCCGACGTTGCCGGAACATACGGCGGCCTGCTCTCGAGCGTTCTCAAGATCTCCGTGGATGACATCACCGTCCCGGCCAACCCGGTCAACAAGTACAACAACACGTTGAGCGGTTTCAGCAACGTCGCTCTCGGCACTCTCGCCGCCAACGCCAGTGCGACCTACCAGATCACCCTGTCCTTCCCCGATGGCGGCGTGCCGGCCAGCAACACGACCGGCGACAACGCCTTCCAAGGCTCGTCCCTGACCTTCCAGCTCGACTGGACGAGCGTCCAGTAAGACCACCTCTCCACCTTCCTGGGGGAGCCGTGGTGTGGGGCGGGCGACTGCCCGCCCCACACCAGGCACACTGAGCGAGTCACGAGAGGACAGTCGAGAGCAGATGGGCCCCACGGCCAAAACCGCAGTCGTCGATCGCAACAAGCGCCGCTGGCTGATCACCCTGACGACCCTGGCGCTGCTCACCGTCGCGCTGCGCGCTACCGTCTTCACCGACGCGGCGTTCAGCTTTCGCAGCGTCAACTCGAGCAACCAGGTGACGGCCGCCAGTCTGGCGTTCACGAACGACAAAGACGGCGCCATCATCGTCAACGCGGCCGGTCTGCGGCCGGGCAAGTCCCAAGCGGGCACCGCGACACTGACGATCGCCGGCACGGCGGCCGGGCGGTACACACTCAGCCGTACGTCTCTCACCGACCTGCCGTCCGGCACCCAGCTCTCGGCCACCCTGACCTTGCTCGTTGAGGACATCACCGGTACGGCTACGACGCTCTACAGCGGCACGGTGGCCGCCTTCTCGTCCATCTCGCTGGGGAGTCTGAGCCCGGGCGCCCAGAAGGTGTACCGCTTCACCGTCTCCTTCCCGCTGGCGGGCGCCAACCCGGTCCTTCAGGGCGCCTCCACTTCTCTGGCCCTGCGCTTCCTGGCGGTGTCGCCGTGAAGCGCATTTTCGGCAAGGTCGCCGTAAGCCTCATCGTGGCAGTCAGCCTGGCGCTGACCGTCCTGCTACTGGTCCTGCCACGAGTGGCCGGCTATCGCACCTACGTCGTCACCGGCCGCTCCATGACCGGCACCATCTCGATCGGTTCGCTCGTGTACAGCGATCCGGTGCCGGTGCAGTCGCTGCGGGTGGGCGACATCATCACGTTCGTGCCCCCGGATATCGACGAGAACGTCACCCACCGCATCGTCGGCCTGCGGACTGCGTCTGACGGCACGCTCCGCATCAGTACCAAAGGCGACGCGGTGCCCAATAAGGATCCCTGGCAGGTCAAGCCCACCACAGCAGAGCTGCCGCGCGAAGTAATGGCCATCCCGTACCTGGGTTATCTGGCCGCCATGCTGTCCCTGAGGCTGGTCCGCGTGCTTCTGTTCGCGTTGCCGGCTATGGTGGCGGCCATGGTCGTGCTCGTCCGCCTGTGGCGCGAGAGCGACGAGGCGCCGGCCGCCGAGACGTCGGCGGCCACCGCGTCGCCGCCCCCGGCCGCACCGGCGGACCTCTCGGCCGGTTCCCCCGACGTCGTGGCCATCCCCGTCCGCATCTGGGAGGCCATGCCGTGAGGCGCGTGCTGGTCACGCTG
>Ga0182021_10005815_pt1 | contig 14662 bp, 16 predicted proteins | sample 612E3MmetaG_FD_120493 | JGI IMG/M metagenome (GOLD analysis project Ga0182021, IMG submission 120493) | Permafrost microbial communities from Stordalen Mire, Sweden - 612E3M metaG (Illumina Assembly) | ecosystem: Environmental > Terrestrial > Soil > Wetlands > Permafrost | place: Sweden... | reverse complement strand
CGCCGACCTTTCCGGGACGGAACTCGAGCGACGCCTGTTGGCCGATCAGCTTGCGCCGCTCGGCGGCATATTCCTTGCTGAGCAGGGTGTCGGTGGGAATGTGGTTGAACTTGGGGTCGCCGTAATACGTGTCGCGGTCGGCGTAGGCCAGCTTGAGCGCTTCCGTTAGCGTGTGGATGTACTCCGCCGAGTTGAGCTTCAACCCCTGTATGTCGTAGCCTTCCAGAATGTTCAGGGCCTCGATCATGCTGGGTCCCTGGCTCCAGAAGCCCGGCTTGTACACCGTGTAGCCCTTGAAGGTGGTGGAGACGGCGTCCTCGGGTTCCACGCGGAAGGCGGCCATGTCTTCGTAGCGGAGCAGGCCGTGGTGGGCCTGGGAGAAGGCGTCGATGCGGTGGGCGATCTCACCGCGGTAGAAGAAGTCGCGCACCGCGTCGATGGCCCGGTTGCGATTGGCGCCGCCGGAGGCCGCGCGCTTCTCGGCGTCCACCATGGCGCGCAGGGTGCGCGCCAGATCGGCCTGGCGGAAGATGTCGCCGGCCTGCGGCGGCCGGCCGTCGGGCAGGAAGGTGCGCTTGCTATCGGGCCACGCCGCCAGATATTTCACGCTGTTGACGATCGAGCGGACGCGCAACTCGTCCACCGGAAAGCCGTCGGCCAGTTCGATGGCCGGCTGCACCGTCTCGGCAAACGACTTGGTGCCGTACTCGCGCAGCGTGACCAGCGCCGCCTCCACCATGCCCGGCACCAGCGCGGGCAGAATTCCCGCCACCGGCACCCAGTTCTTCATGCCGCCGGCTTCGGGCGGGGAGACCATCTCGTCTTCGGCAATCTTGTGGTCGCGGAAGAACTGCGCGGTGGCCAGTTGGGGCATGGTGCCCACGCCCGCGATGGCGTGCACCTTGCCATCCTTGGTGCGCACCAGGATGGGTGCTTCGCCGCCCCATCCGAAATGCGAAAACTCCACCACGCCCGCCGCCAGCATGGTGGCCACGCCGGCATCCACCGCATTGCCGCCGCGATAGTACATGCGCATGCCGGCTTCGGTGGCGTATTCCGTGCCGCCCGCCACGGCGCCGCGCGTGCCGCGCGATGCCAGCCGCACCGGCCGCTCCGGCCGTGGGGGGGGCTGCTGCTGTGCCAAAGCCATCACCGCCAGCACGGCCACCGTAACCGCCAGTCTGATTCTCATATGGAAACCATTGTATGAGATTGGCACGCGGCCGGTGGAGTTCGGACGTCACCGGTGCGCGAGACAGAAGTGGACGAACGCAGAGCCCCAATCCGAGCCGCGACCGTCAGAAGCTGAGAAAGAATGCGCCCGCAAGCGGGCGTTGGCAAGCTGAAGCATGCCCCACCATTGCAGACAAACAACCTGCGGCTTTGTGGGACAGGCGCTTTCGCCTGTCAACCGATTTCTTCTCAGCTTCGTCAGGGAGCGTCTGCCGCCACGCATTTAGCCAACGCTCCCTAACGGTCGCGGCTCTGCCTGGGGTACTGAGTACGCCAGGATTCTCTCGATTGGCGGGTCGCGCACCCCCCACGTCACCCCTTCTTGAGCGCTTCCAGTACCCGCGCCGGGGTCATCGGCAACTGCCGCAGCCTGACGCCCGCGGCATCGTGGATCGCGTTGGCAATCACCGCGCCCATGGTAATGATAGGCGGCTCGCCGGCGCCCACCGCCGCCATCCCGGGGTTATCGATCACGATGGTCTCGATTTTGGGCATCCAGGAAAAGCGCGGGATCTGGTAACTGTCGAAGTTGCGGTCCAGCACTTCTCCGTCCTTGAAGCGCACCTCCTCCGTCAGCGTGTAGCCGAGTCCCATGGCGATGCACCCTTCCATCTGCTGGCGCAGGCCGTCGGGATTGATCGCCAGGCCCACGTCCACGGCGCTGACCACCCGCTTCACCCGCACGTGCCCGGTCTTGGGGTCCACCGCCACCTCCGCCATGGTGGCGGCGCAGGCGTCGGAGTAGATGCCGCACGCCACACCGGCGCCGCGCCCGCTGGGCGCTTTGGCGGCCTTCCATGCGAACTGTTTGGCCACCGCCTCCAGCACGCGCCGCATGCGGGTGTCGGAGAGATGCCGCAAACGGAATTCCAGCGGGTCCACGCCGGCTTTGGCCGCCAGAGTGTCCATGTGCGATTCGCGCGCGAAGGTGTTGGTGTTGACCGAGGGTGCACGCCACGGGCCCACCGCAAATGGGTGCATGCCGTCCGGATTCCCGCCCTGCCATCCGCCGGCCGAGAGCGCGCGCTGGTGCGGGATATCGTAATACGACTTCGCCTCGCGCTCGCCCGCGCCCCAGACCTTGTAGTCCCACAGGGCGATCTTTCCGGCACTCGTCAGGCCCGAACGGATCTTCACCACCGCCGCCGGCCGGAACGTGTCGTAGAAGAATTCTTCGGCGCGGTTCCACACCACCTGTACCGGTTTGCCGGTGGCTTTCGCCAGCCGCGCCGCCTCGATTGCCTGCGCGCCGGCGCTCTTCCCGCCGAAGCCGCCGCCCACATAGGAGGCGATGACGCGCACGTTTTGCGGCGCCAACCCGATGGCCTGCGCCACCTGCTGCCGCAGCGAAAACGGCGCCTGCGTGCTGGCCCACACGGTGGCCCTGCCGTTCTCCACCATGGCGGTGGCCGAGTGCGTCTCCATCGGCGCGTGCGCCACGTAGCTGTTGAGGTACGTCTCTTCTACGATTGCCGCCGCCGCTTTCTCTCCCTCCGCCAGATCGCCGCTGGAGCCGGCATCCCGCAAGGGCGGCGCGGTCTTCAGCAGGTGGTCGAAGATGGTCTTGTCGTCCATCGTCGGCGCGGGACGTTCGAAGCGCGCCTTGACCAGTCCCAACGCTCTATCGGCCAGGTCGGGCCGCTCGTGCAGTACGGCGATCGTTTCGCCGTCCCGGATGACGCGCGCGCCGGCCTTTTCCGCGGCGCTGGTGTCGGCGTCCAGAAACTTCGCGCCGTGCGCCGGCGGGCGCACCAGCCGGGCATGCAGCATTCCCGGCAACGCGAAATCGCCGGCGTACTGCGCCTTTCCGGTGACCTTGTCGAGCGCGTCCTTGCGCGGCGCCGCATGGCCGGCAATGGTGTATGCCGCCACCGGTTTCACCGCCACGCCCTCCATGTGGCGCTCGATGCGCTTCCCCTGCACCAATTGCCCGAAGGTCACGCTCTTGCCGGGCGCGTTAGGGTCCGTCACCACGCCGGCCTTCACCTGCAACCGGGCAACGGGCGCCTGCAATTGCTCGCCCGCCATTTGCAGCAGGATGGCTTTCGCCTCGGCGCCCGCGCTTCGCAAGGCCGGGCCGAAATTGCGCACGTTCATGGAACCGAACGTGCCCATGTCGTACGGGCACAGCCCGGTATCGCCCAGCACCATGTCCACCGAGTCGTAGGCCACGTCCAGTTCCTCGGCCAGAATCTGCGCCAGCACCGTCATGGCGCCCTGGCCCAGTTCCACCTTCCCGGCAAAGCAGGTGACCCTTCCATCGGGGGCGATTCGCAAGTAGGCGTTGAGGTCGGTTGGATAGCCCTGTCTCGCCGGCAGCCGCGCCGGCTCCTGCGCGGCCAGCGAATCGACACCGAAACAGAGGAACAGGCCAGGACCGGCCGACAGGAGCAGTTCGCGGCGGCTCAAGCCATCGGCCGGTTTCATCGGGCACCTCCCGCGGCTTCCTCAATGGCGTCCACGATGCGCGTATGCGCGCCGCAGCGGCACAGGTTGTCTTCCATGTGTTGCGCGATCTGCCCGGCCGTCGGCTTGGGCGTCTTCAGCAACAGCGCGTAGGCGTTGAGGATCATCCCCGGCGTGCAGTATCCGCACTGGAACGCGTGGTGTTTGACGAAGGCCGCCTGTATGGCGTGCAGCCCGGATTGTCCGAGTCCCTCAATCGTCATCACGTGCTTGCCGGCTACGTCCTTGATGGGCACCGAGCAGGAACGCACCGCCTGGCGGTTCACAATTACGGTGCAGGCCCCGCACAAGGCCTCGCCGCAGCCGAACTTGGTGCCGGTCAGTCCCAGGTCGCTGCGCAGCACCCAAAGCAGCATGCGATCGTCTTCCACCGTCACGCTCGCCGGCTTGCCGTTGAGGGTGAAGGAAATGGTTCGCTCCATGAATACCTCCCTGCGTCATCCGATATCGAGCCCTTAAGCTCTTTTCCTAGTGTAGCCATCGTGGAGGCCGCGGCATAGGGTCCCGCCGGCCTCCACGCATGAAATACGGCAGTTATGGAAATCTGCCGTGTTTTGGGCTATCATGAAACCATGGAAACCTACACAACGCGTCTCGAAAGGTCCGGCCGGATCTTGGTTCCGGCGTCGGTTCGGCGACGTCTGGGTCTTTCAGAAGGTTCACAAGTCATAGTAAAAGTGGAACCATCCGGGGCACTCGAAATCATGTCCCGGTCCCAAGCCCTCTCGAAGGTGCGTGAGGAAATCCGCAAATACATCCCGGCCGGCGGGGATCTGGCGGAGGAACTGATCCGGGACCGCCGCGCGGAAGTCGAGCGGGAGGATCCCCGGGCCCCAAGTTCGTGAAAGAGCAGTTTGTGCTCGATGCCTCCGCGCTGCTGAGCATTCTGCTCGATGAGCCTGGCCAGAGCCGTGTGAATGAAATTCTGGACCGCTCGAAAATACACGCTGTGAACCTGGCGGAAGTGATTGGGCGACTGGTGCGGGCGGGCATGCCGCCAGAGAAGGCCGTGGCGGCACTGGGCGGGCTGTATCTGGAGGTGGAGGAAAAACTCGAGACCGGACAAGCTGAGTTCTGCGGCGCGCTGCTGGGAACGCGCCGCAATCTTGGGCTGTCTCTCGGCGATTGTGTATGTCTGACGATGGCGGCGTCGTTGGGTGCCGTGGCCGTTACGGCAGATCGCCGCTGGAAGGAACTGGACGGCACGGTGGTAGACGGCGCGACCATCCGCGTGGAACTCATCCGGTGAGGTTAAGCGTCCGCCCCTACTCCGCCAGCGCTTCCCGCGCCGCCACTATGGTCTTCTCGATATCTTCAGCGGTGTGCGCCGCGCTCACAAATGCCGCCTCGAATTGCGACGGCGCCAGATACACGCCGCGGTCCAGCATCCGCCGGAAGAATCGTCCAAACCGCGCCGTATCGCACTTCTTGGCCGATTCCCAATCCGTCACCGGCCCGTCGGTGAAGAAGAACGTGAACATCGACCCCACGCGATTCACCGTGACCTCCGCGGGCGCCGCCGCCTCCAGTTCCGCCCCGTGCGCTTCCAGCCGGTCGTACACTTCCGGATGCGCCTTCAGGTGCCGCAGCATCGCCAACCCCGCCGCCACCGCCAGCGGATTTCCCGACAGCGTCCCAGCCTGGTAGATCGGCCCCGCCGGCGCCACCATGCTCATGATGTCCCGCCGCCCGCCGTATGCCCCCACCGGCAGCCCGCCGCCGATCACCTTGCCCAGCGTCGTCAGATCCGGCCGTATGCCGTACCTCGCCTGCGCCCCGCCGAACGCCACGCGGAACCCCGTCATCACTTCGTCGAAGATCAACAGCGCGCCGTACCGCGCCGTGATCTCGCGCAGGCCTTCCAGGTAGCCGGGCTGGGGAGGCACGCACCCCATGTTGCCCACCACCGGCTCCACAATCACCGCCGCGATGCGCTCCCCGTGCGCGCGGAACGCCTCTTCCAAAGCTTCCGGCGAATTGTAGGGCAGCGCGATGGTGGTATCGGCGAACGCCTTCGGCACTCCCCGCGTGTCGGCGATTCCCAGCGTCGCCACCCCCGACCCCGCCTTCACCAGCAGCGAATCCACATGTCCGTGATAGCAGCCCTCGAACTTGACGATGAGGTCGCGCCCCGTGAACCCGCGCGCCACACGGATCGCCGACATGGTCGCCTCCGTGCCCGAATTCACCAGCCGCACCATCTCGATGGAGGGCACGGCGTCACAAATGGCCTCCGCCAGGAGGACCTCCTGCTCCGTGGGCGCGCCGAAACTGGTGCCGGTCCCGAGCGCCTTTTCGAGCGCCGCCAGGATCTCGGGATGACGGTGCCCCAACAGGAGCGGCCCCCACGATCCCACGTAGTCGATGTACCCATTGCCGTCCACGTCGAACAGGTGCGAGCCCTGGCCGCGCGCGATGAAGACCGGCTGTCCCCCCACGGCGCGGAATGCCCGCACCGGCGAGTTCACGCCACCCGGTATCTTCTCCACCGCCCGGCGAAACAGTTCTTCGGATTTTGTATGTGTCATAAGAGAAAACCCAAAGAAATACTGGCCACGGATGAACACGGATAAACACGTATAAGAAAAAAGATGCTTAAGGCATTTGCTTATCTGTGTTCATCAGTGTTCATCCGTGGCCAATACTCTTTCTTTTTAGCCCGCCTTGGGCGCGATGCGGCTGAACCCGAGGCTCATGGCGATCTCGTACAGGCTGCCGTGCAAGTTGCGCATCAGCCGGCGCTTCAACCCCAGGTAGGGCTGCCGGCCGGCGAACAGATCCCGCATCACGTTGGCAAATCGCGGCGACCGCCGGGTGAATTCCACCATGCGCTGCGGCACCGAAGCGTACAGAAAACGCCCCAGGAACACGCGCTTGGCCAGCCGCGAGCCGAACTCCAGATCGGCGGCGAAATCGCGCCGCAGCAACCCCCGGTAGCGATTCAGGACTTCCGCTGCTCCGCCCGCGTCCGCCAGCAGGCTCTGCGCCGCCAGGTCGGCCGATCGAATCGCGTAGTACAGGCCTTCCCCCGTGATCGGGTCCACCAGCCCCGCCGCGTCGCCCACCGCCATCCAGCCATCGCCCGCCACCCGGTTCCGCACCCACGATCTGGGGTCCAGCGAGGGCAGCAGGTGGCTGTAGAACGACGCGCCCTTCCAACTGATGCCGCGCCCCGCCATGTACGCTTCCAACCGTTTGCGCAGCGAGCTCGCCGGCTCGCCCTTGCCGCAGATCCCCACCGAGAGATGCCCGCACCGCGGGAAGATCCAGATGTACCCTTCCAGGTCCGGCAGAAACTGGATGTCGATCCGCTCCTGGTCGCCCTGTACGTAGTACCCCAGCGCCGCCATCGTATCCGGCGGCGTCAACTGCGTCCCCACCTGGCGCAGCGGATTGCGCGCGCCGGTAGCCACGATGCAGAAGTCCGCGTCCAGCTTGCCGCCGGCCGTCTCCAGACGCCACTTGGCGTCCTGCCGCGCCATGCGCGTCACACGCGTTTTCTCGATCTGCGCCCCGGCGCGCTCGGCCCGCTCCAGCAGCATGTGGTTCAAGTCGAAGCGCGAATAGATCACCATCGGGTCGTCCAGCTTCAGCGTCACCTCGCCCGCCTTCGGCGCCGCCAGCACGCTCTCCGTCACCATCCGCTTGGGCGTGGAGTTCTCGATCAGAAACGGGTATTGGCTGTAAGCTTTATGCGTCAGCCCCCCGCCGCAAGGTTTTTCCCAGGCGAGCTTCTCGTCCATCAACACTACGTCCAGCCCGGCCGATGCCAGCTTCTCCGCCGCAAAGGCCCCCGCCGGACCGCCACCCAGAATGGCTACACGCTTCATTTCTTCTTGCCGGCGGGTGGCAGGTCTTCCGGCGCCGGCATCTTGCCCCCGGCTCCCGGCGCCGCCATCATGCCGTGAGGATTGGCCATCCCCGGCGTCACCGCGCCCGGCGGCATCGCCCCACCCGGCGGCAGTTGCCCGCCCCCGTGCTGGCTCGCATCCTGCCGGCCCACCACCGCCCACTTGTTATCTTTCAGCGCCATGTGGTACTGGATCGTCATTTGCCCCGCGCCGGTGCCTTTGGCCGCGAACGATACCGTCGCGTCCGCCTTGTCGCCGTTGAACTTCACCGCGGTTACGTTGATCTCCATGGCCGCCGCCGTCATGCCCTTGGTGGCCAGATAATCCAGCACGCCTTGACGCACCGCTTCGTTGCTTTCGACGCCGCGATGACAGCCGGCGAGACTAAGAATCAGGAGGAAGGTTGAGGCGATTCGCACTCTTCGATTATAACCAGCGCAAGTGCCTCCGCAGGCTCGCTCCCGGTGTTATATTGACCTCCAGACATGCCAGATGCCCAGCCGGTTTTTCCGGATCCGAAGGCCGATCGCTGCCCCCGCTGCGTCCGGGTCCTTCCCCCAAGAGCGTCCCGCTGTCCCGATTGCGGCCAGCCGATTCATTTTCATTCGCTGCGCTTGCTGCCCTTCGCCGTCGGTATCGCCGGTCTGCTGGCGCTGGTGTTTGTCATGCTGGTGTTGTATCGAATGGCGAAGAACGAGGAAGCCGCCCGTGCTCCGGTGCCGGTGGATGAAAACGCGCCCCAGCAGCAGCTTTTTACCGATTCCCCGCCGGCCAACAGCCATGCCAAGCCCGACAAAAAGCCCCCGCTCAACGAGCGCTGATTGGCACGAACCGCCTTCGTACTAGTACGTAACGGCTAGTAATTGCAGCTCGTTTCGGTGCAGATTAGGTAATTACTCATGCGAAACGTGCTGCTGCTACTTATGTTGTCCGTAGGCGCCCTCTGTGCCGAAGACTCTTCGATTGGCGTTGTCCCAATGACGCCACCGCCCAGTAAGACCCTCTGGACAGTCAGTCTCGCCGGGCTGGCGATGGCCAATGCCATGGACTTACAATCCTCCTGGGGCAAGCACGAGCTGAACCCCGCGCTCTCCGGCCCGACCGGCACATTCGGTGGCCATGGCGCGCTGATCAAACTCGGTTTGCAGGGCGGGTTGATGGGTGTCGAGTACTTGCTTACCCGCGGACACCCCTCCCGGAAACTCTACCGCGTGCTCTCGGTCATCAACTTCGGCGCCGCCGGCGCCATCGGTGCCACCGCCGCCCACAACTACACGATCCCGCGCCCGTAGGACAGACCATCGCCTTTGTGGTCTGTCATGCTTCGGCTAGTTGACAGACGACACAAACCGATCGTCTGTCCCACCTGTCGTTGCCTACCCCCGCGGCTTGTCTTCCAGCATGGCTTTCAGTCCGGCAATCTCGCGCTTCAGCTTGCGCTCCCGGCTCACTATCATGAGGACGTAGACCACCAGAACCAGCCACGCCACCCACAGGCCACAGTTGAGGAAGGTGAAATTGCGCTGTAAGCGCTCCATCTCGCGGACCACGTCGTCGGCCGAAGCCTGCAATAGCATCAGTGCGTACATAGAATCTCCCTCAGAGGGCATGCGCCATGCGGCGCAGCGAATCGATTTCCCGCTGGAACTGTTCCTGCCGCAGGCGCACCGCGGTCAAGACCACGCCCACCAGCATGATGGCCAGCATCTGCCAGCCGAAGACCGCCTTCCAATCCGGCGGGAAACTGCCGCCGCCCCAGAACACCGGCTGCGGGTGCTGCGTGCGCCACCACTTAATGGAGAAAATCACGATGGGCACGTCGATAAACGCGAAGATCGAGAACACCGCCGCGAACGTGGCGCGCTGCGTGGGTTCCTCGATGGCGTTGCGCAGCATCAGGTAGCCGGCGTACAGCAGCCAGCAAACCAGGGCCGAAGTCAGGCGCGCGTCCCAGGCCCACCACATGCCCCAGGCCACGCGGCCCCAGATGGACCCGGTGATCAGGTTGCCCGCCAGAAAGGCCAGGCCGACTTCGGTCACCGCCACCGCCAGCGCGTCGTACTGGAACTTCTTGGTGATCAAAAAAAGGATGCTGGCGACGAACGCCACCATGGCGCAGGTCAGCGCCGTGATGGCCATCGGCACGTGGAAGAAGATGATCTTGAAGATGGCGCCCTGATTGATCTCCGGCGGAAAGCCGGTGATGAGAACCATGTCGCGCGCCAGCAGAATAAGTGCCGCCGCGCCGAGGACGTAGAGAATCTTATCGCGCATGGTCTAACCTCCTACCAAAACCGTCTCGACAAGAACCAACGAGACAGCGGTGTACATGATATCGAAACCGATCAGCATCTTCAGCCAGGCTTCGTTGTCCGCCGTGATCGGCTTGCCGGCCACCAGCGCGCTGGTCAACTGCATGGCGCCCAGCAGCGCCGGAATCAAAATCGGAAAATTCAGAATGGGCAGCATCACTTCGCGCAACCGTATGTTCACCGTGAGGGCGCTGAAAATCGTGCCCGTCACGGTCATTCCCCAGGTGCCTAGCGCCACCACCATCATCAATTGCCAGAACTGCGAAGTCCACCGGACATTATAGAAGACCCCGAACAGGGGCAGTGCGATCAGTTCCACGGCCAGGACAAGAACATAGTTGGCCAGCGCCTTGCCCAGAAACAGCGCCGAGCCGGGGATGGGGGCGGAGATGAGAGCGTCCAGGCAATCGTTATTCAGCTCGCGCGCGAAGCTGCGGTTCAATATCAGCGTGCCGGCGAAGGCGAACACGATCCACAGCAGGCCGCCGGAAATCTCGCGCGTGGTCTCTTCGCTCGGGTCGAAGGCGAAGCTGAACAACAGCAGCACCACCAGGGCAAAGGAGAGCGAGGCGTTGATGGCTTCCTTGGTCCGCAATTCGGCGCGCAGATCCTTGGCCATGATCACCAGCACCTGCCGGAGGAAGGCCATCATGCCTCACCGTAGCGCGCGTACACCCAGCCGGGATCGGCCAGCATGTCCGCTGTGCGCTCGCCGTGAAACGCCACCTGGCCGCGATTGAGCAGCGCGACATGGGTGGCCAGTTCCAGGGCTTCGCGCAATTGGTGGGTGGACATGACGATGGTCTTGCCCTCAGCCAGCGCCTCACGCAGGAGGCGTTGCAGCACGGCGATGGCGCGATCGTCGAGCGCGGTGAAGGGTTCGTCGAGCAGCAGCACTTTGGGCCCGTGCAGGAAGGCGCGGGCGACCGCCAGGCGCTGCCTCATGCCGCGCGAGAATTCACGCACCAGCCCGTCCTTCACGCGATCCAGACCGGTGCGCTCCAGCCAGTCGAGGGCGGTTTTCTTCGGCTCCGCCAGGCCGTAGAGCTTGCCGAACAGCGTCAAATTCTCCAGCGCCGAAAGCTCGTCGTAAACGCTGATGCCGTGGCCGATGAAGCCCATCAGCCGGCGCGTCTGAGTATCGCGGGGGGAGTTGCCGAAAATCGCGATCTTGCCTTTGCCGGGCCGCGAGAATCCGGCGATGGTGCGAAGGAGGGTGGTCTTGCCCGCGCCGTTGCGGCCGATCAGCGCCAGGCACGCGCCCGGCGCGGCCGATAGCGTTATGTTACGCAGCGCCGGGTAGTCGCCATAGAATTTCCAGACACCCTCCACGCCGACCGCCTCGGTCATGTTGGTGGGGCAGGCGCTTTCGCCTGCCAGCCCTTGGGCGCCGTGGGACTCTTGCGGTACAACAGCGCGAAGCCCAGCGCCAGAATCCCCAGCGCCACGATCAGGATGGAAACCGTCTTGGTATTCACCCGCGGCATGATCTGCTCCATGCGCGGGCCGCTCTCATCGGCGGCCTCGCCGCCCTGATCGCCGGACGCCGCGGCGGCGGTCCCCGTCAACCGCACCTTGTACGCGGCGCCAGTCAGGCCGAAGACGTGCTTCCGGGTGCGCGGGTCGGTACCCAAGTCGTTCAGGCCATCGCCTTCCAGGGTGACGCCGTTGGACACCAGCAGGTAGGTGTTCTCGTCCTGGCTGATCACATTGCCTGTCAGGAGAGCGCCTTCAGTATACGGCTCGGCATAAGTCACGTCGATCTGTGTCTGCCCGGGCTTGATGGCGAAATCTACCGCGAAGATATCCGGCTTGGCTGTCTTGAGCACCGGCGCGCCGATGGACATACCGCCCGGCGCGGTGGCCGTGACCTCCGGCTTGCCGGCGCCGGCGGGCAGGGAGAATTTCAGAGTCCCGCCGCCGGGATCGTTCCACGCCGTCTTGCCTTCGTTCTTGATGAAGTACACTTCGTCGACCGCGACTTGTCCACCGGATGGCTCGAAGAGGATCATGTGCTGGGCCACCTTGGCGCCGCCCGGCTGTCTGGAAGCGTTGAAGATCTCGATCGGGATGCCGGTGGTGGGAGTTCCCGGCGGCAGCATGTGATTGTAAGTGACACCGTCGAAGGCGGTGCGGATCAGGGCGGGACCGGGACCTGGCGGGGTCCGATTGATGGTGAAGTTGCCCCGCGCATCGCTCTTCGCCTGGTCGACCAGCTCCGGTCCGGCTTCGGCGATGGTGTACAACGCCACGGTGGCGCCAGCTTGCGCCTTGCCGGTGGTTTGATTCGTTACCGTGCCGGTAATCTGCGCGAACAGCGGCGCGCAGAGAAGGAAGCACCACAGGCACCTGGCCCACGGAGAAACGCTCCCTGACGGTCGCGGCTCTGCTGGCTGCATCACAGCTCCGATCCGAGCCGCGACCGTCAGGGAGCGATTTGCCTCACGTCCGTAAACCCGAGCCCTTCTCATGCGCGCACCGCCTTCATGGGTTTGCCGCATTCTCCGCAGAACTTCAGCTCCTGTTCGAAACGGGCACTGCAATGCGGGCAGGTGAGAGGGTCCGGTGCGGGCGCCGGCTTCGGCTTGGGCGCCTGAGCCGGCGGGGCCTGGCCCCGTCCCGCTTCGAGTTGCAGCTTGACGCGATCCACTTCCGCCATCACCCCGGCCAGTTCCTTTTGCAGGTCTTTCTTGGTCAACTGGTAATCGTCGTCGGAGAGTTTGCCGACGCGATACTCGAATTGCAGGTCGCGCAGGTTGTCGTAGATCGCCGCTTTCCGCTCATCCAGGTGAGCGAACGGGGAGAGGGGTTCCGGCTCCGGCAAGTCCTTGGGCCGAACCCCGAGGACGAACACAATCACGACGATCGCTAGGACGCAGGCAATGGCAATAATCACGGAACGTTTCAGCCCTCTAATCTATCCTCTAATCGAGGTTCGCGGTGTCTTTTTCGATTTGCTCCTGGTACTTAGCCAGTTCGGGATCGGCGGCCTCAATGGCGACGAGGTTGGCCATCGGCTTCGCCCTGTACTTGCGGAGAAACAGGAGGATCGCGCCGAGGCCGAAGCCTACCGAGGCGTAGGGAACGATCCAACCGAAGGCGTTGGGCGGCGCCAGGTAAATCGCCATGCCATAATCGCGGATAAACGCCTGCACGATCTGATCGTCGCTCATGCCCACGCTCTGCATCTGCGCGATGCGTTCCTTGGCGGGTTTGGAGAAGTGGCACTCCAACATGCTGCACGTGGCCACCGAATCCTTGCAGCCGCACTGACATTGCAGCCTGGCGCCCACGCGGCGCACGTCCACACTGGGCTTTTCGCTGGCCGTCTGGGCCAGCGCCGCCACCGCGATGGTGAAAACCAGCAGACTACTTTTGAACCGTTGCATTCTTCTTGGCATACCCCACCACTTCCGTGCGGGCGTACTGCATCTTGATTTTACTCGGCACCAGGCAGACCAGGGTGCCGAAGATTACCACCAGAGTGCCGATCCAGATCCACGAGACCAACGGAAACACGTACGCCTGAATCACGGCGCGTTGATTGTCGTCGCTCATGCCGCCGAAATTCAGGTAAAGGTGTTCATTGAGCCGCTCCCGTATGCCCACCTCACTGGTGCTTTGCTTGCTCGCCGTATAGAAGCGCTTCTCCGGCTCCAGCGTGCCCAGGAACTCGCCGTTCTTGCTGACCGCCATGGTGGCGCGGTGCAAGGAGTAAACGGGGTTGTCGCCCTGCGTCAGTTTCACCATGCGCAGCTCGTAGGCGCCCACCTTCATGGTGTCGCCGATGTTGAGTTCCTTGACCTCGGCCTGATTGAACGCGTGGCCGGTGAAACCGATGAACACCAGCACGATCCCCATGTGCACCAGGTATCCGCCGTAGCGCCGCGTATTGCGGTGCGTCAGTTCGACGGTGGCGCGCAGCAGGTTCATCTGGTTCTTGGCGGCGATGGATTTCGCGCCCTTGTAGAACTCGATGAGAATGGTCAGCGCCACGAACAGGCAGAAGCCGAAGGAGATCAGCGCATAGAAGTGGCGCATGCCGGCGGCGATCAGCGCGCCCACCAGCACTACCGAAGCGATTCCCGGATACATGAAGTTGCGCCGCAGGCTCTCGGTGGAAGTGCGCCGCCAGGCGAACAGCGGCCCCACCCCCGTGAGGAACAGCAGGAACAGACCGATGGGCACCATCAGCCGGTTATACCAATCGGCGTCGAGCGAAATCTTATCGCCCGAAATGGCCTCGCTGATCACCGGGAACAGCGTGCCCCACAGGACGGCGAAACAACTCGCCAGCAGGATCAGATTGTTGAACAGGAAGCTGGATTCGCGCGAGATCACGCTTTCCAGTTGGGCCTCGCTCTTCAGGTAATCCAGCCGATCCAGAATCAGGAAAATCACCGCCGCGATGCCCACGGCCAGGAAGCCGACGAAGTACTTGCCGATATCGCTGCGCGCGAAGGCGTGTACCGATTGCACGATCCCCGAGCGCGTCAACAGCGTCCCGAGAATACACAGGAAAAACGTGGCGCTCACCAGCACGATGTTCCAGATCTTCATCATGCCTTTCTTTTCCTGCATCATCACCGAGTGCAGAAACGCCGTGCCGCTGAGCCAGGGGAGCAGCGAAGCGTTCTCCACCGGATCCCAACCCCAATAGCCGCCCCAACCGAGCACGTGATAGGCCCACGCCGCGCCCAGCATGACGCCGGTGCTCTGGAACAGCCAGGTGACCAGCGTCCAGCGGCGCGTGGTGAAGATCCAGGCGTCGCCCGGCTGCCGCGTGATCAGCGAACCGAT
>Ga0182021_10005814_pt1 | contig 14662 bp, 11 predicted proteins | sample 612E3MmetaG_FD_120493 | JGI IMG/M metagenome (GOLD analysis project Ga0182021, IMG submission 120493) | Permafrost microbial communities from Stordalen Mire, Sweden - 612E3M metaG (Illumina Assembly) | ecosystem: Environmental > Terrestrial > Soil > Wetlands > Permafrost | place: Sweden... | reverse complement strand
ACCGTTTTCTTTTTCATCTATCTCCCGCGAGCGGGGCGCGACATTCTTCTCACAGTACTCCCGCACCGACCTCTTGAACATCTCATGTTCTTTCGATAATCTGAATTCCATTGTGACCCTCCTATTATTTATTTAATTAACAGATGGATTTAATGTCAAAACTGGAGAAGTACTATTAACAGCGCTTCTCCAGTTATTTTTAGGGTTAGTTATTTCGGTAACGGTTTTCCCAGCACCGCCTCAAACAGCTCGTCATCAACCAGATGACCCTGTGCTATCATGTTGCGGTATTTGATAAAGTCAATCGTATCTTTACCGGTAATCTTCTTGGTATTGAACGCTGTAAAACCAAGGAATGCTTCACTGGACATATTGACGCCCAGCCAGAACAGATGGTCATTCTTATTGAGGTCCCAGAAATATTTCTTCTTCTGCCTGACACCGGCGATAGACTTCATTAAGCAATGCGGGAACAGGTTGGTGAACGTCCAGACAACCTTGTTGACTTCGGCATCCAGAAGAGAATGGTCGTAGGTACAGGTCTTTACCAGTTCTCGGGCCTTTTGCGCCTCGGCGCCGGTAACCATCTCACCATATACTATTTCGCCGTCATCAATCCATTTGTCGGTGATAACTTGTGGATTGCGGATGAATTTATCACCCTGTTTCAGTACGCGGACTACCTTGCTGAGATAATTCTTGCGCAGCATTTTATAGGCGCTCCAATTCTCACAGGAGACGCAGTTCCACATGGCATCTTCAATGGTCAGCGCCCAGGGCAGGAAATCCGATGCGCCGCCGACCGGGGCGGAACCATGACGCGGACCTGCCTGACCGAAAACGGCCGTATCTACTGCAACCGAGATATCGCAAGCGCCGCCGATTTCCTGACCGCCGGCGATACTCATACCATTCACCCGGCGGATAACCGGTTTCTGGCACATCAGAATCGAATCAACCATGGTATTGAAGAGAGTCATATACTCGGCATACTCGGTTGGCTTCTGCGAGTAATATTCCGAATATTCTTTGGTATTGCCGCCGGTGCAGAATGCGTTGTTGCCCGCACCGGTAAAAACCACAGCCACTACATTACGTGCTTCCTGGGCACGCTGGAAAGCAGCAATGACACCCTTAACCATCTCCGTGGTATAGGAATTATATTGAGCCGGGTTGTTCAGGGTAATCCATGCGGTAGATAGACCCTCTACTAATTTACCGGTGGGGTCGTAGATTGGCTTCTCCTCGTACATCGTGCACGGGGGTTCCTTGCCAAAATGCTCCATACCCCATAAATTGTGGTCCTTGACGCCACCTTCTCTTGGTATCCAATTTAATGACATTGTTATTCCTCCATTTTTATTTTTTTATTTTCAATTTAAAAGTCAGGGGTTAATACTATTCTTTTTTCCGTACCGCCTTTATGGACTTCTTCAAAGGCTTTTTGAATCTGACTCATCGGCCGTGTTTCCAGGAAAGGTTCTATCTGGATTTTACCATTGAGCACCATCTTAAGTACTTCAGGATAATATTGAGGCAGGCAGCCCCAGCTACCACGAATATCCGCGTCGTATGCCATTAACCGTGACAACATGTATTCATTCTTCTGCATACCGTATCCAGCGATTACCAGGGTACCGACAAACGATAGAAAATCAAGAGCAAGAGCTTGGCCCTCACCGGTGCCCGTCCACTCGAAAACTTTCCAACCATAACTGGACGGTAATCCTTTGGTTTTACAATAAGCCTTGAATTCATCCTTAACGGCTTTGGCATCTTTTCCCATCGTGCTGATGGTATACGTCGCGCCGTAATGTAATGCCTTCTCCAGTTTGGCAGGATTTCGGGCGATACCGATTACCTCTTTAGCGCCTAACGCACGGGTTATCTGAGTTGCATAGATACCCACGCCGCCGGTCGCTCCGATAATAATACACAGATCACTCGGTTTAATCTCACCACGTATCGCGGCCTGATAAGGCGACGTGATGGCATCAGCAATAACCGCGAGATGAGATAAGGCAAATTCTCCTCTATTTCCGACCACACATAGATCATGACTGGGAACCGGGATATGTGAAGAGAAGCCTCCGTAAATTCCCATGCTGTTACCCGGCATTTTCTGGGCAAGACAACGATTACCTCTGCCGGATGCGCAAATCGGACAGTTATTGCACGGCATGACCGCCGGTACAATTACTTCTTTCCCCATCCAGTTACCATCACCGGCAACAACGGTACCGCTGATTTCATGACCCAGCGTCAGAGGTGGTTTATTAACGGTCGGTACACCCTGATAAAAGTACCCGATGTCCGTATGACAGACACCGCAGCCGGCAATTTCGACCAATACTTCTCCGGGTTTCAACTCAGGCACATCAAGACTCACTCTGGCAAGCGTCCCCGGTACTGTCATTTGCCAGGTTTCAATTTTATTGGGCTTTGTCATTATTTTCCTCCTTATTATTAATTTCTTTTCCGGATATCTTTATTTTCAGGAAAATCTGTTTGCGTGCAGATTTTCTCTAACATAGGGTTTTGAAAATCCGTGCTTATATTGATTTTAACTCCTTAATTTTTGCTGTTAGAGCAGGCAAGACTTCTTTATAATCCGCGACAATACCGAAGCTGGCCACATTGAAAATATTGGCATCCTTATCCTTATTTATTGCCACAATATACTTTGAACCCAAACATCCGGTGATATGCGCCATCGCACCGGAAAGAGCTACCGCGATATATAGTTTCGGGCTGACTGCTTTTCCGCTCTGGCCCACCTGAAGTGTAGCCGGCATCCACCCCTCGTCACACACCGGTCTTGTAGCACCGACAGCGCCACCGAGAACGTGAGCTAATTCCTTAACCATCGCGAAGTTTTGCGCGCTGCCTATTCCACGACCGCCGCTAACTACTACCTCGGCATCTTCCAGCTTCACGCCTTCCACTTCTTCTTTTATCCGTTCGATAACCTTTATTCTAAGCGCCGAAGGGTCAATCTTATCTTCTACAACAATCACCTGACCCTGACGTCCGTCATTGCGCTCTGCCGGCGGTACTGTTTTCGGTCTAAGCGTAGCCATCTGCGGTCGAGCAGACCTTGTTACCATTGCGGCGTGGGCGTTGCCGCCATATACAGGCCTCGTCGAGACCAGGAACCTGGTCGACGGGTCAATGGATAACGCCAGACAATCCATTGCGAGCCCGCCTCCTAAGCGACCATTGAGTCGTGGCGCTAAATCACAACCGATGTCAGTATGTCCCAAAAGCATAATAGAAGGCAGTATTTTCCGGCAAAGGTTAGCCGCTACCTGAGTGTAAGCATCGGAATTGTAATTATCCAGGAGGCTATCTTCCGCTACGTAGACTTTGTCTGCTCCGTAAGCGATTGCCTCCTGCCCCAGTCCGGAGGTCCCGCTACCCATTAATAAAATACTCAAGTCCTCACCCAATTCATTAGCGAGCTTTCTGCCGATTCCAAGAAGTTCTATCGTCACCGGCGCTAATTTCTGTTTGGCAATCTCACCGCAAATCAAAACACCTTTATGTGTATCCATCAAATTCCTCCGTTTATTCTAATTACATTAAACTAACAATCTTTGACGCTAAATTGACAGCGGCCTCGACGGGAGTAGCACCGGTAATCATCTCACACTGACTCTTTCGTGATGGTATCGAGAGGCTGGTAACTTCGGAATGGACGTTAGCTTTATCCAACGGTGAAGCTTCTGCTCCGATATCCTGTGCCTTCCAGACTGGAATTACTTTACGTCGGGCCATCATCAGTCCCAATCCACCGGGAAGACGGGGGAGACCAATCTCGCTGCTGACTGTTACCAGGCCTGGCATGGGAGCTTCTAGTACTTCCAGGCCATCCTTCACGATCCTCTTTATTCTGAGTTTGTTATCTACTACCTCGATATTACAGGCAAGAGTAACCACCGGTATGCCCAGTATTTCAGCCAGAATGGAACCGACCTCACCGGCACCCCAATCAGCGGCCTGTCGGCCACACAGCACGAGGTCGTACGTGCCAATTTTCTTGATGGCTTTACTAAGAACATAAGCGGTACCAAAACTATCTAAATTTTCGAAAGCTGCATCATCGAGAACAAATCCATCATCAGCCCCCATCGATAGAGCGTGCCTGACTACATCGGAAGCTTTCGCCGTCCCCATGCTGATGACTGTTATTTTGCCCTTGTTTTTGTCTTTAAGCCGACAGGCGGCCTCAACTGCCCGTTCGTCAAATACACTGATTACGGGCGGCACTCCGAGTGGCGGAATTACTTTCTTCGTCTCGGTGTCAATTTTAAATTTAGCGGGCGGTATCTCGGGGTCAAGTACTTGTTTCACACAGACAATTATATTCATACGACTCTCCTCCTGATTATGACTGCTTCATTGTCGCTTCAACGATTTCAATTAGGTCCAAGGCCTTCAACTTGTCCTGAATATCTTTATGTTCGATGCTTTCCTCGAACATCTGTAGACAATAAGGGCAAGCAGTTACCACAGTATCAGCCCCGGTCTTGATTACGTCTTCAATGCGCATTTGATTAATTTTAGTCGTGCCGGGTTGTTCTTCTATCCACATGTGCCCCCCGCCACCACCGCAGCAAAAACTCTTATTTTGTGAGCGTCCCATTTCCTTGATTTTTACTGCCGGGATATTCTGCAATATCTTTCGCGGCTGTTGATAGACGCCGTTATAGCGTCCTAAATAGCAGGGATCATGATAGGTAAGTTTAGAATTCAATTTGTTAGTGAGTTTTAATTTACCCTGCTGGATCAAATCGGCAATAAGCTGAGTATAATGAATGACTTTGAAATCTCCGCCGTATTTAGGATACTCATTCTTGAGAGTGTTGAAACAATGGGGACAAGAAGTAATGATTTGTTTAATACCGTGGTTTTTAAAAACCTCCAGATTTTGTTCCGCCATCATCTGGAACTGGAATTCATATCCGGCTCTCCGCGCTGGATCACCGCAGCAGGTCTCGGCATCGCCTAATACCCCAAAATCAACCCCAGCGGTCTTCAGGACTCTAGCCAGGGAAAGCGTCGCCTTGACATTCCGTTCCACCAGCGCGCCGGTGCAACCTGCCCAGAACAGAGTATCGACTTGATCACCGTCTCCTAATACTTTTAATCCTACTTCGTTTGTCCAGTCGCTTCTCAACCGCATCGCCTGGACGCCAGCCCACGGATTGCCTCTAGACTGCATATTTCGAAGCATCAGCTGGGCAGTTTCCGGCATCTTGTTTTGCGCCAATACCAGATTCCGTCTGAGGTCAATTATCTTGACAATATGTTCCACATAGACCGGACATGACTCTTGACAGGCTCCGCAGGTGGTGCAGGCCCAGATTTCGTCTTCGGTTGGAGCTTTACCGACCAGAGTCAGGAGATTATCCGGTGGCATTTCCTGTTTGTTGGTTGCATTAAGCATATGAACCTTGAGGTCCTGTACCAATTTCCGTGGGGAAAGTGGTTTGCCGGTCGCCCACGCAGGGCAGGAATCCTGACAGCGGCCGCAGTTAGTGCAAGCATCCAGATCAAGTAGCTGTTTCCATGTAAAATCTTTAATATCTCCAACCCCGAGAATCTCAGCCTTGTCCATATCAATAGGAGCAGGTGTTCCCAATGGGCCGAAGGAGCGGAAAAAGACATTCAACGGAGAGACAAAGATATGCTGGAATTTAGAGAAGGTCAGGCCGATATAACAGATCATGCCGATTACCATCACCGAATGGAACCACCAAAAAGACCGGTGCAATAATAAAATCGTATTCGTGTCTAGACCGCTAAATGCTTTTGCGAAAACCAGTCCGCCCGGCGACCATCCCGCCCAGTCGGGATGCTGGATTATTTCGGTAGCAGCCATTCGCAGCCCTTCAATCATGTAACCGGTAACAGCAACTGCTGCCAGTACACCTAAAACAACACCGTCATCGGCAAAGGTATTCAACCGCTTGGGTTTCATTACATACCGGCGGTAGATGGCCATGATTACCCCGATAAGTAGCACAAATCCGGCAATATCACTTATTAGTGAGAACCAGAGATAAGGAGTGCCTCGTAGCAAATGGTTAGTGAAATGTGAGATGGCATCGATTGCTGCAGATAAAAGCAGTATCATGAACCCCCAGAACAGGGTAAAGTGCATAATCCCGGGGTATGGTTCACTCAGAAAACGACGGTGGCCAAAAATATCCGTAATTGTAGTGCGAATAAAAATCCCTATTCTTTTACCAATATTACTGGTTCTGTCCTCCGGTTTTCCCAAGCGCCATACTTTCACACGCCGGTAGATACAGTAGGCCAGAAAAACTACAGAAATACCTGCAAATATATAAAGCAAAAAATTATAGGGTATATTCCAAAATATTTCCCGGGACGGCATCAACTATCCTCCTGTCTGGTTTATATCAACTCTATATTTGCTGGCTACCCACTCCCGATCCTTTTCTGACGACCGCTCTTTGTCCTTCCGGCGGCGGCTGCGGCACGGGCAAACCAACGATTTTCGTCACTGCCCCGAATTTCGGGGGACAAACTTCAAAACATGTTCCGCACTTAATACATTTTTCCTGTTCAACAATGTGAATTTGCCCCTTGGCGCTGATAATTGCTTCTGCCGGGCATCTCCTGGCGCAAATCATACAGGCCTGGCATTTTTCCGAATCAATATAATACGCAGGCGCTTCAAGCAATAATTTATCGACTTCGTCTTTGGTGAAAAACTTATCATACTCTTCCGGATTCAGCAGGCGTGTCCCCAACTTAGCATTTTTCATGACTTTGATATACGGTACTAACCTGGTCACTTCTGCCAGTTTGGATTGTAATGTATGTTCGTTTATCCCTTCGCCTATGCCAATCGGGCCTAACTCCTTTATTTTTTTACCAAACTTACTCATTTCTTCGGCGAAAACAATGCCTTCAGCCGAAGACATAAATTCAATCCTTAACCTTTCCGGGTTCAGCCCGATGTGTCCCATTATTTTTTTCAAGAGTAGTACCATATTGATTGCGTGATAGTTACCCTGAGTAATATAGTTACATTCATTTAAACGGCAACCGCCGATAAACACTCCATCCATTCCGTTGGAGAAAGCCCGGAGTACAAATTCCAGGTCGACTCTGCCGGAACACATGACGCGTATTACTCTGGTTTCAGTGGTGTATTGTAGTCTGGAAACTCCAGCCATATCAGCTGCACCGTATGCTCACCAATGGCATAAGAAACAAATGATTCTTGGTTTAAAATCTATGGTTGCTGTGGTCATTTGTTCTCACCTCCTTTGCTAGCATTCCCGACTTTTTGCAGCCGCGGGCTTTTCCCATGTGGGACTGCTGCGTCGATTTGAGCTAATAATCCTTTATCGGTAAAGTGCTTTAGCTGAATAGCACCGGTGGGACATTTGGCGTTACAGAGACCGTCTCCTTTACAGAGTATAGGATTAACAACCGCTTTTTTGCCCTGTTTAGTTTCACGAATCTCGATTGCACCATACGTGCAGACTGCAGCACAAGCTTCACAGCCCATACACTTCTTTTCATTTACCTCGCAAACAGAACCAGAAGCAACGACGGTGTCATGCGAGAGAAGCGTTAAAACGCGGCCGGCTGCACCATAAGCCTGATTAATTACTTCCTTAATGTGCTTGGGATAATGCGCCATGCCGCAGAGATAAACACCGTCCGCCGCAAACTCCACCGGCCTTAATTTTACGTGGGCTTCCTGGAAGAAACCATCCTGTCCCAGAGATACTTTGAATAATTGAGACAATTCTTTGCTTCCCGCGGCAGGAACAATTGCTGCAGCTAACGTAACGATATCAGCGTTGATTTCCAGTTTGCTGCCCAAAATATAATCCGTCGCCGTAACCTTCAAGACAGGCCGCCCCTCCGCTGATTCTCCCGGTTCCACTTGAGGCGGGTCTTGCGGTTCGTAACGGATGAACTTTGCTTCTTTATTAGCCGCTTCTCTGTAATAATCTTCGGCAAATCCATAGGTTCTCATATCCCGAAAGAGAATGTAAATATCCACCTTTGGGTTTTTCTCTTTTAGTTTTAAAGCATTCTTCACGGATTCGCTGCAACATATCCTGCTGCAATAATTTCTTTCCTTATTTCGGCAGCCCACACATTGAATCATGACAATACTGCCAGCGTTAATAACCTTTTCGTCACCTTTGTTGATACGTTCCTCCAACTGCAGGTGAGTCATTACCCGGTCATCTTGCCCGTAAAGGTATTCCGTCGGTTTATATACATTAGCGCCGGTGGCTATGACGATGGCACCGTGTTTAATCTCCGCAATACCTCTTTCCGACTTCACTGTGGTGATAAAATTTCCCACATAACCTGTTGCCTGCGTAATCGTCGCATCGATGTATATATGTATTAAGGGATGCGCATATACCTTTTGTATCAAATCACCCAAATACGCCTGAACATCCAATCCTTCCAGGGTAGAATGGATTTGTAGGGCTAATCCTCCCAAATTTGTGTCCTTTTCTAACAGGTGAACTTCATGTCCCTGATTAGCGATGGAGAGAGCGCAGGTCATGCCGGCGATACCTCCGCCAACGACTAACGCTGTCTTGTTTACCGGTAGATTAAATTCCCGTAACGGCTCCAGATGATATGCCCGGGCTACTGACATACGGATAAGATCTTTTGCCTTTTCCGTAGCATCTTCTTTTTCCCTGGAGTGTACCCACGAGTTATGTTCCCTGATATTTCCCATCTCGTAATAATATTGATTAATTCCGGCATCCCGTAGCGTCTCCCGGAACAGCGGTTCAAGGGTTCTAGGGCTGCACGCAGCAACCACCACGCGATTGAGCCCTTTTTCCTTGGTCATGTCGGTTATTTCTTTGATAGAATTGGAAGCACAGGAAAAGAGTTGCTCCTGCGCATAGACAACATTGGGTAAGGTCAAGGCATATTCAACCGCCGAGGGAACACTAACTATCCTGCTGATATTGGCCCCACAATGACACACAAAGACCCCTATCCTCGGTTCTTCTTTGGAAATATCCCTTTCGACGGGATATATTTTTTCTTCGGTCAGTTTTCCCCGTCGGTAGTCCAGTAATTCACCGCATTGGGAGCTGGCGCCACTTGCGGTAAAAACCGATTCCGGTATATCTGTCGGCCCCTGGAAGGCTCCACTTATGTAAACTCCAGACCGAGAGGTTGCCATCGGATTGACCGGATTCGTTTGGCAGAATCCATGAGCATTTAGCTCAATGTTGAACTTATCCGCCAGACCCTGCACCTCAGCCGGTGGATCCAATCCGACGGATAGTACTACCATATCGAATTCTTCTTCCTTGACGCCATCGTCGGGCGTAGAATACCGTACAGTGACGTTTTTGGTTTCCGGGTCCTCTTTGACGACTGTTGTGTAGCTTCTAAAAAATCGAATACCGGCTAATTTCTCTGTTCTCTGGGAAAATCGCTCAAAATCCTTACCGTAAGAACGGATGTCATTATGGAATATCGTACATTCTGCCTCGGCGTCATGGTCTTTGGTTAAAATAACTTGTTTCTGAGTATAAGTACAACACACCGCGGAACAATAACTATTGCCATCACCCTGCTTGTTAGCCTGTCGGGAGCCAATGCATTGGATCCAGGCGATTTTATGGGGATGTTTTTTATCGGAAGCCCGCAGTATTTCACCTTCGTAAGGTCCAGTGGCACATAACAACCGCTCATAGTCCATACTGGTAACCACATTCTGCATCTTACCGTAGCCGTATTCATTACCCACCCTGGGAGTAAAGGCCTCAATACCCGGCGCTAGGATTACCGCCCCAACTTTTATTTCTGACTTTTCCGGGGTTTGACCTAGATCGATCGCTTTGTTCTTACACACTGATTCGCAAATGCGGCATTTCTTTTCTTTCAGGTAAAGACAAGTTTCATCGATGTAAGTGATAAGAGGGATTGCCTGCGCAAAATAGATGTGAATGGCTTTATTCTTCGAGATTTCTTGATTAAATTTGTCGGGGTATTTCACCGGGCAATATTCCACACAGGTAGTACAACCCGTGCATTTGTCCTCGTTAATGTACCTGGGTTTTTTAATCAAAGTAACCTTGAAGTTACCTGCTTCACCCTCTACACTATCAACTTCGGTATAAGTCAGGACCTTTATGTTCGGATGCCGTCCAACCTGGACGAGCTTTGGGGCTAAGATTCATATTGAGCAGTCATTGGTGGGAAAGGTTTTATCCAGCTGGGCCATATGGCCGCCGATAGCTGGCGCCTTATCAACAAGGTAAACTTTAAAACCCGCCGTGGCAAGGTCAAGAGAGGCTTGCACGCCGCTGACCCCACCTCCGACAATCATGACGTCTCCGAAATTACCCCTCGCGAGACTTTTCCGAAGTTGTTCGATCTCTTCTTTTTCCACTTTATTAATCCTTATCCGATATCCGGATTCTCTAAATGACTTCCTGGAGAATCTCGGTGATATCCATGATCTGTAGGGTTGAGTTGTTTTTCAAACTTAACTTACTGTCCTCAAATTGTGTGATGCAATAAGGGCAGGCCGTGACCAGCACTTCAACCCCCGTATCGATAGCCTGTTTTAGTCTGATGTCCGAGAACCTTTCATTCTTGGCAGTTTCTTCCCAGATCCTACCACCCCCCATTCCGCAGCAAAGACTATATTCCCGCGCCTCAGCCATCTCTTTCAGTTCTAAGCCGGGTATTTTCTTCAGTACCTCGCGTGGTTCATCGTATATCCCATTATGCCGACCCAAGTAACACGGGTCGTGGTAAGTAATTTTGTGCTTGTATTCCTTGGTGATTTTAAGTCTGCCCTCTTTCATCAACTGGTATAAATATTGTGTGATGTGAATTACCTCGAAATTTACCATGAACTCGGGATACTCGTTTTTAAAAGTATGGTAGCAATGAGGGGAAGAAACCACGATTTTCTTTACCCCGTTTTCGATAAAAGTCTTGATATTTTCCCGAGCCAGGTGTTTGAACAATGCCTCATTGCCCGCTTTACGCACACTCTCGCCGCAACACATCTCCTTGGCGCCCAGTATCCCAAAATTTACACCGGCCTTGTTAAAGATTACAGCAGTGGCTTGAGCCACCTTTCTTAACCTGGGTTCATAGCTAGGATAGCAGCAGGGGAAATACAGCACCTCAGTGCCTTCGCTGAACTCTTTTACCCCCATTCCCTTCGCCCAATTCGCTCGGCCGTTCGGTTCTTGTCCCCAGGGATTACCGACACTGGCAAAACTGGTCATGACGGTACGGAGACTGGGGAGGCTAGCCGGCACGACACCGTCCGGCACCATCACCCGACGCATCGCCCGCATCACATCAATTATTTCTACGCCTCGGGGACATCGTTGAACACAATTACGGCAGGTAGTGCATAGCCAGACATTTTCGGATTCGAAAGGTACCACGCCGAACTTTGCCTGGTTGATAAGCCGACGAAGAGGGAAATTTCTTACGCGGTTCCAGGGGCACACAGTATCGCATTTTCCGCATTGATAGCATAATTTATCGGCGTCTCCGCCTGCTTCTTTTATGCCATCAATTACCACTTTAAAGGGTTCTAGGGGAAAAGTCTCCATTATCTTTTATGCGCCTCTTCTTTCGCTTAGCGGTTTTATCCCTTCTTCGACATGCGGGCAACAGTATCGATTACCTTCTGCAGTCCATATTTATCTACCATCGATTCCAATCCCAACTCCACGTCCCCCGGCTTCTCTTCTTCTTCCACTTCCTCTTCTCTTTCTTCGTAAGTCAGGGCATTATTAAGGCACCATTGGACACACAAGGGTTTTTCTTGTGACGGGTCGTCTTCACACATATCACATTTAAGAGGAAGACCGGAATCGGGTTCTTTAAAATAATCACGGGACGGACAAGAAGCCCTACAGAAATCGCACTCGGAGTATTCCTTCCCGTCAAGAACATATTTATCCCTGCCCATGCATTCGGCGGCGGTATACTCACCCGCATAGACGGGAAGATATACATCTCTAATGGGGTCACGGACCATGCGGATACGAGATCTGGCTGGATTGCTAGTGCTATATTTAGGATTCGCGTGAAAGGCTGAGCAGATTACCTCGCAGGCACGACAACCATTGCACTTATCAACATCAATCTTGATTGTCTTGACTATCTTCTTAACTTTGCTCATTTTTAACGATTCCTCTCGGTTCTAAGTCTTCGGCAACGTAAGACAAATCCAGTTCCTGTAAAGACTTTTTGGTAGGAATACCCTGATTATCCCATCCCTTAAACTTGTAGTAAGCATCTAAGAGTTTTTCCTCAAGCTCTGGAAATCTTTTCTTCCAGTGGTCTTCCGGCGGCTTTTCATCGTCTCTTGTCATACCTCGTCTCACATTAATAGCTCTAATCAGATTTCTGTTCCGGTTGTATATTTGTGTCAGTTTGGCTTCATCCATGGCGATGCCCGTAGCTGCTGATATGATTTTCGGGTAATTGTGTATATGGTAAGGAGGCTTTAAGGGAAATGATGACAATCCGGCGCATACTCCTAGCGCATCATCGATGTAGTGCATCTTTTCTTGCCAGTCAACAATATCAACAGACATATCAACAGTAGGATAAAACGGATTGGAGTGGTCTCCCCGTAATTCCCAATCCAGGAGATATTGCTTAAACTTTTCATCAGGGACCTGTATCCAGTCTTTAACGAAGTTTTCTCTTTCCTCCATTGTGGGGAAAGGTGACTGCGGGAACTGCCCTTCAATCTGCGTAATATTTATCTTCTCGCCGGTAGCGTACATCAGGAAATAAACGGGATTCAACATGCCGAGCTTCAAGGGAAGCTGTTCATGTTTCTTAATAGTATTATGGTCGAACGCTTCTGCGCCCTTCCCGATCTGGCGCGCCGCCCAATAAACACCATTGGCTAAAACATCACCGATCCCTTCCCGGCGGACAATTCTATCGAGTAACCAGTAAAATTTCCCTTCATTATCTGTCGGGCATCCTGCAAAGTCGGCATCAGTCAAAATGCCCGTTTCTTTAAGCTCAAAGGCAAAGGCCATAATTTGCGGTGTTGAAAACCCATCCACACCATACTCTGTAGCACGTTGCGCAATTTTAAAACCAAAATCCAGGTCATCGACAAATGCCGCCATCGTATATGTTAATTTCGAGAAGCATTTCATCATGTAGGTCGAAAGTCCTGGAACGGATATAATTGCCCCGCACTTCATCGGGCAGTTATAGCAGCTGATTAACCGTTTCCGCACATCTAATTGAACGGTCTTCCATCTCTCTTCAATTTCCTTATTCCAGAAGTCTTTTTTACGAACTCGGGCATTTCCCCACATGAAATTCTGGGTGTGCCATGCCTCATCAACATGTAACATCTCCTGCGGTGAGCCCAACCCCTGTAAAATGGTCATTACGCCCGGGACCGGATTATCCGCGCGGACTTTTATATATTGCAATACATCGTTGCAAAGCCCCACAAATTCAGCCGGTCGGGCAATGTTGATGTCCTTTGTTCCCCGGACTACTACCGCTTTTAGCCCTTTGTCCCCCATCACGGCACCGACTCCAAGGCGGCTGGAACTGGATCTGCCTTGCTCGATGGATGCTGTATAGACCCTGTTTTCACCGGCCAGACCAATAGCAGCCACCTGAACATTCGGGTCATTCAACTCCTTTTTAATAAGTTCAGCTGTTTCAACCGCGCCTTTACCTCGGAGATGACTGGCATCACGTATTTCAACTTTATCGTTGTTTATCCAGACATAAACCAGACTGGGAGATTTGCCGCGAAAGACAATTTTGTCATAACCGGCATGCTTCAATTCCGGGGCAAAAAATCCCCCCATCATTGAATATGCCATTAGCTTAGTCTGAGGGGAAATGGTAGAGATGATAGTACGATTAGCTCCGGGAGCAGGTGTGCCAACTAAGAGGCCCGTGCCGAATATCAGCAGGTTGTCGGGAGAAAACGGTTCAACCTCAGGTGGCACTCTATCCCATAATATCTTGGCATTAGTGCCTAAACCTCCGAGATGAAGTTCCGTCAATTTTGGGTCAGTTGCTACCCTCTCAATATTTCCTTGAGTGAGGTCGATTTCTAAATTATAACCCGTCTCTGCGTACCTCAATTTTGTCTCCTTAGGTTATTCAGATTCCAAATAACCATTCCCATTAAGAAAGATATGATAATTTATCCGAGTTTACGGGCATTCGCTTTTACTCCCTTTCCGGAAGAGTAACCTGGGAGCGCATTCCCATTTTAATAAGGTCTTTCATTGGTATTTTCGAGCTTGGCTTTTTACCGTCTCCTTGGACTTTGGTATTATTAAATGCGGAATCAAAATATTCATTGGCTTTCTTGGCAAGCAAATCATGGTATTCATTAAACAGATTAGCTGCCTGGGGCCGCAGCCAGTTCTCAGGAAGTAGCTCGATAGGTAGATCCGGGTCATAGAAAGGCAATCGACGGTATTCATGAATCAAATGAAACCTCTCCACAAAACACTCGCCGGGTTCGATGATTTCACCCGCTTGCAGACGTTTTTTGTGGTCATTTAACTTTTTCTGGTATTTCTCCACAAATACGCTATATTTCTCATGTATTTTATCGAGGTCCCAGCACCAATTGATGATGCTT
>Ga0182021_10005813_pt1 | contig 14666 bp, 13 predicted proteins | sample 612E3MmetaG_FD_120493 | JGI IMG/M metagenome (GOLD analysis project Ga0182021, IMG submission 120493) | Permafrost microbial communities from Stordalen Mire, Sweden - 612E3M metaG (Illumina Assembly) | ecosystem: Environmental > Terrestrial > Soil > Wetlands > Permafrost | place: Sweden... | reverse complement strand
TGGTAACACTTGACTATGCCCTAAAAACCGGTGACCAGGTCGAGATTCTGGCTGCCAAGCAAGGTGGACCTTCACGTGACTGGTTAAATCCGAACCTGGGGATGGTCCACACTCAACGAGCCCGCTCTAAGATCAAAGCCTGGTTCAAACGCCAGAACCGCGAACAAAATTTAATCCAGGGGAAAGCCATTCTGGAACGTGAAATGCGCCGTTTGGGGTTGACCGAAATGAATCTGGATACCCTGGCCCGCACATTGGAATATCACAACCTGGATGATCTTTACGTGGGGATCGGTTGTGGCGATGTCTCTCTCAATCACATCATCAACTCCCTTTCTGAAGAAGAAAAGAACGATACCAACTTCCTGAATTTACGTCCAACAATCCAACCCAAAGAGGCTGGTAAAAACGCAGTCGCGGTATTGGGGTTGAAGAATATTCTTACCGTTTATGCCAAATGTTGTAAACCTGCTCCCGGTGATGAGATCGTCGGTTATATCACCCGCGGACGCGGTGCCACCATTCATCGCCGTGATTGCCCCAACATTTTGCGAATGAAAGACCGTGAACGGATCGTAAAAGTGAGTTGGGGTGAGCCTAAAAACACTTTTCCTGTAGAAATCCAGATCAAAGCCTATGACCGTCAGGGATTAATGGGAGATATCTCAAATTTATTAAATGATGAAAACATCAACTTGAAAGATATCAAGCTTACTGTCACGCACAATTTAGCTTACATGAGCCTTATCGTAGAAATATCCGATATTTCTCAACTCTCGAGGGTATTGACAAAGATCGAAAATCTTCCAAATGTAATGGAAGCAAACCGGTTTAAACCCGGTTAAGCGGTGATATAATATTGCCGCTTTGCATGAAAGTTGCTTTTTACTCTTTACGAGTGAAAGAGGTTGGTGTAAAATCGCCCACATTATAGAACATGTGTATTTCTGGGGAATGAAGATCGGGAAATTATGGATATTTTAATTTATATTGCCTCAATCATTGGCCTGCTAGATGCCGGGTATCTTTCATACTCTAAAATATTTGCTGCCAAACTTTACTGCACTCCTGGTTTGGGAGACTGTGCCAGTGTCAATGCTAGCCAATGGTCTTACGTTTTTGGTATTCCGGTGGCATACCTGGGATTTTTGACTTATGTTGCGATTTTACTGATCGTTTTATTTGGTAAAAGAATTAAATTTATCGCTCCATATCAAGAATATCTTTTTTTCTTTGTAACCCTGGTAGGCATTTTATTCTCAGGATACCTCACCTACATTGAAGCCGCAGTTTTACATACTTATTGCCAGTGGTGTGTTCTTTCAGCTACCATGATGACTGTGCTTTTTGTTATTTCTGTGATCAAGCTGGCCCGTCGCCAGCATTAATCAATTTTTTTACAAGGAGGATAGACAATGCCTCGGATTCGATGTCATTATTTGGATTGCGCATTTCTAGATGATGGATATTGCAGCGCAGGGATGGTCGAATTAGACCCAGACTCCGGATGTAAAACATATTCCGCAAGTGCTGAAACTGCAGAAGATGATAACTGGGAAGATGAAACCGAAGCGGAAGAGTGGGAAGAATTGGATGAAGAAGAAGAGGATGATGATAGTTGGTCCGAGGATGGTGAAGCCGCGGAAGAAGAATACTGAAGCGAACCCCATCCATACAATTTATTGATTTTCAAGAAAAACCCCGGAACTCGATCCGGGGTTTTTGTGGCAAAATAGATAATAATGACAGATTCAACTATACAAAAATCCCTTAAACATAATGTGATTTTTAACCTTCTGGATGGAGCTTCTTTTGGTTTCGGATTAGGTTTTGCTTCATTTACAACAATTTTGCCCTTGTTTGTTTCAACCCTGACCAATTCTGCCCTGCTCATTGGTCTGATTCCCGCCATTCATAATGTTGGCTGGCAATTACCCCAACTACTGACTGCAGGGAAACTCAGCCGCATGGAACGCTACAAACCGTTGGTAATGCTGATGACAATCAATGAAAGGCTGCCTTTTCTGGGTTTTGCTATAGTAGCCTTATTGATCCCAAAAATCGGTAGCGAGCTGGCATTGATCCTTACATTTGCGTTATTGATCTGGCAAGGGCTGGGTGCTGGTTTTACTGCCAATGGTTGGCAAAATTTGCTCAGCAAAGTGATCCCTGCCGAAGGATTAGCCACCTTCCTCGGCATACAAAGCGCAGCTTCTAATTTACTGGGCAGCGTAAGTGCCATTCTGGCAGGTATTGCCCTGGTGAATATCAAGCAACCCTACAATTATCCAGCAGTCTTTTTAGCGGCTTTTATCGCTTTTATCTTTTCCTGGCTCTTTTTAAATCAAACCAAAGAACCCCCTCGCACGATAAGTCCTGCCCAGATTAATTCCATGCCCATGTGGCAAAACATCCGAAATATTTTGCATCGCGATAAAGTATTTACAGGTTTTTTAGTCAGCCGCTTCATCTCGCAATTTGGCATGATGGCTTTTTCTTTTTATACTATTTACGCAGTTAAAAAATTGGGGATGAGCAATATCACAGTTGGCATCATGACCAGTATCCTGTTCATTACTCAAACCGTCGCCAATCCCGTTTTAGGCTGGCTGGCAGACAGATGGTCGCGAAAATGGATTCTAGTATTTGGCGGGCTGTGCAATGTATTAAGCGTTGTTTTGGCATTGTTAATCCACAATACAACCTTGTTTGCGCTTCCCTTTATTTTGTACGGAATCGCAAATACTGCCTATTGGACTATTGGCATGACCATTGCTTTGGAATTCGGGAGTTTCGAAGAAAAGCCCACTTATGTGGGGTTATCCAATACTCTCGCTGCTCCGGCTACGTTCTTCGCTCCCCTGTTGGGCGGCTTCCTGGCTGATCTCTTCAGTTATTCGGTCACTTTCTACGTTTCCATTTTCTTTGGAGTCGTTACCTTCTTTTTGCTCATCTATTTAGCCCGAGCTCCATTGAATAAAATTGAAGTTAATTCCCAGAAATAGAATTTTATCTAAATATTTAGCTCAAGTGTAGTTTAAACAATTCACCCGCCCTTTCGAGCGGGTATAGGCTGGGGGCAAAGGATTCGAACCTCTACAGGCAAATCCAGAATCTGCAGTCCTGCCATTAGACGAGCCCCCAAAATTGAACGCACAAAATTTTACCACCCCCTTTGCCGGCTGTCCAGTTTTTTCTTTACTTTTTCTTTACTTTTTTTCCCTTTACCTTTTTTCTTTACTTATTTTTTGATGTAGAATTATTTAATTGTTTTTTAGTGTTGTTTAGAAGAAGGGGGTATAAATCTCCATAAAAAATCCACACGAAACTAGTAAACTATGTTAAAATCTGAGAACTTGGTAAGCAGGTAAATTTCTTCTGCTACCTTTCCGCTCTTAGGCACACCCACGGTATGATCTAAGGGCTATCCCGAGGAAAGGAGGTTCTCTTTATATGCGAAACTATGAGGTAGTACTGATCATTCACCCTGATCTTGACGAGACTGCATTTAATGCTGCTCTTGAAAAAGTGAAAGGTTGGATCACCACCAGTGGTGGAACCATCTCCAAAGTTGATGTTTGGGGAAAACGCCGTATGGCTTATGCCATTCGTAAACAACGCGAAGGTCAATATATTTTGATCAATGCCGAGTTTGCACCTGCTTTCTGCACTGATTTGGAACGCAATCTGCGCTTCTTGGAGCCAGTCATGCGATTCATGATCACTGTGGTTGAGTAGAAAATATTTTGTAGGATACTTTTTTAAGGAGTACTCCGTGAGCCGTGGTCTGAACAAGGTAATGATAATTGGTCATTTGGGTCGGGATCCAGAAATGCGTTACACGCCTTCTGGGCGTCCTGTTACGACCTTCACTGTAGCCACTAACCGGACTTGGAATACAGCGGATGGTGAACGGCATAGTGAAACTGAATGGTTTAATGTTGTTACCTGGGGAAATTTGGCCGAAATATGTAAACAATATCTGACCAAAAGTCAGCAAGTTTACATCGAAGGTCGCCTACAAACCCGCAGATGGGAAGATGCCGAAGGAGTGAAACACTCCAACGTTGAAATTGTTGCTAGCGAAATGATGATGCTCGGTGACAAACATGAAAACGGACAGACATCTACTACCGAGACAACGGAATCGGAAACCCCTGCCGAAGAAGAGTATCCATTCTAATTGGAGTAATAAGATGTCAGAAGATAATAATCAAGAAAACGAGCAAAGCTCCGGCCCACGCCGTTTTATTGCTCGGCCAAAGATCTGCCAATTTTGTGCAGACAAGAACATCAGCATTGACTACAAACAGACTGATATGCTGCGCCGTTTTGTAACGGAAGATGGCAAGATCCGTCCGCGGCGTCAAACTGGTACTTGCGCTGCCCATCAGCGAAAGTTAGCCCTGGCAATCAAACGTGCACGCCACATTGCCTTACTCCCCTTCACCGGAGAGCGTTGGGCCGACGCAATTCGCTAGTATACATCTAGTGGAGGCATAGATAATTTTATCTATGCCTCTCATTCTATCTATTTGAGGTTGAAATGGCCAAAGAAAATTCAGAAAAAACGCCGAAAGAATTGACCAAGAAACATCTGGCCAGAGTTGAAAAAGAGAACCGCCAAAAGAAATTTTTAACCTATGGAATCATTGGTATTATTATTGTGATCGTAGGACTAATTGTCTATGGTGTTCTAAGTACCACGGTTTTGAAAGATTCAAAACCCGTTGCCAAAGTTGGTAAAACAACAATTACTGTCAAACAATTTGAAGATCGCGTTCGTTATGACCGCTATCAACAAATTCAAACCTTCACCACTTACGCATCTTCATATTTTGCCACATACTTCCAAAGCCAGTTGTTAAGTATTCAAAACCAACTGGATAGCTACGTGCAATTTGGTAGCGATACTCTGGATCAAATGATTGGTGAAGCAGCATTGGTTCAAAAAGCTAAATCATCTGGAATTACAGTAACTGATGCAGATGTTGAAGAGTACATTCAGTCTCAACTTCAGTATTACCCGAGCGGTACCCCTACCCAGACAGTGCCCACAGCCACAATTACCTACTATCCCACTTCTACATTGTCTGACCTGCAAAAAACATTAACTGCCCATACTCCCACAGCAACTGAAGTGATCACAGCTACCCCTGTTGGCAGCGAAACCGCCACAGTTGAGGGTACTCCTTCGGCTGCAGGCACAGTTTCAAGCACAGGCACGGCCGCAGCAACTGCCACATTAGTTCCTCCCACGGCAACCGCAACTGAGCTTCCTACTGAAACTTCAACGATCACCCCAACCCCCACGGAATACACTCGTCAGGGTTATGATAACTTGTACGCAACCGTTGTAGCCAACACGGTCACAAATGCATCCTTCTCTGAACAAGAATTACGCGAATACATTCGCACGATCCTTTTTGAGAAGAAAATTTATGATCAAGTATCTGCAAAAGTTGCTCCTGAGCAAGACATGGTGTGGGCGCGCCATATTTTGGTCGCCACTAAAGCTCAAGCGGATGACATTGAAACAAAGTTAAAAGCCGGCGGCAATTGGTCTGAACTTGCAGCCCAATATTCTACCGATACCAGTAATAGTGCAACTGATGGCGATTTGGGCTGGTTCTCCAAAGGAACTATGGTTAAAGCCTTCGAAGACGTTGCCTGGTCGATGGAAATCGGTGCCACCAGTGATCCTGTCCAAACAGATTACGGATATCACATCATTCAGGTCTTAGGCCATGAAAAACGCCAACTTACATCAGATGAATTAGCTACGGCTCAGAAAGCCGCATATCAACAATACATTACTGATGCTAAAACCGAACTGGGTACTAAAAAATATGATGTCTGGGCTTCAGTTGTTCCAGCTGAACCCACCATCCCCGCAGCAAATCGTATCGATACTTCTGCTACCGCAAGTCCTAACTAATCACTACACTTAAGAAAAGCGCTGCCTCAAAAAATTGAAGGCAGCGCTTTTTTTATTTCACCAGATCTTCGTTTATTTCATCCAGCCGCAGGCTGATCACCTGACTGGCTGAATCTCGCCCCATGGTGATACCGTAAATTACATCTGCCACCTGAACCGTGTTTCGGTTGTGGGTGATCACAACAAATTGAGTATCTTGACTCAATTCTTTTAATAATTCAGTGAACCGGCCAACATTGGCTTCATCTAGCATGGCATCTACTTCATCCATCACACAAAAAGGAGTGGGAGAAACTTTTAACAGTGAGAAGATCAAAGCTACAGCTGTCAATGACCGCTCCCCACCCGAAAGAAGGGATAACCCCTGTTCGCGCCGTCCGGGCAGTTTTGCTTCAATATCGATGCCGGTTTCAGTTGGGTTATCTTCATCCGTCAAGATCAAACGGGCTGATCCGCCTCCAAACAGGCGTGTAAACATCTGTTTAAATTCAGCCGCTACAGCATTGAAAGTTTTGCGAAATTCCTTGCGCATTAATTCATCCAGTTCAGCAATGATCTGACGCAGATCTTCATCCGCTTTTTTCAGATCAGCCACCTGGCCGGTGAGATAATCGAACCGTTCTTTTACTTCATGGTATTCTTTTTGTGCTTCCGGGTTGATCGCACCCATTCTACGCAGTTGAGCCCTTTGCCGATTGATCGCATCTTCAAGTTCAGGAGGAATTTCAGTTAATACAGGCAATTGTCCAACCCCTTCCAAGGGTAAAGGTGTGGGTCCAGAAACCTCTTCAGAATATTCCAACTTTACCAGACCAAAATCCTCTTCGATGCGTCTGCGCACATTATCCAATGCTTCGCGGCTGCGTGTGTATTCGAGTTGAGCCTGGGTAAAATATCGTTCTGCGGTAGTTTGAGATTGCTGTAAAACCGTGTAATTATCCTGTAACTTGTTATGCTCCACCTCTATTTGAGAAAGCGCGGCTTCATCGGGGTCTATCTTCTTTTGTAATTCTTCAATTCTTTGGTTGCTTTCAGCTTCTGCCTGATGATTCAATGACTTTTCGGCTTCAATCTCTGCAATGGTCTGTTTGAGATTTGATAACCTCGAGTTGGCACTTTGTCGCTGCTGCTTATTGGCTGTTACGATCGCTAAAAATTCTGTATAACGTCTCTCTCCGTCGCGTAACGCGCGGGTACTGACTGCTGCCGAAGTATTCCAATGAATGACCTGCGTCTGAAATTCATCCACTGCTTTCGTGTGAGATAAATTGTTCAACTCACGCAGTTTTGTATTCGTTTCGGTGATCTTTTCTTGCCCCTGAATAATTTCTTGATCCAAACTTTTCAACTCATTGGCAGTCTGGTTGATTTGTTCATTTAGCGTAAGCAACTGCTTTTTTTGCCAACCCTGTTTTTGTTTAATCTGTTCCAGTGCCAAATTTTTAGCCTGAAATTCACTTCTGAAAGCGTTCATCTGGTTGCGACAAATCTTCAGTTCTACTTCAGTCTTGCGCTGCTTTTCTTCCGCATCCTTGATCTGTTTTTCGTTTTTGGCCAATTCCACGTTGACCTGGTCAATTGCTTCATCATTTACATAGAGCTTTTCTTGCAGCTCTTTGTGTTGGCGCGGACGCCCGACCAATGCAGAACGGCCGTCCTGCCCGGCAATGACCAGACCGGAGCCAGAGAAGACTTCCCCCTTTAGGGTGACCACCCGCTGTATATCCGCGTTCTCTTGGATCACTTTACGTGCAGTACGCCTGTCTTTGACTATCAACACACGGCCCAAAAGCAGATCAATCACCGGGCGTATTTGCGCGTCGCATTTGATCAAATCAGCAGCTACACCCAGAATCTCTTGCCCTTTTTCTGTTTTCAATTTCGCAATTTGATTTGTCCAGGCGGCCGGGATCAGAACCGTTCTGCCCTTTTCGTCTTTTTCCAAGAACTCCAGCGCCTTTTCTGGATCGGTCGTTGAATCGATCAAAATACCATCCAGATTTTCACCCAGCACCGAAGCAATGGCAACTTCAAAATCAACGGGCACATCAATCAAACTGCTGATGACCTTATACCCACCTGCCAATACACCCTGCTGTACCGCTTGCATCAGATTTTTGGCGCCGTTGGCATAACCACTTAAAGCTTTTTCTGCCTGCGCCACCACATCCAACTGAGCTTTGGTACGGGCACTTTCGGTTTCACATTGATTTTTCTTTTGTGTCAACCCGGTCAGGGACTCTTTAAACGTTTTAATTATCTGAACATGTTGGTCCAACTCTTCTTCGAGGCGCTGCAATTCATCTTCAGCGTCTTCAGTTTTCGCCTTGGCTAATTCGCTTTCTTTTTGCGCGACAGCCAGTTCGCTTTCTGCCGAGGCAACGGTTGCGGTTAGATTTTTCTGATTTTCCAGGAATGATTCCATGCGGTTGGTCAATTCCTGTTGGTGTGCCTTTTGTTTTACTTGCATGGTTTCAGTATTTACCAAAACCCGCCGGACTTCGCGAATTTCTTGTTCGATCTTTTCTTTGTCTTTCAGGCGTTCATCCAATGTTCGTTGGGCTAATTCAAGTTGTTTTTGGGCTTCTTGCAGCTCGCTTTCCAAGCGCTCTTTTTCTTGTTCCAATTCACTCAATTGCTCAGTCTGAGACTTCGATTCTTCTTCAAGTCTGGCTAATTCTTTTTCAACATTGGCAAATTGTTCCAATTGGGCATTATGACGCTCATCCAAAACAGCCAAAGTTCTGCTCACGCGCTCGCGTTCAATATGCAATGCTGCAGATGCGTTGTGCCATTCGTCCAATTGCAGGCGTAAGTCGCGCAGGTTTGTCCGCGAGACTTGTACCTTTTGGTCCATTTCGGAGAGGTTTTGGCGCGCCTGCTTGACACGAACTTCTTGTGCTCGCAGCACTTCCCGCGCATGCAGCATTTCCTTTTGTGAATTATGCCAGTGAAAACCATACCAGTCTTTGAGTAAGACATTGAGATCTGCCTTCACCCGATCATATTCTTCGGCACGTTTTGCCTGGCGCTCCAGACTTTTGAGCCGTGGTTCAAGCTCGCTGAGGATATCTTCCACGCGTTCCAGATTGCGTCTGGTTGATTCAAGGCGGTTGAGTGATTCTTCGCGGCGCGAACGGAAAAGTCCGATGCCTGCGGCTTCTTCAAAGAATCGCCGTCGCTCATCCGGACGCAAAGAAAGCGCAGCATCCACCAGTCCCTGTCCAATGATCGTATAAGTCCGTTCTGCCAGCCCGGATTGGGCCAGTAACTCGGAAATATCCTTTAACCGTACTTTTTGACCGTTGAGCAAATACTCATTTCCACCATCCCGATAAGCACGCCGGGAAATGGAAACTTCTGTAAAATCGATCGGCAGCCATCCATCCTGATTATCAAATGTGATCGTGGCAGAGGCCATCCCCGCCCGCGGCCGTTGATCTGAGCCGGAAAAGATCATGTCTTCTGTCTTGCGTCCGCGCAATAAACTATACGATTGTTCGCCTAACACCCAGCGTAAAGAATCGGAGATGTTTGATTTTCCCGATCCATTTGGCCCAACAATAGCAGTCACATTACCGGGGAATTCAAATTGAAATCGGCTGGCGAAAGTTTTATATCCGTGCAATTCAAGTGCTTTAAGTCGAGGTTTCATGAATTTCCTGTCGATCCGAAATTATTTTAAGTTCATACCCAGGCTGATCAAAGCGGCGGTAGCTGCCGATTTTGTGGCAGCCTGCTTGCTATGACCGTTTCCGCGAGCCATCACAATGCCATTGACATAGACATCCACTTCAAATATTTTTGAATGGTCGGGGCCTGAACTGCTGCAAGTAATATATTGGGGAGTGGGGTAACCCTTCCCCTGGGCCCATTCCTGTAATTTGCTCTTTGGATCTTCGTCTTTATGGTTGATGATGATATCTTCGGCAGAATTGATAAGAAACGGCGATATAAAAGTGAGCACGCCTTCGATGTTTTGATTCAGGTAGATCGCGCCCACCACCGCTTCAAAGGTATCACATAGAAGTGCCGGCCGTTCTTTACCGCCAGCCTGAGTTTCTCCCCTGCCCAGGCGCATGGCTTTTCCCAGGTCGATCTGAACCGCAAATTCGGCCAATTGCTCAGTGTGAACCAGAGCAGAGCGCATTCGGGTTAACTCACCCTCCAACATGTCCGGGTAGCGATTATATAACCAGGCACCCACTATAAAATCAAGCACCGCATCCCCTAAAAATTCCAGACGTTCGTTATCTTCAACTGCATCTGGATGTTCATTCAAATACGAACGGTGGGTTAGTGCACGGCTGAGTAATAAAATATCGGAAATATTTAATTTTAAACGTTGATTGAATTCCTCAGGCGATTCGGTCTCGGAATTTTGTCTGGTTTCCTTCAAAACAACCTCCCGGGAAAACAAGAAGCGCCAGCCGTCTGCCTCAGGCAGCTCGCGGTCATCATCTTCCCAATCCTCAAATTTGTGTTTTTAAACCGGAGCCGGTTAAAATGAGCACAATCGGTCCCGGGTTCTTCCCAACTATTTCTGGTAAAGCTGCCCAAACGAGCGCTGAAGTGGGTTCAACAAAAAAACCTTTTTCAGCAATTTCAAGATATGCTTTTTTCAATTGAAAATCATTGACCGCGAGGATACAACCCCGCCCATTCGTGAGCCTTTTTAATATTGCTTCTCCACGGACCGGAGAACTGACACGCACTCCTTCTGCAATTGTATCCGACTCGATGGGTTCTCGTAAAGTGAATTCATGATTTTGAAACGCATTAAAAATTGGGGCGCATCCGACCGTCTGAACACCAACATAGAAAGGTTCGTTATCGACCACAGCAGCCTTTCTAAGGGCTGTAAACCCCTGTATGAGCCCATATAATAATCCGCCATGACCAAGAGGCGCTATGACCGTTCCTGGCGCTTTCCCGTCCATCTGTTCAACGATCTCATAGGCAATCGTGGCAATTCCCGGTAACCCAAAAGGCATGAATGCGTGGCTGGCATAAGTCTGTCCGTTTTCAGCTTCTTCCCTGACCGCCCTGGCAGCTTCTGACCTTGGCCCGGGGATCAAATGTACTTTTGCACCATAGGCTTCGATCTGATGGCGTTTAGGGCCAGAGGCTGACGAAGGAATGAATATCTTGCCTTCAACTCCCGCGCGGGCGGCGTAAGCCGCGAAAGATGCCCCGGCATTACCAGAGGAATCTTCAATTGCCGAGGTTACTCCGCGAGAGACCAAAAAACTGGTCAACACTGCGCTACCGCGGTCTTTATAAGATGCAGTCGGATTTAAATATTCCAATTTTAGCCAGACTGGCTGGGAATTGAATTCCGTTTCGATCAGCGGCGTGTTGCCTTCCCCCAAGCTGACCACCGGTATTGCGCCAGGGCCAAAACTGGAGCGGTACTTCCACAGACCAGGCAGGGTCAGATCAAATTGGTCTTTCTGATAAGCTGGGAATTCAATGTAATCATAAACACCACCGCACGAACATTTATAAGGTGTTCCTACATCCGGGTAAGACTTTCCGCATTTACTACATATAGGTAACATAGCCATTATGGCAATTATACAGGCGCACTCAGATTAGAGGAATATCCACTTTCTGCTATAATTGGCAAAATGGATTTTCAAATTGCCAGCCACCAATCCGAAGGGTATCAGATCAGCACCGAAATATATTCCGGTCCTCTCGATCTGCTGTTACAGTTGATTGAAAAAGCCGAACTGGATATCACCCGCCTGGCACTGGCACAGGTAACCGATCAGTTTTTAGCTTACCTGCATGACCTTCAAGAACAAAATGCAGCTGAAGTCTCTGCCTTTTTAGTCATTGCCGCCCGCCTGGTCCAGATCAAATCTGCTGCGCTGCTGCCCCGTCCATCTCTGCTAGGACTAACCCCGGAAGAAGACCCTGGCGAAGCTCTGGCAAAGCAATTGATCCTCTACAAACGCTTCAAAGAACTTGGATATTTCCTGGAAGAACGCGAACTGGCCGGCCTGCACACCTATTTACGGCTGAATTCTGATACACGCGTGCAAATACCGACCAAACTTGACATGAGTGAATTAACCCTCGAAGGCCTGATCGAAGCTGCCCGGGATATTTTTGGCGGAAACGGGAAAGTAGCTCCGCTTAGCCAGATCGTTTCCATTCCGCGTATCACCATACGTCAAAAGATCAACACCATCATCGAAAACCTACGCAAGGTTGGTTCTGTCTCGTTTAGGAATTTGCTCACTTCACCGGAAAATCGTCTGGAGATCGTGGTGACTTTCTTAGCCATGCTGGAACTGATCAAACGACATATCGTGAATGTAAATCAAATCGCCCTCTTTGGAGAGATTGAACTCCATTCAGAGGGCGAGTGGGGAAATATGGAAGATCAAGAGATCGAGTTTGACGAATAATTACTCTTTTTCTTCTTTTTCTACTTCCTCATAAAGATCGTAGGGTAAACGATTCCCAATCCAAACCACCATCAAACTAATATTGTCGTCGGATTCGTCCAATTGGGGATCTTTCTCTTTAACGGCTTTAATCAGTTCTTCAAAGTTATCCTTTTTTGGCCAATGGATTAAAAATCCGGGTAACTGGCTGCGATCAACATCCAATGGCTGCAGACTTTCCCATTCTTTCTCAGTAAGAACTGTGAGTACCGCTCTGCCTAATTGTTCATGCAGCCGGCTCCAGCTTTCAACAACAATTGCCACCAATTCATGAGAACGTTCAAATAATGTGGCCGTACCTTTGGCTTTTCTACCCACTGGTGCCAGATTGCTATTGCGAAACCCTTGCACAGTCACGTATCTGGTAATCATCTTATTCAATAAGGAGTGTTTTTCTGCCGACATTTTATCCTGATTGGATAAAACCTCGGTTAAGATCGTTAAACGATAATCATCACGCATGAACTCATTTATGGCGTGAAACGGTAAGAATTCTTGTTTTTCTGGCATAGCTATCCTTTTTTTGTTACAGAATCGCTCAACTCATCGAGCATATTTACTTCATCTTCAGTCAATCGCCAACCGGCGGAACCCACATTTTGCTCCAGTTGATTGGCATTTTTTGCTCCGGGGATGGGTAAAGCGCCTTTACAGATCACCCAGTTCAGAGCAACCTGTGCAGCGGTTTTTCCATCGTGATTCAACCCGGTTTTTTTCATGGCATTGATAAGAGGTTGGATTTTCCCCAGGAATTCACGGTTATATTGGCTGCCGCGCACACCGCTGGGTGGATTCTCGGGGGTGTACTTTCCGGAGAGAATGCCCATTGCCAGGGGACTATAGGCAATGATCTTAATACCCAGCTCGTTGCATTGTTTCATCAATCCGTTCTTTTCAATGCGGCGTTCCAACAAATGGTATTCCAATTGATTTGAAGCCAGTCTAGATCCCCCTTCGCTCAAAATTCGATGAGCTTCCAGCGTCTGCGCCAGATCGTAATTAGATACACCAACCGCTTCGATTAGACCGTCTTGCTGTGCTTCCAACATGCTTTCCATCCAGGTTCGTAAAGGCACTGGAGGCAAAGGCCAGTGAATTTGATAGAGTTGTACTTTGGGAAGATCCAGGCGTTTCAGGCTGGCGGTTAAGGCCTTACGCAAACTCTCTTTACGAAAACGCCAGGGATACGGCATAAACTTGCTGGCGAGTGTGATCTGGGTTTGCGTCGTTTTCATTAGTTTGCCCAAAATCAATTCGGATTTTCCCTGGCCGTATATCTCAGCAGTATCAAAAAAACGAACTCCATTTTCTATGGCTAAATGAAATACTTCTTCGATATCCTGGTCGGTATACCCCTGTCCGTAATTCCAGACCAACCTGTCTCCCCATGCCCAGGTTCCAATGCCAATCTCAATGTTCTCAAAAATTGGGTGCGCTTTTTCAGCCATTTAAGTTATCCGTTTTTTTGGTTGTCAGATTTTCTTAGAATTATACAATTATTTGGCTGGATTTCCCGGATGTTCTCGAAGCCATTAAGTTATAATACTTCTCATACTTGGGTACGGAAAGATCTCACTGGAAACCTATGAATGATGATGTTACTCCAATTCGCCAGCAATATCTGGATATAAAGCAAAAATACCCCGATACCATTCTTTTTTTCAGGCTGGGCGATTTTTATGAAACCTTTGATCACGATGCTGAGATCGCTTCTCGTGAACTGGATATTGTATTAACCTCGCGCAATGTCGCCAAAGGCATGCGCATCCCCATGGCAGGCATCCCCTATCACGCCGTAGATAATTATCTCTCCCGCCTCATTGACAGGGGTTTTCACGTTGCCATCTGTGAACAAATGGGCGACCAACCTGCCCGCGGTCTTTTTCCACGTGAAGTCGTAAGGGTGGTTACTCCGGGCACTTTGGTTGAACCAACCCTATTAAAAAGTGACCAGAATAACTTTCTGGCCGCAGCGACGCAATCAGAAGATCTAGCGGCTGTGGCTTATGTAGATATCACTACAGGGGAGTTTTACTCCACCCAATTCCCCACCAGCGAACAATCGAGCGAATTGCGCACTGAATTAATGCGCCTCAACCCCGCTGAGGTACTTTCCCCCGAAAGTTTGGATCTTTCGAATGTCTTTACCGGTCATATCACGCATCTGCCCGACTGGCGTTTCGAAACCGGGCGCTGCCGTGAAAGCTTGCTGCGGCAATTTGAGGTTCAAACCCTGGATGGATTTGGCCTGAAAGATTCACCGCTGGCTA
>Ga0182021_10005812_pt1 | contig 14668 bp, 16 predicted proteins | sample 612E3MmetaG_FD_120493 | JGI IMG/M metagenome (GOLD analysis project Ga0182021, IMG submission 120493) | Permafrost microbial communities from Stordalen Mire, Sweden - 612E3M metaG (Illumina Assembly) | ecosystem: Environmental > Terrestrial > Soil > Wetlands > Permafrost | place: Sweden... | reverse complement strand
CAATGCGTTCCGAGGTGGTCTTGATCTGATCCAATGGTCCTGTCCGTCAATTGGGATGCCGGACAGGGTACCTGCTTCTCTGATAATTCGCAAACTCGGCCGCCAAATGGCCGAAAGGTGAGAGACTGGAGCATAGTCCTCACATATTATTCACGGTCGTTGTACGGGCAAATAGTTAACTACATCCGGCAATTCGTACAACTCTTTTCAAGAGGAGCTATCACAGAGCCTAATTGGGAAAAAATAAGAGTCCTGTATGGATGGGGAGGAAATCAACAGCCTGGGCTTTATCGTGAATTATGCAATCTTACGGGTGTGCAGTTTCGCAATTTCACCGATGCACAAGAATACTACGGAACACGCAGCGGTCGAGCGGCTTTCGATAAATGCTGCCAAGAGGTACTTGCGAGTGGCTCAGTTCCTGAGCTCTATGATGCAATCTTGATCGACGAGGCTCAGGATTTTGGAGTATATTTTTTTCGCCTCTGTTATAAAACTCTCCGACAGCCAAAGAGGCTTATTTGGGGGTATGACGAAGTACAAAGTCTTGAGGAATTAGAAATCCCTACCGCCGAGACATTGTTTGGAAAAGATGCAGATGGTAAGGCTCTAATCGATCTGGACGGCGTATATCCAGGTGACATAGAAAAGGATATGATTCTTTACCATTGCTACCGAAATCCACGTCCTGTCCTTGTTGCGGCACATGCGTTTGGTCTTGGCCTTCGACGAAATGGCGGTGCGTTACAGTTTATCGACACTGTGCTCGGCTGGCAAGATATAGGCTATCAAGTAATTGGAGCCACTGAGGGTAAAATGATTGCTGGTCAAGAAGCAACACTTTATCGCCCTGAGAGCAATTCACCACATGTGTTAGAAAAACTAGCAGGTTACCGCAATCTTGTTAGTTGGAAGTCATTTAGAGATCGCAATGAAGAGTTACAATGGATTATTCAAGACGTGACACGAAACATTGTCGAGGAAGAACTGCGGCCCGAAGAAATAGCAATCGTAGCGCTTGATAGCCGAAAACGAATAGCCGAGAGCGAATATCAGTTGCTGCACGACGGTCTAGCGCAAAATGGCATAACTGCGGTGCGAATTGGAACTGATAGCGGACTAGACACGTTCCGTGTAGGTGGAGCGGTGACCATTACTAGCGTTTTCCGCGCCAAGGGTAATGAAGCTTCTTTGGTGTATGTGTATGGTTTTGAAGGCGTAGGATTAACTCGCAAACTTTACGAGGTAGTAAAGAATCGCAATATGGCTTTTACCGCCATGACCCGGACAAAAGGCTGGCTTGTGCTTACTGGAACAGGAGATATAGCGAATAATCTTTTTGCCGAGATCGAGGCAATTCTAGAACAGATTGGGAAAGTGTCGTTTATTATCCCTGACATGGCAAAAATCCAGAGAAATCTGGAAACGTATGAAAATCAGCGTCGGCGACAGCACATCCGAAAATCGCAACAGAGTTGGGAAAAAGCACTTAGAGACTCGGCAGATATTGATCTGAAAGATCTCCCGCCAGATTTGCTTAGGCAATTGAAACGCAAACTCTTATCGGAATTGAATGACTCAGAGTCTGATAATATGTTGTAAATACAGAAATGGTTGCCTAACACTCGGTTAGAGCCTGCGCGCCCAGCTGTGCAAGTTGAGATGAAAGCCTTCAATGGACTTTGAATTTGACAAGTGGATAACAACGGACGCGGACTCGATGCACTCCCCTGCGTGAGTTGAGCATCCATTGGAACGCTTGCGCCTAATGCGCGATCGCCGTTGGCGCATCGGCAGCACGACGTCCGGCCCACTTGCCCGGCCAGCCGGGCAACATCAACCCTAGCACCACTGCCGCGATGGATGCGAAGAACGTCACCTTGTAAGCCTGCTCAAAGCCTGCTACAGTTTCCTGGCAGGCCCGATCGATCAACTGCGGCGAAGGCGCCATTGCCGGATCAGACGCAGGGCCGGAAATGTTCGTCGGCATGTTGCATACCCCCACGGGTGGAGCGCCGACTTGCTGCGGCAGATTCAGAAATTGCTGTTCTAACGCGGCGACTTGCGGCGACAACGTGCTCGCCAGCACCGTCGCTAACAACGCCACGCCGATGGCCTGCACCACTTGCCGCGTTGCGTTGATCAGCGACGAGCCCCCGGCCAGGTGTTTCAGGGGCACTACCGACAAAGCCGTCACCAAAGTTGTCTGCACCGTCGAGCCGAGCGCCACTCCGCGCAGTGCCAACAGGAAAACGATCCAACCAATCGAGGTGTCGGCTTTCAACTGCGACAGTTGCCACGTGTTGATCACTAGCACGCCAAAGCCAAAGCCCATGATCGGGCGCGGCCCCAGCTTATCGTATAAGCGACCGGCGACCACCGTGGCGATCGCGCCCGTGATCGCCAGCGGGACTAAGATCAGGCCGGTCTCGGTCTGGGTCTGGAGCCAGGCGAGCAGATCCAGACGGTTGCCCGACGCGGGGTCAAAGATCGCCGTCTTTAGATCCAAGCGGCTCAGAAAGTAAGCCTTTTGCTGGTCAATCTGCTGAAAGTGGTGGAGCACGAAATAGCCCAACTCCCCACTTGTGGCGTCAAAACACCCACAAACAGGGGCTGAGATTTCCTCTCCGACAGGCTGCTAGCGGCGTCCGCCGTGTTTAGCGATGTAGTTGCGCATTGGATTCGCTTCGGGATGATTCGGCTGCAGTTCCAGCGTCTTTTGAAAATCGGCGGCGGCTTTCTTGACGTCGCCTTTCGCCTGCCAGGCAAGCCCCCGGTTGAAATACGAATTGGCGTAGTTCGGATCGAGGCGGATGGCTTCGTTGAAGTCGTTGAGGGCGCTCTTGATATCGCCATGCCGCAGCAAGAGTGCGCCCCGATTCAGCAGCGCTGAGAGCGGCTGGGGATCGTAGCGGATCGCGGCGTTGAAGTCAGTTAACGCGTTGTTATCGTCGTTCAATTGCAACCGGCACAGACCTCGACTCAGATACATGTCGGCCCACTGCGGCGCGAGGCGCAGGGCCGTATCGTAATCACGAATGGCCATTTGATACTCGCGCTGAGAGCGGCGAATCGCCGCTCTCAGCGCGTAAGCATCGGCAAAGTTCGGGCCAAGCTGAATGGCCTTATTGCACTCGGTGACAGCCTGCTGCACATCGCCCAGCGCCCACCAGCAGCGCGCGCTTTCCACCTGGGCGGGCGCATAGGCGACGTCAATGTGCAGTGCTTCGGCGTAGTCGTCCAGGGCGCGTTCGTAGTTACGCATATCAAAGTACACCAATCCCCGGCGATGATAATAGTAGGGATCAGGCTTCGGCAGGACCCGAATAGCCTCCGCCAGGTCGAACAAGGCGCGCTCAAACTGGCCCTGAGCGTGATACACTTGACCGCGATTGTTCAACAAGACCGGCGCTTCCGGATAGATGTGCAGGGCCTGGTTGATGTCTTGCAACGCCAGATCCAATTTACCCCGCACGCGATAGCACAGGCTGCGATGTTGATAAGCCATCGCGAGGGCGTCGCGCTCGGTGGTTAACCGGAGCGTCTGGCTATAGTCGTTGGCGGCTTTCTCCCAATCGCGCGACGCTTCATAGCATTGGCCGCGCACGAGAAAAGCGCGAGCATATTGGGGATCGATGTTGATCGCTTTATCCAATTCCTCCAGGCCGGCCTGGGCGTTGCCCTGGCGTAAGAGCGCATAGCCGCGCGCCACGTAAGCCAGCGGCAGCTTCTCGTCCAGTCGCAACGCTTTGTTGGCGGCGGAATATGCCTCGGCATATTGACCCAGATAGTTGAGGCATTGCGCGCGATAGACCTGGGCCTCGACGTGCTGCTCGTCGACGCGCAACACCTGCTCAAAGGCCGTCAACGCCCGATCGTATTCGGCGGCTTCAAAGTGAGTCTTGCCCAGCTGGAGGAGATAAGCCGTATCGCCGCCCGCCCCGCCGATCGCTTCGCCGCTGTCCGGTTGCACTTTCGCCTGCTCGATCGATAAGCGTGGCTTGCTGGTGCCGCCGTATTTTTCGATCAGCTTGTCGTCCAGATCGTCGGCCAGCTGCATGACCAGGTGAATGATGTGCGAGAACTCCTCGGTCCGCATTTGCAGCACCGGCTGAATGATCGAGGCGAAGATGTAGTCACGCACGATGCCCAGCCGGGCCGCACCGGCGACCCGTAGATTGAACTCCAGCAGCTCGCGCATCAGGGGCAGCAGCAATTCTTTATCGGAAGGCAGCTGCATGACTACGGCTTCGGCATGCAGGAACAACTCGCCCTCATGCTCCACGACGGCTGCGCGTCCATCGGCCGAACCAAAGGTGAAGTAACGCCAGCCATCGGGATCGGTCAGCCTGGCCACATCATTCAGGCCCAGCTGCCGCAGGAACGCGTCGATTTGCGACTCGGCCGCGTGCTTGATTTGCGCCAACTTCTCTGGCGGCAATTTAGGCTGGTCGGGCGCAGTGGCTTGAGGCGGAGTCGATGCTTTGAAGCGAACAGGCCGATCGGTCATTTGACGGTTCTCCAGATTTGCAGCGGAGTGGATTCGGCTGAGGTGGTGGGCGCGCCGCAGTTACGGCAGTACCAGGTCGGTGGTGTTTCATCCGACCAGCCGCACACCGGACAATAGGCCAGCTGCAGGCAGCGCGACCGTCCGCGCCGCAGGGCCTGTTCGATGTCGTGCGTCAGATAATCAATGGGCAGCGAGAATTTGGCGGCGGCAAACTGACCGATGCCCCACAGGTTAATGCCCACCGCGTGGCCGTCTTCGGTAATGAGCGGCCCACCCGAGTTGCCATGATCGATCGCGGCATCACTCTGAATGCATTCCAGTTTGCGGAAGCGGCCATTCGGATTGCTGACAATGCCGCGTGAGACCGTGCCAGGCCGGCCCGCGTGCGAGCCGATGGCAAAGATCGTTTGGGCGTGCCGCAGATTTTTGGGTTCACCCAAGGCCATGACAGGGAAGGGGCCATTCGCCACCAGCCACAGCAGAGCGTAATCGAGCAGATGATGTGATCGGAAGACCACGCCTTCTAAGAGACGCTCGCCACTGCGTTCAGGAAACAGGCGCACCTGGACGTTGCGCAGTGAACGGCGATCGCGATCGTCGATGACGTGCCGGGCGGTGATGACTAGCCCATCGGGATGGATGATGAATCCGGAACCGCGTCCCGGATCATTGATGATTTCGACCGTGGCTTCGACGGCCTGGGCGATCGGATCGAGCGAGGGTGTGACGACGGGCGGCGGTGTGGCGGCCGGTGGGCCGAGCGGGCCAGTCGTTGCGGCCGGAATGACAACCACTTTATCGTCCAATTTGCGCGGCACATCCAAAGTGAGGTTGGCGGCCAGCCCCACTGCCTTCAGTTGATGGCGCACAAAAGCGATGCTGTCTTCCGTTCGATCGGCATAGCCAAAGCCCTTGAGTAGTTCACGCAGTTTCAACGTGAACACCTGATCGCTCTTGCGCTTGACCTTCTCTGTTAATTCGATTGCGAACGGATGGATATCGGGCATGATGATCGGTCCTAGTGCCGACGAGCACTGAGCTGCATTATACTTGAAGCGCGGGGCAGAGGGGAATCGCAAAAAAGTACCGGCTCACATCATTTCGACACGAGCCGGTACTTTTCTACACACTGAGGGGAAGTTGCCAACTTGCCGCTAGGGCGTCGGGGCGAACACGATCACGTCATAGGTGAAATTGCGGCTCTGTCCGTTGATCTTCACGCTCTGCATGTTGACGGTGTATGTGGTGTCGCGGGTGGAGAGCAATCGCCAAGCACTTCATTCCGTTATAATTGCGATCGTTCCCAACTGGCCTTTCACACAATTCATCCTTCAGGAGACACACCCGTGGCGCACACAGATTATGATGTCATCATCATCGGCTCGGGGGCGGGTGGTTTAGCCGCCGCCGTGCCGCTCGCTCAGGCGCGTAAACGGGTGCTGGTCTGCGAACAGCACGAAGTGCCCGGCGGCTGGACGCACTCGTTCACGCTGCAAGGGTATCGCTTCAGCCCCGGCGTGCACTACATCGGCGAGGTGCAGCCCGGCGGTTCACTGCGCCGTGTGTATGAAGGATTGGGCGTGTCGCAAGATTTAGAGTTTTGTGAACTGAATCCCGATGGCTACGATCACATCTTCATCGGTGAAGAACGTTTCGATTTTCCGAAAGGCAAGGCGAACCTCGCCGCCCGATTGAAAGATCGCTTCCCACAGGATGCCGCCGGCATCGACGGTTATTTGGACACCAGTATCGGCTTGATCGAGGGCGCGAGCTCTCTGGGTCAGGACAGCCGTCTGGGGCAGATTACGGGCGCGGTCAGCCACGCCGGATCATTGCTGCGTTGGTTCTCGCGCAGCGGTCAGGACTTGATCGATCATTACATTTCCGATCCAGTGCTGAAAGGTGTGCTGGCGGGTCAATCCGGCGATCATGGTCTGCCGCCTTCGCAAGTCTCGGCGTTCTTTCAAGCGGGCATCACACAGCACTACCTCAACGGTGGATATTATCCGCGCGGGGGCGGCTTCGCCATTCCACGCGCCTTCGTGCGCGCGCTGAAAAAGGCGGGCGGCGAGATTCGGTTGAACACGCTGGTCGATCGCATCTTGATCGAGGACGGCAAAGCGATCGGGGTGCGGCTGGCCGATGGCGCCGAAATTCGATCGCGGTATGTGATCAGCAACGCCGATCCCGAAGTGACCTTCGGCAAGTTGATCGGGCGCGATCATTTGAGCACGCGGCTGCGCCGTAAACTCGATGGCGTGAAGTATTCCGGCTCGGCATTGAGCCTGTTCTTCGCCGTCGATATGGACTTACGTGCGGCTGGCCTGGATTCGGGTAACAGCTGGTTCTACGATCGCGCCGATGTCGATAGCGTGTATCAATTGGGTTTGACCGATTACGCGTTGAAGGCGACGACAGTGCCAGGGATGTTCCTCACGGTGACGACGTTGAAAGATCCGTCGAAGATGCATCACGGCCATCACACGTGCGAGGCGTTTGTGTTCGTCGGCTACGAGCCGTTCCAGAAATGGGCGAAAGACCGGTCAGGTGCGCACGCCGCCGACTACGAAGCGTTGAAAGAAGACCTGGCGTGGCGGTTGTTTCAGTCGTTGGATCAGCGCGTGCCCGGCATCAGTCAGCATGTGGTCTTCTGGAGCCTCGCCACACCGTTGACCAACGAGCATTACATCAATGCGACGCAGGGCAACTTGTACGGCATCGAGAAGAGTCGCAAGCAGGTGGGGCCGTGGGCGTTTCCGGTTCAATCGGAAATTGAAGGCTTGTTGATGTGCGGATCGAGCACTGAATCGCACGGTGTAGCAGGCGTCACTGGATCAGGACTCACCGCCGCACGCACGATCTTGAAATGCCGCACCTCGGAACTGCTCACACAGCACGGGCCGGAGCTGCGCATCTATCCTTCGGAAGACATCACACAATGGCCGCCGAAATTGCAGGAGCGGATCGCGCAAGGCCAGTCGCTGACGAGCGAGAATAGCCGTGACTGATCTGTGGTGTGCGTCACGAGGCCGAGCGGCGTGCAGGTTTGCGTTTGGGCGGTTGAGGTATGGCGTTGATCAAAGCGCGCAGAGCATTGTTCACAGATTCCGGTGTCGTAAACACCTCGGCGACGTCCGGGTCGAGTACAACCACAACCGCGCTCGAGTCGCTGGTATCGGCAAAGCGATTAGGCCGTGACTTGCTGTAGTCGAAGCGATATTCAGCACGTAGGTCTTTCACGGTCTTAGGAGAAGGTGTTTTCTTCATAGTCCTTGCGCTCCCGGTTCGTTGTCAGTCGGGCGCTGATAATGCGAATGGCGTTCTGGCGTTCGGTGAAACTTACGACCAGGAGACGCCGAGCGGCTGAATGTCCGATGATAATCTCTCGATGTTCGGCGCTGGAATGGTCTTCGTCGTCAAAGAGGCGAGCCAGCGGATCACTGAAGACCGTCCGGGCCTCGTCGAAACTGATGCTATGCTTGCGTTGATTGCTGGCGGCTTTGGCGCTATCCCATACAAAGTGGTAATTCAGGCTGATTTCTCGAGACTTGATGGTAGCACAATCATTATACCATTGCGAAAAATGCCAGAGATGATCTCCAGGAGAACCTCATGTCCGAAACACTCGTCAAGAACTACTACACCGGTTACGTGCGCAAAGAGTGGCGGCGGTTGATCAAAGATGCCTATCATCGGCTGGAGTTTGAAACCACGCTGCACTTCTTGAAGAAGCACTTTCCCAAGAAGGGGTTGATCCTCGATGCAGGCGGCGGGCCGGGGCGTTACACAGTAACGTTGGCAAGCAAGGGTTACGACATGACTCTGCTCGATATGACACCGGCTAACCTGGAATTCGCCAAGCGACAGATCAAACGATCGGGCGTGGAGCACCACGTGAAGGACGTGATCGAGGGATCGATCGTCGATCTGTCACGCTTCGCAGATAACACGTTCGACGGGGTGATCTGCCTGGGCGGACCGCTCTCGCACGTGGTGGATCGGCGTAAGCGCGACAAGGCCATTCGTGAGTTGGTGCGTGTGGCCAAACCGGGCGCGCCCATCGCAGTGTCGGTGATGAGCCGCCTCAGCGTGTTGGTGGTTGAGTTGACGATGTTCCCGGAAGAAGTGGAGATGCCGCATTACCAGAAGCTGCTGAACACCGGCGATTACCTGGGCAATTACGGCTTTACGGCTTGCCATTTCTTTTTGCCAGAGGAATTCCGCGCGTCCTTCGACGACAAAGGCGTTGAGGTGGTAGAGCTGGTCGGGCTGGAGGGGATCAGTTCCAGTCATCGCAAGGAACTCAATCGCATCGCGAAGAACGAGAAGCAGTGGAAAATCTGGCAAGCCACGCACGTCAAGACTTGCACGCATCCCGCGGTGGTGGGGACCAGCGAGCACATGCTGCTGGTGGCAAGAAAACAGTAGGTTGCAGTTAAGGAGCGTATGAGGCGCATTCTCAATCGATCTTGTCTCTGGATTTTGTGTGGCTTATTCCTTGTCGTGCTGCTAGCGTGTGACGGTGTCCAATTTACTGCGGCTCCGTTACCACCAAGCACTCAAGTTGTCATCGTGACACAGGTCGTACCCGTTACCCGCATCATCCCTGTTACGCCGGTCGCGCCGCAGGACACGACGTTACAATTTGATGGACGCGATGATTGCGTGGAACTGGGCAACTGGTTTGACTTCAAAGAATTTTCGCTTTCGCTCTGGGTGAAACCTGCTGAGCAACAAGAGGTTTGGGCCAACATCATCGACGACAATCACACCGATTATCGTGCCTGGGTCGTGCAGCAGAATGAAGCGCAGAATAACCAGTATTTGTTTGGTGCAGGTAGTCGCGCGTCCATCATTTACTTTCGGCTCACATCTGAAGTCTGGCATCATATCGTGATGGTGCGAAGCCGCTCTGAGAGTCGGGTGTATGTCGATAATGAGTTGGTAGGTTCGGAGATCGATTTGCCCCTATTGCGCTACGACGGCACTCAATCCCTGCGATTGGGTTGTTGGGGTGGAGGTGGCCGTAATTGGGCTGGGGCGATGGCTGAAGTGCAGATCTGGCAACGGGCGCTGACAAACGCAGAAGTTGAAGAACTGACGTCGCGACCGCTCAGTGGGAAGGAAGAAGGGTTGGCAGCCTACTATCACTTTGATGAAGGTCAAGGTGAAGTTGTGCGCGACGCAAGTGCATGGAAACGAGATGGTATTTTGCGGGGCGAGCCGAGGTGGGTATCTGCGCGGCGCACTCCCTAGTAATGATGACAGGTCCCGAATGATTCGGAGCCTGTGTTTTTCACGTTGCAGGAGTGACCTTCAAATCATAGCGGGCCACGAGATCTTTGACGAGCTCCAGCACCTCCTGCTCGCTCAAGGGCGTATCGTAAGTCATTTGCCAGCTGGGTGGACCGGGAGACCACTCGGTGTGGTAGCAGTGCCCCTGCTGAGCCAGCCGGGTCTGTACATTGATCGAGTTTCCGTAACCGTGGATGAGGTACTTGTGTGCGACCATAGCGCGAACGGCGTATGTCATGGCTCACCTCCGCAGCAGGTCTGGTTACTTCTAGCTTACCACGGGTTGTCAAGAGGCGATTTGTGGAGCATACTATTTCCACAAGACCTGGCAGGTTCTCGCACCGAGCTGACAGGCTTGTGCCTATCGGCATCATCTTTCACCGGTCCGGCTGCCTCCATGCCGCAGAGAACTTGTCAGGTCGGCGGGGGCTCATGTCTGATCTGCAAAGACCTCGCAGCAGTGCCGGCTTGTTCCTAAGCGCGGTAGGCCTTGATTCCGACGCTGCTGACGATCGTGTTGATCAGCGTGTACACGAAATTAGAAGACAAGACTTTGCAAGTCGAACTGCCGGGCGCGTGGTGAGGTTCGAAAGGAGCAGCATGAATTCGACAACACAAATTCAACCTGGAATGTCGCCTCAGGTTAAGCGTGGTGTTACGCGCTGGGCTGTCAGGGAAACCATGGGCGTGATCATGCTGGCCGTCTTGCTGTTTCTTGCGGCGGGCACTGTGAACTGGATCGCCGGGTGGGCCATGGTGATCATCATGGCGGGCTGGGTGATTGCCACCGCTGTCGTTGTGATTCCGCGTTATCCTGAATTGTTGGCCGAGCGCGTGGGGCCCAGGAGGGGCGCGAAGACCTGGGACACCGTGCTGTTAAGCCTGTATGGCGTGGCGATGATGATCCTGTGGATCGTGGCCGGATGGAATCTACGCTATAGCTGGTCGAGCGGGATTGGGCCGGTGGCCCAGATCAGCGCCATGCTGGTTGTGATCGCCGGACACGCGCTGGTGGTGTGGGCGACAGGTACGAACGCCTTCTTTTCGCAGGTGGTGCGCATCCAGACAGAACGGGGTCATACCGTCGTTAGCAGCGGGCCTTATCGGTTTGTACGACATCCGGCATATATCGGAGCGATCCTGCTGGTGTTGGGCGCGCCTATCATGTTGGGTTCCTGGTGGGCACTGATTCCAGGTGTTGTCTGTGCGGTATTGATGATTGTGCGGACGGTGTTGGAAGACAAGACCCTGCACGCCGAACTGCCGGGCTATACCGATTATGCGCAACGAACGCGTTATCGGCTGTTAGCGGGCGTGTGGTAATTGTCCTTCGTTGGACTTACCAGGTGGATCGCGCATCTGCCTGTTCAACGAGCCGTCGGGCGTGACGCTGGCGATGATTCAGTCGGCGAAGAAGTAAGGGCAAGCCACGCCAACCATGCGTCGTCATTCACCTGATCGGAATATGATGGGGTATACAGCAAAACTGTTGGGGGGCATACTGCCCGGTCACGCTCGCGCTGGATGTGCCATCCAGCAGGAGCATATCCCACACGTCACCAACACTTTTGCGTTATACTCAATATGATGCAGGTCATACTCAGCGGCGCTGCAACCTGCTACCATAGGGCGTCGTCGAAATCCATCACGAGGAGACCAAGATGCCCGCTCAAGATCAGAATACCCATTGTGTGAACTGTTCACGGACGGTGGAGGAAGTGCCGCTGCTGATGTTGGTGCATCGCGCCGGCAATGCCTACATCTGTCCGCAATGTTTGCCAATCTTGATTCACCAACCGCAAGAGCTGGTGAGCAAACTTCCCGGCACTGAAGCCTTACAGCCTCACGAGCACTAGCCGAAATCGAGGTTCCACTTCGCACCGCGTTTGGTGCTCGGGCAGGTGGAACCCGATTTCTGATCGGTCTCCTGTTCCTCGCTTCACCACGTGGTAGATCAAAGATCCGCTCCACTTCTCTTCGCGATGCGCGCCATCTCCTGATCCACAAGCGCTAAGCTCCGAGCAAGAGTGACAGTTGCATTGCAGGTTGAATCTTTAGCTTGACAAATAGAACGTATGTTCTATATAATGTTAATGCAGAAGGGAGCGACATGCACAAACAAGAATTAGAAGCTCAAGCCGATCGGATCGAGATGGTGCTGCATCAATACAAAGCTCAAGCGCAGGTGACCGGTGGCACCGTCACGCCGCGCTGGATTCAGTTTCTGTTGCAGACAGGGCCGGGGGTCAAGGTCAATCGCATCGAGGCATTGTCGCGCGAGATTGCGTTGGCGTTGGGCGTAACCGATGCGCGCGTCACGTTGCAGCATGGGCAGGTGCGCATCGATGTGCCGCGCCGCGATCCGCAGCCGGTGAAGTTGTTGGAGTTGATGGATCGTTTAACAGCCTCGCGTCTGCCGTTTGGCACGGCGGTGCTGGGCGTGGCCGATGATGGTGCGCCGCTGCTCGTGCGTTTGCCATCGCCCGATGTGGGCCACATACTGATCGCCGGCACGACCGGGTCCGGCAAGACGGCGCTGCTGCAAGCGATCATCGCGTCGTTGGCCGTCGCTCATCGGCGATCGCAGTTGCAGCTGATCTTGATCGATCCCAAGGGATATTCATTCGCCGCGCTGCGCGATCTACCGCAGCTCCTCCACCCGATCGTCTCCCAACCCGATCGCGCGATCGATCTTTTGGGCGAGATGACGGCGCTGCTCGATCGGCGCGCGGCGACGGCGCTGCTCGATCGGCGCGCGGCGACGGCCCGGCCCGAACCCTGCGTGGTGATTGCGATCGATGAGCTGGCCGATCTAACACAAACCAGCGGGGCGCAGGTGATCGATCGGGTGGGGCGCCTGGTGCAGCGTGGCCGCGAGGCGAACATCCATGTGATCGCCGCCACGCAAAAACCCTCCAGCGCCGTCATCGGCCCTTTGGTGAAAGCGAATTTTCCGGTGAGGTTGGTGGGGCGAGTGGTCAGCAGTGAAGATGCGCGGGTGGCGGCCGGTATCGGCGGGACGGGCGCCGAACGGTTAAGCGGGCGCGGGGATTTTTTGGCGATTTCCAACCTGGGCACGCTGCGCTTTCAAGCGGCGTATGTGCCGCGTGAAGACCTGGAACAGCTGGTGCAGCGAGTGAGAAGCTAAGCATGTCATCTCGTGTGAGTGTGGCGATCGGCGCGCTGGCTATCACGGGTTTTGCCGTGACGCTGGCGGTGATGATCGTCAATCGTTTAAGCGATCAACAAGTGGCGGTGCTGACTGGCGCAGTGTGTGGCGCGGGGTTGGCGCTGCCACTGGGTCTCGCGCTCGGCGCTTATGCGGCCGCCAGCCGGCGCACGCGGCGACCCGAACAATCCTCGCCGCCGATCATCTACATGACACCGCCGCCTGCGCCGGTCGCGCCGGCTTCGCCGCCGCGCTCGATCGAACTGGACGATTATCCCGCGCCGGCGCGGCGCGCCTTCAATGTGATTGGGGACAGTGACTTCGATGAAGAATAATCTGCCTGAGAAACCGGGTTTCTCCATGCTCAACGTTCAATTCCATTTGGAATGGAGAAACCCGGTTTCTTTTTCCCGTTTAACCCGGAAGAGCCTCAATTTCAAAAAGGAATTCAACGTTTGGCGTGTGCGCGCCTGGCGGTGCGGTAGATGGTTACGCAGAACCCCGGTTCCTTATGAGGCTGGTTCAACGCTGAAGCGATAACCTACGCCGCGGATGGTCTGCAAGTAGCAGGGATGATTGGCATCCGCCTCGATGATTTCACGCAGCCAGCGGATGTGTACTTCGATGGTGCGCGTGTCCCCCATGTATTCCGTGCGCCACACATGTTTCATCAAATACTCGCGGCTCAACGCCTCGCCAGGATGGCGCATGAAAACTTCCAGCAGCCGCGCTTTCATCGGGGTCAGGTGATATTCGCTTTTGCCCACACGCAGGGAACGGCTGTCCGGGTTGAGCGAAAAATCTCCGGCGTGCAGGACTTCGCCCACACTATCGGGCAGCATGCGCACGATGCGATTGAGCAGTTTGCGCGCCGTGAAGGGACGCACCAGAACGGAATCAGCGCATGTGACCTTATCAGGATCGGTGCCGGCGCGCACGATGACGACGACGGGAATTTCGTTGGTGGCGTCCTTGAGATCGGTGCAGATGCGCAGGCCATCGGTATGCAGGCTGGTAGAGTTGACGACGGCCAGGGCAGGCGCATCGGTGCGCACACGGCTGAGGGCTTCTTTGCTGTTGCTGGCACGTACGACCAGATAGCCGCGTTCCTCTAACGCCGGGGCGAGAGAAGAGGCGGGACGCGCACCTTCAACCAACAGAATAACGGCCAATGTTGTCATGAAAAACTTGCGATGAATACGAAAATTGCCAGGAACGAACGCGCGGGCGCACATCAGATGGATGCACGCACCGCGCCAATAATGACTGAATGCTAAATGTTGCTACCGTTTTAGCATGTTCGTGTGCATCAGGCCATCCAAAAGGATTGCGACCGCGCACCCGAAGCAGAACGATGTGAGCAAAAAATTGGGCAGGCCAAAGTTCAGCATGCCGGTCATTTTGACAACGTATTCGAAGAAGAACATGGTGCCCAAAGTCAGACTGGCACCAACAGCAAAGCTCGCGATCACCACCACAATGCGTTTGGCTGTCATAGCTATATTTCCCCCTCCGCTGGATGGCGAGGATTTTAGTCTAACCCTTCGGACTCGTCAAGTTAAAAAACCAAGACGAGTATAACGCAAAAGTGTTGGTGACTTGTGGGATACGCTCCTGCTGGATGGCACATCCAGCGTCTGGTGGCGCCGGATGTGCCATCCAGCGCGAGCGTGGCCGGGCAGTATGCACGCCCT